>OJRC01001090.1_pt1 | contig 11606 bp, 7 predicted proteins | sample 1599081 | NCBI WGS metagenome assembly OJRC01 (sample SAMN03922519, study PRJEB24848) | human gut metagenome | isolation source: stool sample | host: Homo sapiens | place: Germany | collected 2010-02
CCGAGCGCATCCTGTTCTACACAGGCATCAACCACAAGCTCGGCGAGACGCACGACGGCGCCGCCACCATGGACTGGATGGCGCAGGAGCAGGAGCGTGGCATCACCATCACTTCTGCCGCCACCACGTGCTACTGGAGCCATACCGAGTATCAGAACGACCCGGCCAAGGCCAAAAAGTTCCGGCACAGGATCAACATCATCGACACCCCGGGCCACGTGGACTTCACCGTGGAGGTGGAGCGCAGCCTGCGCGTGCTGGACGGCTCTGTTACCGTTCTGTGCGCCAAGGGTGGCGTTGAGCCGCAGTCTGAGACTGTTTGGCATCAGGCCAACAAGTATCATGTCCCCCGCATGATTTACGTCAACAAGATGGACATCATGGGCGCGGATTTTTATCACGTGCTGGACATGACCCGCGACCGCCTCAAAGCCAATACGGTGCCCATTCAGCTTCCCATTGGCAAGGAGGAAACCTTCAAAGGCATCATCGACCTGTTGGAGATGAAGGCCTATATCTATTACGACGACCTGGGCAAGGACATCCGCGTGGAGGATATTCCCGAGGATATGAAGGAGCTGGCCCAGAAATACCGCGATGAGCTCATCGAGGCCATTGCCGAGAACGACGAGGAACTGATGATGAAGTACCTCGACGGCGAAGAGCTGACCATGGCGGAGATGAAGGCGGCCATCCGCAAGGAGACCATTGCCAACACCATCGTGCCCGTCACCTGCGGCACGTCCTACAAGAACAAGGGCGTGCAGAAGCTGCTGGACGCCATTGTGGACTACATGCCCGCCCCGACGGACATTGAGGACATCAAGGGCGTGAACCCCGATACGGAAGAAGAAGAGAGCCGCCCGTCCTCGGACGATGCACCGTTCTCCGCGCTGGCGTTCAAAATTGCCACCGACCCGTTCGTGGGCAAGCTGTGCTTCTTCCGCGTGTATTCCGGCACGGTGCAGGCTGGCACCACGGTGTACAACTCTGTGAAGGACAACCGTGAGCGCATGGGCCGCATCCTGCAGATGCACGCCAACCACCGCCAGGACATCGACATCTGCTACGCCGGCGACATTGCCGCCGCGGTGGGCCTGAAAAACACCACCACCGGCGACACGCTGTGCGACGAAAAGCACCCCATTATTCTGGAGAGCATGGAATTCCCCGAGCCCGTTATCCGCGTGGCTATCGAGCCGAAGACCAAGGCCGGCCAGGAGAAAATGGGCATCGCCCTTGCCAAGCTGGCAGAGGAGGACCCGACGTTCCGCACCTATACGGACGACGAGACCGGCCAAACCATCATTGCGGGCATGGGCGAGCTGCACCTTGAGATTATTGTGGACCGCCTGCTGCGCGAGTTCAAGGTGGAGGCCAACGTGGGCGCACCGCAGGTGGCCTACCGCGAGACCATCCGCCGCATGGCCGACCAGGATACGAAGTATGCCCGCCAGTCCGGCGGCAAGGGCCAGTACGGCCACGTGAAAATCAAGATCGAGCCGAACGAGCCGGGCAAGGGCTACGAGTTCATCAACGCCGTTGTGGGCGGCGCCATCCCGAAGGAATTCATCGGGCCTATCGACCAGGGCATCCAGGGCGCCATGCAGGCGGGTGTGCTGGCCGGCTACCCGGTGGTGGACGTGAAGGTGACGCTGTACGACGGCTCGTATCACGAGGTGGACTCTTCCGAAATGGCGTTCAAGATTGCCGGCTCCATGGCCTTCAAGGAGGCCATGCGCAAGGCGGACCCCGTCATTCTGGAGCCTATTATGAAGGTGGCCGTCATTGTGCCCGACGAATACATGGGCGACGTGATTGGCGACATCAACTCCCGCCGCGGCCAGATTCAGGGCTCGGAAGCCCGCAGCGGCACGCAGCAGATTGACGCCCTTGTGCCGCTGAGCAACATGTTCGGCTATGCCACGGACCTTCGCAGCAAAACGCAGGGCCGCGGCCAGTACAGCATGGAGCCCAGCCACTACACTGAGGTGCCCAAGAGCATCGCAGAGAGCATTATGGCGGGCCGCGCAAAGAAAGAGGGCTGAAGCCCCGCTTTCTTTGCCGCAAAAACACTTGATTTTTCAAAGTGCTTTTAGTACAATGGCCTTACAGGATAAGGTCTAATTCAAAGGAGGATAAAATCCAATGGCTAAAGCTAAATTTGAGCGTTCGAAACCGCACGTAAACATTGGCACCATCGGCCACGTTGACCACGGCAAGACGACCCTGACGGCCGCCATCACCAAGGTGCTGGCCATGAAGGGCGACGCCGAGTTCACCGACTATGCCAACATTGATAAGGCGCCCGAAGAGCGCGAGCGCGGCATCACCATCAACACCGCCCACGTGGAGTATGAGACGGACAACCGCCACTATGCGCACGTGGACTGCCCGGGCCACGCCGACTACGTGAAGAACATGATTACCGGTGCTGCCCAGATGGACGGTGCTATTCTGGTGGTTTCTTCCGCCGACGGCCCCATGCCCCAGACCCGTGAGCACATCCTGCTGAGCCGCCAGGTGGGCGTGCCCTACATCGTTGTGTTCATGAACAAGGTGGACCAGGTGGACGACCCCGAGCTGCTGGACCTGGTGGAGATGGAAATTCGCGACCTGCTGAGCGAGTACGATTTCCCGGGCGACGACACCCCCATCATCAAGGGCAGCGCCCTGCAGGTGCTGGAGAGCAGCTCTACGGATATCAACGCCCCCGAGTACAAGTGCATCCTGGAGCTGATGGACGCTGTGGACAGCTTCATCCCCACCCCGGAGCGCGACGACGCCAAGCCCTTCCTGATGCCTGTTGAGGACGTGTTCACCATCTCTGGCCGCGGCACTGTGGCCACGGGCCGTGTGGAGCGCGGTGTTGTGAAGGTTGGCGAAGAAGTTGAGATCGTGGGCCTTGTGGACGAGAAGAAGAAGACCGTTGTGACGGGCCTTGAGATGTTCCACAAGCTGCTGGACTTCGCCCAGGCCGGCGACAACGTGGGCGCCCTGCTTCGCGGCATCCAGCGCACGGAGATCGAGCGCGGCCAGGTGCTGGCGAAACCCGGCACCATTCACCCGCACCGCAAATTCTCCGGCCAGGTGTATATCCTGAAGAAGGAAGAAGGCGGCCGTCATACGCCGTTCTTCAACAACTACCGTCCGCAGTTCTACTTCCGCACCACGGACGTGACCGGCGTTATCAGCCTGCCGGAAGGCACCGAGATGTGCATGCCCGGCGACAACGTCACCATGGACGTTGAGCTGATTACCCCGATTGCCATCGAGGAAGGCCTGCGCTTCGCTATCCGCGAGGGCGGCCGCACGGTGGGTTCCGGCGTTGTGACGAAGATCAACGAGTAATTCCCGCATATAAAAAGGCCCCATGCCCTGCATGGGGCCTTTTTGCATGCAGGCGGGGCGCGCTGCGCCGCAGCACGCATGGGGCTGCGCTGCACGGCAGGGTGCAGAAAAGCCGCCCCCCGGTGAACGGGAGGCGGCTTTACAGCCGGGCCTCAGCCCAGGTATTTGTGGAAGAAGGCGGCCATTTTGCGGAAGGGGATGACGTTCAGGTTATCGTACAGGTCTGTATGCACGGCGCCGGGAATGAGCATCAGCTCTTTATTGCTGCCCTTCAGGGCCTGGAAGGCATCCCGGCTGAAATAGCAAGAGTGTGCCTTTTCGCCGTGTATCACCAGCACGGCGCTTCGTATTTCGCTTGCATACTGTAAAATGGGCATGTTCAAAAACGACATTGTGCCCGTGACGTTCCAGCCGCCGTTCGAATTCAAAGAGCGCGCGTGATAGCCCCGCGGCGTTTTGTAGTAGGCATAGTAATCCTTCACAAAAAAGGGGGCGTCTGCGGGCAAAGGGTCTGCCACGCCGCCCGCGCGGGCATATTGGCCGCTTTTATAATCTGCCGTGCGCTGTGCGTTCAGGGCCAGGCGCTTTTCAAAGCGCGCGGCCTCGCTGTCCTCTGCGTCGAAGTAGCCCTTGGCAGTTGCACGCGCCATGTCGTACATGGTAGAGGCAACGGTGGCCTTGATGCGCGTGTCCAGCGCCGCGGCGTTCAGCGCAAGGCCGCCCCAGCCGCAGATGCCGATGATGCCGGTTTGCCCTGGGGCTACGTCCGGCTGTACGCTCAGAAAATCAACAGCGGCCTGAAAATCCTCGGTGTTGATATCCGGCGAAGCCATGCAGCGCGGCTGGCCGCCGCTTTCCCCGGTGAAAGAGGGGTCGAACGCCATGGTGTAAAAGCCGTGCAGCGCCATGGTTTGCGCGTACAGGCCGGAAGCCTGCTCTTTTACCGCGCCGAACGGGCCGCACACGGCCAGTGCGGGAAGCGGGCCCTGCACATTTTTGGGCGTATAGACGTCTGCTGCCAGTGTGATGCCATAGCGGTTGTGAAAGGTGACCTTTTTATGCGCCACCTGCTTGTCTTGCGGAAAGGTTTTGTCCCATTCGGCCGCAAGGGCCAGTTTTTCTTCCTGCATGCGGAATGTCCTCCTTGTTTGGAAAAATGTGTGCATGCCCCGGCCTTGCGCGAAAATGCGGGCAAAGCCTGCACAGGGCGGGGCGCTTTGGTGCAAGGAGCGCCGCGCGGGCATGCGCCCGGCGCACTGTGCGCCCTGCCGTGCATTTATTCTAAAACCTGAAGTCAGGTTTAGGTCAAGTGCTTTTTGAAAAATTTTTAAGACGCCGTGGGGGCGGGCGGCCCGGCGGTATCATGACGGTGCCGCACGCCTTCTGCGCCTCTGCCCGGCTGCGGCAGGGCGGGGCCGCCTTCCGGCAATGGCGCACCGCTGCCCGCAGGGGGCTTTGAAAGCGTGCGGCCTTTTGGCGCCTGATTTAGCTGCGCACAGCGGGCAAAATATCTGCTGCGGCCTGATAAGGCTGGTGCCTTATTATCAAGGGCGGGGCATGGTGCGGCAAAATGCCCGCTGCCGCCCGGCGCACAGATGCGCCGGTGCCGGACGCGGGCATGCGTCATGTGCAAAACGCGCATGCCGGGCGCGGCATGCGGGTGTGCGGCTTCCTGCCTGCGCGAGGCTGCTCTTCCAAGCCCTTATGTTTCGGGCGCCCCGGCAGAATGCGGCCTTCACGGGCGGCGCGCCCACCCGGCGGCCGCATATATGGAAAGGATGGCTTTGTATGGAATTGATACGCCTTACCGGCACAGAGGACGAAAGATACGAAAGGGCTATGCGGCTGTACTGCGCCAGCTTTCCGCCGCACGAGCAGCGCAGCGCGGCGGCGCAGGCCATGGCCCTGAGGGACGAAGACTACCATTTCGGCCTTGTGTATGACGGCGGCGCCTTTGCGGGGCTGCTGCTGTACTGGGAGGCGCCCGCGCAGAAGGGCGGCCCCGCCTGCACGGCGGAGCAGGGCTTTGTGTATGTAGAGCATTTCTGCATCCTGCCGGAGCTGCGCGGCATGGGCTGCGGCCGGCGCGCGCTGGAGCTTTTGCAGGGCATGGGGAAGCGCATTGTTCTGGAGATAGACCCGCCGGAGGATGCCATTGCCGTGCGCAGAAAGGGCTTTTACGAGCGCTGCGGCTTTGTGGCGAACCCGTACCCGCACATACACCCGCCCTATCACCGGGGAAACGGGGGCCATGCGCTGGTGGTAATGTCGTGGCCCGGCGCTCTTCCACCGAAGGAATACAGCGCGTTTGCGCAGTATTTGCAGAGCCGCGTGATGGACGGCGCACTTTTGTGACGCGGCCCGGCAGGGCCGGGCAGAGGCCATGCCGGGCAGATGCCGTGCCGGGCGGAGGTTGTGCCGGGCGGACGCCGCGCCGGGTGGATGCCGCGCCGGGCGGAGGTTGTGCCAAGTGGATGCCGTACCGGGTGGACACCATGCTGGGCGGACACCGCGCCGGGTGAACGCTGCACCGAGCAGATACCGTGCTGGGTGAACGCTGTGCCAGGCGGACACCGTGCCGGGCGGAGGTTGTGCCGGGCGGACGCCGCGCCGGGCGGAGGTTGTGCCAAGTGGATGCCGTACCGGGTGGATGCCGTGCCGGGTGGACACTATGCCGGAGGGGCGCGGAAAGCCACGGCGCGCGGCGGGGCATGGCGTTTTGCCGCGTTTTCTGATATACTGGTACTATTATGCGGCATACAGGGGGCGGAAGGGTATGAGAGGTGCGGCAAAAAGCGGCGCGGGGCGGCGGTTTGCAGGGGGGCTGCTTTTGCTGGTGCTGGCGGCGCTGGCGCTGCGTCTGGCGCCCGCGGCGCTGTATTACAACGCCTACGACCTTGAGAGCTACAACATCCCGTGGGCTGTTACGGCGCACGAAAGCTGGCTTTCCATGTATGAGAACACGCTGGGCCTTTATCCGCTGGATTATCCGCCCCTGCTGCCCACGCTGTTCGGGCTGTTCGGCGGCGCCATGCAGCTTTCGCAGGAGGTTGGCGGCGCCATAGCCGCCAACGGCATGCCGGCTATGGTGCTTATCAAGCTGTGGCCTGTCCTGTTCGACGTGGGCACGGCGGCGCTTTTGTACTGCATCGGGCACATGCAGGGCGTGCGCAGGCCGGGCCTTGCGGGCTGGCTGTGGGCTGTGAACCCGGCGGCCATATACAACTGCGCCTTCTGGGGACAGACGGACTGCGTGCTTTTGTTTTTCGTGCTGGCCGTGTTCTGGGCGCTGCACCGCAAAAATGCCCTGGCGGCCAGCCTGTGCTTTGCGCTGGGCTGCCTTTCCAAGCTGCAAATGGCCTATTTTGCGCCGTTTCTGTTGCTGGGCCTGGCGCTGTGCTGCGCAGGCAGCGCCGTGCGGCGGCTGGGGGCGCTGGCGGCGGGCGCGGCGCTGGGGCTGGCGGGCTGGCTGCCCTTCATGCTGGGCGGCGGCGAGGGGCTGGCCCTGCCGCTGCGCATCTATCTGGGCGGCGCGGGCCGCTACGACGAGGTGATGAGCAACGCGGCGAACTTGTACGCCTTCAGCAGCTCGCTGAACCACGCGCCCACGGGCACGCTGATGCGCGGCGCCGTGCCGTTCGCCACGGTGAACGCCGTGCTGTGGGCGGGCATTGCGCTGGGGCTGGCCGTGTATGCCGTGTGGCTGTGGCGCGCCCGCGCGGCGGCGCCCGGCCTGTGCGAGGCGGCGCTTTTGTACTACTTCACAGTGTTCTTTTTCACCCAGCGCATGCGCGAGCGGTACCTGCTGCCCGCGCTGGTGCTGGCCGCGCTGTGCGCGCTGTGCACGCGCCGCCGCGGCTATGCCCTGCTGGCTGGCGGGCTTGCGGCCACCACGCTGTTCAACCAGTTTCTGGTGCTGCACTATGTGCACGGCGCGCCGCTGGGCTTCCGCCAGGCGCTGGGGCAGAACCTGCGCCTTGGCGCGGCGGCAAACCTTGCGCTGTGGTGTGCGGCGCTTGTTCTGGTGCTGGGGCCCGCCGTGCGGCGCGCCCTGCGGGCCGTGCGGGGAAACCGGGCCGCAGACGGCTGAAAAAAGAGGAAAAAGGCGTGGAAATTCCACGCTTTTTTTGTTATACTGTATAACTGTGGAAATTTGCCCCGCAAGGTGCGCCGCGCCCGACGCCGCGCGGCTTTGCAGGGCTGCCGGGGGGAAGGAAAGTATGAACGAAATGGTGCTTGTCGTTGATTTCGGCGGCCAGTATAACCAGCTTATCGCGCGCCGTGTGCGCGAGAGCCATGTGTATTCCGAGATAGTCTCGTACAAAAAGGCCTTTGAGGCCATTCGGGAAAAGCAGCCCAGGGGCATTATCCTCACGGGCGGGCCCAACAGCGTGTATTTGCCCGATTCGCCCACGATAGGCAAAGAACTGTTCGGCCTGGGCGTGCCTGTGCTGGGCATCTGCTACGGTGCGCAGCTTATGACGCATGTGCTGGGCGGCAGGGTGTGCCGCGCGCCCGAGCGCGAATACGGCAAAACGCTGGTGCACATTGACGCCGCCGCCTCGAAGCTGTTCGAGGGCGTGCAGGCGGACACCGTGTGCTGGATGAGCCACAACGACTATATTGAAGCGCCCGCGCCCGGCTTTGCCGTTTCAGCGCACACCGAAAGCTGCCCCGTGGCCGCCGCCGAGGACGCGGCGTGCGGGCTGTATCTGGTGCAGTTCCACCCGGAGGTGCTGCACACGCAGCAGGGCGCGCGCATGCTTTCAAACTTTGTGTATAATGTGTGCGGCTGCAAGGGCACATGGAAGATGGATTCCTTTGTGGACGACACTGTGGCCGCCCTGCGCGCCCGCGTGGGCGGCGGCCGCGTGCTGTGCGCCCTTTCCGGCGGGGTAGATTCGTCCGTGGCCGCCGTGCTGCTGGCACGCGCCGTAGGCAAGCAGCTTACCTGCGTGTTTGTAGACCACGGCCTGCTTCGCAAGGACGAGGGCGACGAGGTGGAGGCGGTGTTCGGCCCGAACGGCCCGTACAGCCTGAACTTCATCCGCGTGAACGCGCAGCAGCGCTTTTACAGCAGGCTGGCGGGCGTGGAAGAGCCGGAGCAGAAGCGGAAGATCATCGGGGAAGAATTTATCCGCGTGTTCGAGGAAGAGGCCAGGCGCATCGGCGCGGTGGATTACCTTGTGCAGGGCACCATCTACCCGGACGTGGTGGAAAGCGGCCTTGGCGGCGAGAGCGCGGTGATAAAAAGCCACCACAACGTGGGCGGCCTGCCGGACTGTGTGGATTTCAAAGAGATTATCGAGCCCTTGCGCGATTTGTTCAAGGACGAGGTGCGCCAGGCCGGGCGCGAGCTGGGCATCCCGGAGCGGCTCGTCTCGCGCCAGCCGTTCCCCGGGCCTGGGCTTGCCATCCGCATCATTGGGGCGGTGACGCCGGAAAAGGTGAAGATGGTGCAGCAGGCGGACGCCATCTACCGCGAAGAGGTGGAGGCCGCCGGGGCGCACAGGGCGCTGGGGCAGTATTTTGCGGCCCTGACGAACATGCGCAGCGTGGGCGTGATGGGCGACGAGCGCACCTACGACTACGCCGTGGCCCTGCGCGCCGTGGCCACCACGGATTTTATGACGGCCGAGGCGGCGCCCCTGCCGTGGGACGTGCTGGCAAAGGCCGCCAGCCGCATTGTGAACGAGGTGCCGCATGTGAACCGCGTCTTGTACGACTGCACGGGCAAGCCACCCGCCACGGTGGAGTTTGAGTAAAAACCGGCGTTGAGACAAATGTCCTCGTGCAGAGCTCGCTTCCGATAGCCCTGCTGGCTGGTGGAATAGCCTTGGCACTGAAAGCAGGGCGCAAAAAGGCGGAATGATAAAAGCGCAGGCGCACTTTTGCGCCTGCGCTTTTTATGCAACATCTTGTTATGCGGGGCACAGAATTCCCACTGGGGGCAGGCCGCCGGTGTATCCGGCGGAGGCAGCCTGTAAAAAGCCTTCGCTTCCGGCACAGGGTGGAGCAAACCGCCGGCAGCGGATGGGCGGGAGCTGAAAAGCCTTCGCTCGGGAATGGTGCGGCAGGCACAGGCGGCGCCCGGCGCAGCGGCGTATTCTTCCTGGGAGGCGGCTACGCCCCGGCATGCGCCGGAATTCTGAAGCGGCTGCGCCGCCCCGGCTTTGAAGCGCCCCGGAAAAAAGGGCGCCGGAAGATTTTGGGCGCCTGCACCATGCAGCCGGGGCCGGAAATACAGCGCCCCGCACACACCGAGGCCGGTGCGCGCAGTGGCGCTTTTATACAGGCGGGCATGGGCGGCGGCTAAAACAGGGGAAGCCTGCCGGGGTAGCGGGCCGCCCTTTCCAGCAGAGGGCCCTTGGCGCCCATGGTGAAGGCGATGTCGCTGCTGCGGATGGAAAGCAGCCGCATGCCGGGCGCAAGGCCCAGAAACGCAAGCGCATCCGGCCTGAAATGAAGGGCCCCGCCCGCAGAGATACGCAGCCAGCAGTAAAAGCGGCCCTTGTAGCGCACAAATTCGCCCTCGGGCGTGTGATATTCCTGCAAAGCGGGGTTTTCCGTGAGAATATGGCCCAGCATGGAGGGGGCCAGCAGCCCCTTGTGGGTGACGCAGAAGCCGCCGGTCACCTTGCTGCCGGTGAAAAGGTACACGCGGCCCTCTGCGGCGATGCCGTATTCGGCAATGGCCTGCGCAGGAAGCTGCACAGTGCCGCCGCCCTGTATGAGAGACAGGCCGAACACAAACTTTCCGCCCTTGTTCATCTGCGGCATCTGTTTTCGTCTCCCTTCTGTTTCATATGGGAAATCATGATACCACGAACAGGGCAAAAAGTCCACCGCGCGGCGGGCAAAAGGCGGCCTGCGTCCGTTTTCCGGGCCGCCGCGCCGGGCAGCGGGTGGAAATTGCGGGCGGCGTCTGGTAAAATAAAAACAGGCGCACAGGGGCGCCCGGCGGCCGTGGCAAGTGCGGGCCGCGGGGAGGGCGCCGCCCCTGCGCGGCAGAAGCTTTCGGGAGGAGAGCGTTATGGACGGAATTCGGCTGGAGACGGACAGGCTGGTGCTGCGCCGCTTCGGCGTGCAGGACATGGCCGCGCTGCATCTGCTTTTGGCAGATGAGGAGGTGAACACCTTTCTGCCGTGGTTCCCTTCGAAAAGCATGGAGGATACAAGGCGCTTTTATGAACAGCGGCTGGCGGAGGGAAAATACTGCTTTGCCGTCTGCCTGAAAGGGCGGGAAGAGCCTGCCGGTTATATCAAGGCGGACGAAAACGGCTGCCATGATTTCGGCTATGCCCTGCGGAAGGAATTCTGGCACAGGGGCTTTGCCACAGAGGCGGGCCGGGCGCTGGCGGGCCTGCTGAAAGCGGACGGCGTGCCCTATATCACGGCCACACACGACAGAAACAACCCCGCCAGCGGCGGCGTGATGCGCAGGCTGGGCATGCGGTATTGCTACTCTTATGAAGAACAGTGGCAGCCCAAGAACATCCCCGTTGTATTCCGCATGTACCAGCTGAACCTGGACGGGCAGGAGGGCCGGGTATACCGGGGCTACTGGGAGCAGTATGAAAGGCATTTCATAGAGGCGGGCGTGTGACGGGGAATTTCCCGCGCGCGGCGCATGGAGGTGGAGAGAAATTATGACGGCACAGCAGATGTGGAAGGAATATGCCGCGGCGTGCGGCGCAGGGGAGGCGTATGACGCATGGGCGTTTGGGCCGGATGCAGACGCGCTGGCCGCGCGGCGCGCAGTACAGCAGCCATGACAAAAAGCCCCCGCGGCGGCCGTTTGGCCTGCCGCGGGGCTTTGCCGTTTTGCGCTTCTGGTACGGGGCGCGGTGCTTTTTGGCAGCACGGCCTGCGCCCGGGAGCGCGCTTTGCCCCCGCGGGGCCGCAGCCTGCGGGCGGAAATGGGCGCGGCGCGGTGTGCCGCGGCTGGCACGGCGGGCTGCCGGGGCGAGCGTCTATTTTTATTTCCGTCTATGAGCAGGCACGCAGTGCCTGCCCGGCGCAGCTCTGTGGCGGGCACCTTTCTTTCGGCCGGGCGGGGGTATGCCGCGCCCTGCGCGGCCGCAGCTTTCGCAGCGGATGACTATTTTTATTTCCGTCCGTGCACAGGCACGCAGCGCCCGCCCGGCGCGGCGCCGTGGCGGGCACCTTTCTTTCGGCCGGGCGAGGGTATGCCGCGCCCTGTGTGGTTGCAGCTTTTGCGGCGGGGGACTATTTCTATTTCTATCTGCGTATAA
>OJRC01001093.1_pt1 | contig 11590 bp, 10 predicted proteins | sample 1599081 | NCBI WGS metagenome assembly OJRC01 (sample SAMN03922519, study PRJEB24848) | human gut metagenome | isolation source: stool sample | host: Homo sapiens | place: Germany | collected 2010-02
CCGCAAAAACAGGCCCGGATATGCCGGGCCCTGCAAAACACCCGCGCGGCGCGGCGCGCCGCAGAAAGGAGAAAACAGTGTTCAAGAAGAACAAAAAACTGGCCTTTTGGCAGGACAAGCTGCGCAAGGCGCGCGCCGCCTATGCGGACGAGCTGAAAAGGATGGACATGCGCACGGCCTACTATGAGGGCACGGCGGACGTGCACGCGCACAGTGGCGCGCTGGCGCCGCGCAGGGCCACGAACGTGCGCAACATTGTGTATGAGCGGCTGGAAAGCCAGGTGGACCCCACCATCCCTATGCCGAGGGTGGAGGCCATCCACCCCGAGGATGAGGCGCTGGCGCGCGGCGTGGAGGCGCTTTTGCGCCACGAGGTGCAGCGGCTGCACCTGACGGAGAAAAACGACATTCAGGAGCGCACGGCCCCCACCCAGGGCGGCGCGCTGTGGCAGGTGGACTGGGACAACGAGGCGGGCTGCCACTGCGCGCTGGGCGACGTGGCCGTGACAGACCGGCACCCCAGGCAGGTGATACCGCAGCCGGGGGTGTATGAGATAGAGCAGATGGACTATATCTTTGTGCAGACGTGCCGGACAAAGCAGGCCATCCGCCGCAAATACGGCGTGGACGTGGCGGACGGCGGCGAGGCCCAGCCGGAGATACGCGGCGAGGGCGCCGCCCCGCAGGAGGAGCTTGTGACGCAGAACATTGCCTATTTCCGCAACGAGGCGGGCGGCATAGGCCTGTTCAGCTGGGTGGAGGACAAGGTGCTGGCCGACTATGACGATTACCAGGCCCTGCACCTGAAGGTGTGCGCCGTGTGCGGCGCGCCCAAAACGGGCGAGGTGTGCGGGCAGTGCGGCGCGAGGAAATGGCGCGACGAGGCGCAGGACGAGCTGGAGGTGCCGCGCGCCCTGACGCTGCCGGACGGTGCGCAGGTGGCGCCGTTTGCCCGCGAGGAGCAGCGCGCCGTGCTGGGGCCGGACGGCCTGCCCATGCTGGACGAGGCCACAGGCAGCCCCCTTGTGCAAAGCGTGGCCGCGCCGGTGAAGGTGCCGCGCTACAAGCCGGGCCGCTACCCGCTGGTGCTGCGGCGCAACGTGAGCAAATACGCCTCGTTTCTGGGCGGCAGCGACGTGGATGTGATACGCGACCAGCAGGAGGTTATTAAGAAATGCGGCTCGAAAATAGAAGAAAAGGTGCTGAAGGGCGGCAGCTTTGTGACGCTGCCCGAAGGGCTGGACATTGAGACCACGGACAAGGAGTTCAAAATACTGCGCATCAAAAACCCCGCCCAGCGCGAGCTGGTGAGCGTTTTGAACGTGCAGCCGGACATCACCAAGGACCGCGTGGTGCTGGTGGACAGCTACGACTATGCCAAAAGCACGCTGGGCATCACGGATGCGTTTCAGGGCAAGTACGATTCGTCGGCCACGTCCGGCAGCGCCAAGCAGTTTTCGGCAAACCAAAGCGCGGGGCGCCTTTTTTCAAAGCGCGAGCAGAAAAACAGCGCCTTTGCGCGCCTGTATGAGCTGATGTTCCGCTTCCTTCTGGCGTATGCGGACGAGCCCATCCCCTATTCGGTGAAAACGCAGGACGGCAGCGAGGCCTTCGCCCATTTCGACCGGTGGGATTTTCTGCGACGCGACGCGGCGGGGCAGTTTTACTGGAACGACGAGTTTATTTTCAGCGTAGACCCCAGCGCCACGCTTTCTTCCAACCGCAGCGTGCTGTGGGAGCAGATGGACATGAAGCTGCAAAGCGGGGCCTTCGGCCCTGTTGGCCAGACGCAGACCATGCTGCTGTACTGGACGCTGATGGCAAAGCTGGATTACCCCCACGCGGGCGAGGTGAGCGAGCTTTTGCGCCAGCGCGCGCAGGCCGAACAGGCGCAGGCCGCCGGAATGGCGGGCGGCGCGCCGGGTATGGGCGCGGGCGGCATGCCGGGCATGGGTACAGGCGGCATGCCGGGTATGCCGGGAATGGCAGGCGCGGCGCTGGGCCTGCCGGATATGGGCGCCGTGGGGGCCGCCGGTGCGGTGCAGGCAGCGGCACAGGCGCCGGGCGGTATGGCGGCACAGGCGCCGGAGGGCGCGCCCGGCGCCGGGCAGGACGCCGCGCGGCTGGCGCAGGCCCTGGCGGCCATGGGCGCCGCGCCCAAGGGCTGACGGGGTGCAGAAGGGCCGGGCCGAAAAACGGCCCGGCCATGCGCCCTGCCAAAGCGGGGTTATGCGCCGAAGGCGGAAGTAATCAAAGCCTGCACATCTGTAAAAAAAGCGGCACAGGTGAAAGCCGCCGGCAACGGCGCGGTGGATATTCATGGTGAGGGGCGTGCGGCAGCGGCCGCCGGAGACGCCTTCCATGCGGGAGTATTGTCAGTGAAAGCCGATGCTGGATTTGCCTTCCATGCAGGAGCCGTGGAGGAAACCCGGCGCCGCGGAGAAAAGGCCGGATGACGGGCTTTTGCACGGGGGCACCGGCCCCTGAGGCGGCGCGATACACCGGGCCAGGGCGCTTTTATTCCGGCGGCCCTGGCCGCAATGCGGGAAAAGGCGCGCGGCCTGCCGCCGCGCCTTATGCCGTAAATTTACTGAACAGGAGGGATGCCCATGAAATGCCCGAAATGCGGGGTGGAGATGCGCGTGAAGGCGGCGTACCGCGTGCGCGGGGACACAAGCCCCGCCACGCCTACAAAGCTTGTGCTGGCACAGGCGTTTTTCTGCCGCAGCCGCGCGTGCGAAAACTTCGGCAGGCAGGTGTGCGAAAAAGAGCACGAGGTGCCGCTGGAGGCCCCGGCAGGCGCCGCGGGCGGGGGCTGAGCCGGGCCGCGTCCCCTGACGCTGGCGCGAAGTATGGGGGCGCGGCCCGGCGGCCCGGTAAAAGCGCATGGCCCCGGCGGGGCACGCTGCATGCGGGAAAGACGACGCGTTTCCGCAAAAGGCGCGCCCTGCCTGAAGAAAGCCGGGGCGGGGGCGGCGGAAAGGCGCCGCGCCGGAAAACGGCGCGCGCGGCACGCCTGTGCGCCCCTGCCCGAAACAGAGGAAAGGAGGAGACAGAATGGCAAAGCTGGATATCCCCAATACGGGAAGCATGACGGTGAAGGCCCCGAAGCCCACCGCCAGCACCAAAAAGCCGGTGGTGAAAACCGGCAAGTGACGCGGCAGGCCCCGCGCCGGGCATGGGCCGGGCGCGGGGCAGGATGCGCGGGCCTGTAAAGCGTGAAGCCCCCGCCTGTTTCAGCGGGCGGGGGTAAAGCCGCGCGGGGCCGGAAGGGCCCAAGCCGTGGCGGCGCAAGCAGAGGCCGCGCGGGCCCCGCACAGGCAGGCCGCCTTTTGGTGAGGCGGCAAAGCGGCATAGGGCCTGCCCGGGAGCGGCAGGCGCTGGCCCACGAAGGAATGCCGGGGCAATGCCTGCCCGCGGCAGGCGGATATACCACACGGGCAAAATGCCCGCGGCCGCGGGCGCATGGCCCGGGCCGAAGCCCGCCGGGGCGAAAACCGGCACACAGCCCGAAGGGGCGGAAAGGAAACACAATGGAAGAAATGGAAAACGGCGCAATGCCCGCAGGGCAGCCCGCACAGGAAAGCACGCAGGGGGCTGCGTGCGAAGCGGGCGCTGCACAGGGCGCGCAGGGGGCAGCCGCCCCTGCATGGGAGGATACGCCGCCCCTGGGCGGCGGGGAGCTGAAGCAGATAACCGAGGCCGCGAACCGCGCGCAGGACGGCCGCCCGCACGGCGGCGCAGATACACCCGCACATGGGGCACAGGGCGAAGGAATACCGGGAGGCAAGCCGCCCGTGCCGAACGAGGTGTGGAAAACGGCGCGCCTGCGCGCCGAGCGCGAGGCCGCCGCGCGCTATGGCCGCCTTGCCGCACAGCAGGACGCCGAGGCAGCCGCCCATTCGGGCGGCCTGCGCATGCCGGACGGCCAGCCGGTGCGCAGCGTGAAAGACCTGTTTGCCGCGCTGGACGCGCAGGCGGCCGCACACCGGCAGGAGGCCGCGGCGCGCGCCGCAGGGGCGGGCATGCCCGCGCCGGAGGCCAGGGGCGCGCCTGCGCCCGCCCCTGCAGCCGGCACGCCCGGCGCAATGGCCGTGCCGGGCGCGCAGGCAGCGGAACAGGCGCCGGTGGTGCAAAGGGCTATGCAGCTTGTACAGCAGGCCCAGCGCAGCGAGGGCGAGCGTGTGCTGAACAGCCAGATACGCCGCATCAGCGAGCTGGACCCGGCGGTAAAAACGCTGGCCGACATTGCGGGAATGGACACCTTCCCCCAGTTCGACGCGCTGGTGCGCAGCGGCGTGCCGCTGGACGTGGCCTACAAGGCCGTGAATTTTGAGCGCCTGGCCCGCGGCAAGGCTGCGGCTGCAAGGCAGGCGGCCATCAACGCGGCGCGGGGCAAGGGGCACCTTGCCCCGGCGGGCGGCGCGAGCCCCGCGCCCGGCGGCCTTACCGAAGAGGAATACGCCGAGTGGGCGAACTTCGGCATTTCGCGCAAAGAGGCCGAGCAGTATGCGAAAAAGTACAGGCGGTGAGGGGCCGCCCCGCGCGGCGCATGCCGCCGCGCGGCAGAATACAAAAGAAGAGAGAGGAGAAAAACACAATGTTCAAAATTGCAAAGCGCGCTTTGGGCGCAGTGGAGCCCTTTGAATACCTGCCCAGCGACGCACAGCTGGCGGTGGGCAGCGCGGCTACCCTTGGCAGCGGCGGCAAGCTGGCGAAAACGGCGGCCACCGCGGCCCCCACGCATATGGTGATGGGCGAAAAGACGGCGGCCGGGCTGTACCCGGCCATGCGCGTGCTGCCCACCACGCTGTTTGAAACGCACAGCAGCGCCGCAGTGGCAAACACGCTGGTGGGCAGCAAGGTGACGCTGGGCGAGGACGCCGCAAGCGTCACCGCCACCACCGAGGGCGGCGTGTTCACCGTGGACTGGACGGACGGCGCCGGGGCGGGCGGCCGCGTGCGCGGCCATTTCGAATGAGAAGAAAGAGAGGAGAGATAACATGGCAGGCATCATCTTTTCAAAAGGCTCCGGCCTGAACGACAGCATCTACGGCAAAAGCCAGGAGCCCATCCGCGCTGTCATTGAGAAAAACGTGGAGGCCTTCGAGCAGCAGAGCCAGATCAAAAACGTGTTCTTCATGGACAGCACCCGAAACTATGCCGAAAAATATACGCAGGAGACGAGCCTTGGCAACTTTGAGGACGTGGGCGAGAACGGCGCCTACCCCAAAACAAGCATGCAGGAGGGCTACGCCAAGGTGGTGGAGCCCACCACATGGAAAAGCTCGTTCGAGGTGACGCAGGAGATGGTGGAGGATGCGAAATACGGCAAAATAAAAAGCCGCGCCAACATTTTTGCCACCAGCTTCAACCGCACGCGCGAAGAGTTCGCCGCCGGGCTGCTGGCGGGCGGCACGGGCGAAAAAACCGTCATCGGCGGGCGCGAATATTCCACCGCCTCGGCGGACGGCGTGGCGCTGTTTTCCGCTTCGCACCCGTCCATCACGGGCGGCACGGGCGCCCAGTGCAACGCCTTCAAGGCGGCTTTTTCCACCTATGCGCTGGATAAGGTGCAGGACTGCATGCAGGGCTTTACAGACGACGACGGCCATCTGCTGAACGTGACGCCGGACACCATCCTCATCCCCAACGTGGGCGAGCTGAAGCGCGCCGTACTGGCGGCCGTGGGCAGCGAGCTGGACCCTGAAACCAGCAACAACGCCATCAACTTTCAAGCCGGGCTGTGGAACGTGCTGGTGTGGAACTACCTGCCCAAGACCATCGGCGGCAAGCCCTATTTCATCATGATGGATTCGAAGTTCAAGGACGACTACATGTGCCTGCCGTTTCTGGACCGCCTGCCCCTGACGGTGAAAAGCGACATCGACCCGAACACCGACGCCAACGTGTTCAAGGGCCGCGCGCGCTTTATGGCGGGCTTCAACAACTGGCGCTGCATTTCCATCTGCGGCGAGGGCGTGACGGGCACGGCCATCACCGCCCCGGTGAAGAGCCGCAATGTGAAAGTGGTGAACAGCGAAAGCGAGCCTGTGCCCACCAAGGCCGTCACGGGCTGACACAGCGCGCGGCATGCGCGGCAGGGCCGCCGGGGGCGCACCCCGGCGGCCGTTTTTCTCTGTGCATGGGCCCCGGCCCGCGCACAGAGAAAAGCGTACGAAAGGAAGCGGAGGAAAAGCGCGATGGAAAAAAGGGGAAAGAACGAATTTTGGCGCAGGCGGGAGGCCTTTGCGCGTGAGATAGAGCGCGACACAAAAGAAAAAAGCGAGCAGGTGGCGCAAAGGCTGGCGCAGGCTGTGCGCGCAGACGAAGAAAAGCAGGCCGGAAGGCGGGCGGCGCGCGGGCGCGCGGCGGGCCGGGCAGGCGGCCCGGCGCGGCAGCCGGGGGCCAAAGCGCAGGCGGCGCGCACGGACGGCTGGGGCCGAAGCGGCCCGGCGCGCACACGGGCGGGCGCATGGGATGAAAGGGAAAGCGGCCCGGCGCGCACGAAGATAAGCGCCCGGGGCGAAGCTGCGGGCGGCGCGCACCCGCGCACAGGCGCCCAAAGCGGCGCGCCGCATGCGGGCGCGGGCGAATGGGAAAGGGCGCCCGGGCTGCATACGATGGAGCTGCGCATGCCCGGCCCATACTTGACGGGCACAGAGCCGGGCGGTATGATGGAAGAAATAAGCAGGCGCCTTGACGCCGTCGTGCAGCCCGGAAGCCCTGCGCTGCGGCCCTCGCCCATGCCGCCTGCGCAAAGGGCGGAGGCTTTGCCGGTTCCCACAGGAACAAATAGTGAAATACAGCTTTTGGCTGCTCAACAGCATACTGGTGATTCGGGCGGATATACAGAGGAAGAATTAAGAGACGAAATTAATCGGATTTTGGATGAACAATACCCGAATACGGCAAATGGCTTTGAAACAAATAGTAAAACCGCTGTACCATTTCCGTCATTTTTAGTCGGAAGCTTGGCGGATATGCGCATGAATCATGCTTTGGATGCGATTCAGAAAAACAGCGATATTATTAAACAGACAGCAATGGAATATGGAATGCCGCCGGAGGTGATTGCTTCTATTATTTTGAAGGAGCAATATACGCAAAGTCTGCCGGATTGGGCGGCAATTTTGCGCAGTAACTGGAAAAAGCACTCAGGTTCAACTGGTTTGGGCGCCATTCGTGCGGAGACTGCAAGAGATGCATGGGAAAACTATGATAAAGCGATATATGAATCGCTTCCGAAAGATAATACGGAGCTCTTAAGGCAGTTGGCTCATGATGATGAATTTAACATAGACACGATTGCTGCGGTATTGGCAATGGAAGCGCAGCGCGCTCGAAATAACGGCGAATTATCTGAGGCCGAAACTATGCAGGATTTTACACAAGACGATTGGAAGCAGGTGCTTCGTGCTTATAATGCCGGATGGAGTGTAGATGAAGATGAACCTGGCCGGTATACGGGCGGATATCGATATGCTGACTATACAGCGGAATATATGCCTTACCTTAAATATTTCTTAGAGGGGTGATTTTGTTTGAAGAAGCACCGCAAATCGATTCTGGTGGTATTGGCGCTGGTAATAGCCCCCTTTGCGCTGTACATGATGTATCTGGCGGGGCTTGTTGCGCATGATGAACTGCTTGGCGTCTTTTACACAAAAGAACTCGGCAGGGCCGTGATGGCGCAGCCCATGCCGGAGGGCGTGACACTGCGCGGCGCAGCGGCCTACCGCGGCAGTTTGGAAAAGGGCACCTATGTTTCCTGTGAAGTATATCTTGTCGCAGAGAGCAATTTATCTCGTGAGGAGATGGAGGTTCGCTTTGAGGCATGGGAAAAACAGCTGTGCGAGGCCATGGACGGGGACGCATGCACGGTGCGGGTGCTGGACGGGGCCGAAGCGCAGGAAGCCTTCTGGCAGGCGCGGTGGTATGAAAATGTGCGCGCCGCGCTGCCGTCCATGGAAGAAGGGTGCTGGCTTGTGGCCATAGGCGGGCGCACGTTTGACATGATGACAAACGACGGCGTGACGGACAGAGCGTACCGGCTGTATCCATAAAAGGCAGAACAGGCGCCGGCGAGGACCATTTTTCCGGGCGGGGGATATGGAATGCCTCTGTGAATACAACGAGGTGAGCGGCATGAAAGTGGCAAAGGCCCTTGCGGCGGTGGTGCTGATTATTTTGATTGCGGCGTGCGCATTGCTGGCCGTGTTTTTGCGCGCCGCCCATATTATGCTTTCGCGCGAGGAGCCTGCCTACACCGAAGGCGTGGCCGACCAGCAGGCAAGGCTGGAGGAATATATCCAGACGCACAGCGAGGCGGCACTGGGGGAAGTGCTGACGTTCGAGTGGGATAAAGCGTATATCGACCGCAGGCCGTACGGCACGGGGGAAACGGTGCGGCAGCTTACGGGGTATGAGTTCGAGGTGAAGGAGCTGAACGACGAGTACTGGAACCGCCTGCTGTTTTTCAAGGACGGGCAGCTTGTGAAGGAGCTTGTGTATTCCTGGTTTGAGTGGAGCTTCCCTGTGGAATTGCAGGGCTTTACGCCGCAAACGGTGTTCAGCATCGAGGCAGAGCCGCCGCGGTATTTCCTCACTGTGGCCGGGGGTTATGAGGGCACGGCAATGTGGGATGAGCAGCGGATGGCGGCGCAGCAGGGCGAAAGCGGCGCGCCGCCCGCGCAAACGCCGCCCGCCTCCAGCGCGGCGTGAGTGCGGGGCGAGGCTTTGTGTGCAGGAGGTGGGCGTAAATGAGAACAAAAAGGTTTCTTTTGGCTTTGCTGGCCCTTTTTTTGGCAATGACAAGCCTGGCGCTGATAGAATCTGTCAGGCTGTTCCATTTGTTTCAGGCGCAGAATACCAGCGACAGGCCGGGGGCACAACTGGAGCGCATGGAAAAATATGTGCAAACGCATAACAGGGTGAGGCCGGGCCGCGTGCTGACATTTGAGTGGGACGAAGCATATATCGACCGCGCACCCTTCGGCACAGGAGAGGCTGTGCGCGCGCTTACCGGTTATGAGTTTGCACTGAGGCCGCTGAACGATGCGCACTGGCAGCGCCTGCTGTTTTTCAAGGACGGGCAGCTTGTGAGTGAAATGGTGTGCGACAGCACCCGCTGGATATTTCCGGAAGAGCTGGACGGCTTCAAAGCAGATATCATGTTCCGTGTGCAGGCGGGCGGCGAAAAAGGCGTCTATACTTTCGCGGTGGCAAAAGGCTGTGAAGATGCCGCAATACGGCATGGCGCCAAGGAAAAAGCGCCGCCCGTTTCCGGCGCGGCGTAAGCACGCGCACGGGCGGCGTTTGCCCGGCGGGTGAAACGATACTGTAAAAACGTGCAAAGGGGCGGCCCGCGGGCAGGGCCGCCCTGCATTTGCGCCTTGTGAGCCAGAAGCAAAAAAGAAAAGAGGAAAACCAGGCGACGGGCCTGAAACCAGACGGTTTCAGGCCCGCCGCTTTTTTCGTGCAAAAAACGGAAAGGAAGGGAAGCATGGCAAGAAAAAAACTGCGCGAGAGCGAAAGCCTGCATGACGGTTTTGCAGAGGACTTCGCAGCGGAGATAGAGCGCGACAGCTGGGAAAAGGGGCAGCGGGCCGGGCGGTGGCTTTCGCAGCACCTGTACAGCGAAAGGGAAAAGCGCGAAATGGAGCAAAAGCGGCGCGGGACGCGGCCCGGCGCGAAGGCAGCCGAAGCGGTGCAAACCGAAGCAGGGCGGGGCGGCGGCGCGCAAAGCACAGCCTTTGCCGCACAGAGCGCGCCGGAGGGCGCGAAGAAGCGGACGCCCGCCACAGGCGTAAGCGCACAGCAGAACGCAGCGCGGCAGGCCGCCGGGCAAGACGGGGCCGGGCAGGCGCCCGCGTGGCTGGAAGAGTTTCTTCAAATGCCGTTTGAGTCCACGATGGATGAGAACATGGCGGCGCTGGCGCAGGAAAAAACACCCGCGCAAATAGCGCGGGAGGCGGCTGACGCCGCGAAAGCGCGCAGGGACAGCCAGTACCGCGGCAGCAGCCGGTATGGCTCGCGCGGGGGCGCCGGGCCGGGCGACACGCGCACCAACGCGCAGAAGCGCGCGGGCATGCTGCGCGGCGAAGCGGATATGGCGCAGCAGCGCGCCCGGGAGGCGGACGCCTACGCAGCGCAGCTTGAGGCGGAGGAGGCAGACGCCAAAGCGGCCCTTGAGGAGAAGCGCCGGGCGCAGGAGCAGGCCCGGCAGGCACAGGAAGAAGCCGCCGCACGGCAGGACCCGCAGCGAAAGGAATATTGGGCCGAACAGTGGCGCAGCTATGGCCAGCAGCTTGACGAGGCGAAACGGAACGGCGCCCCGCAGGAAACCCTGTATGAACTGGAGGCGCAGCGCGGCGAGGCCTACCAGAACTACATGCGGCTTTCCGGGCAGGAGACAGTGGCGCGAAGCGAACAGCAGGCCCGGCAGAAAGAGCTTGCCCAGCAGGCGCAGGCCGGGCAGGAGGCGCAGGCCGCCCAGGCCGGGCAGAGCAGCGGCCATGAGGCGGAGGCGGCCATTCAGCAAACCGAGCAGGCGCTGACAGACGTGCGCCTGAAAATAGCAGACCTTCGGGCTGCCGGGGCGGAATACGCGCCCGGCGGCTATTCGGCGCCGTTTCAGGCCGCGCTGGACGAAGAGGCGCGGCTGGAAAGCCAGCTTGACGCCCAGCAGGCACAGGCATACCAGCAGGCGCAGGCTTCTGTAAACTGGGGCACGCTGATGGAGTGGGCATCGTCCGATTATGAAATGACGGATGCGCAAAAGGCCGTGACAGCCGAACTGGTGGAACAGTGGAATGGCACCATTGGGCCGAAATTCGACGAATACTATGAAACAGCCCAGCGCCTGCACGCATTGGGGCAAAGCACAGAAACCGTAGAGATGCTTTTGCTTCAGGCCGAGATTATGGACACCCTGGCCACCAAGGTAAGCGGGGTGCGCAGCGCGTTTTCGGGCGCGGGCAATGCGCTGCCGGTTGTGCCGCAGATACGCGGCGCGCTGGAGGCCGAAAACTGGCGGCGCGCGGGCTTCGAGGGCGAAAACCCGCTGGGCGTTGCCCAGCGCAGCCAGGGCGCGGCCACGCAGAACCCGCTGGCGTATCACGCGGGCTACCTTGCCAGCGGCATGAGGCAGTATGCCGCTGGCAGCGCCGCCATGAAGGCCCTGCCGGGCGTGGGCGGCTTTTTGGACGATGCGGCGGGCGCCCTTGCGGGCACGCAGGCCGCGCAGAAGCTGCAAACCGTGCCCGTGCTGGGCAGGCTTGGCACCCAGCAGGCCCTTGCGGGCATGCTGGGGGATTCCATGCTGGACCTTGGCCTTAGCACCCTCCCCAAGGGCGTGGGCCTGGAGCTGGAATATGCCCGCCAGCAGCGCGAGGGCCTGCGCCCGGGCGAAACGCCCCTGACGCAAAGCGGCATCTTCCTTCAGCTTGCGGCAGATGCGGGCCTGAACGCGGCCAGCGGCGCGCTGGGCGAGCTTGCGCCCGCGGCGCTTGGCGCGCTGGACGACCTTTGGAACGGGCGCCCGGTGCTGAACGCCGCGCAGCAGCAGGGTTTCGAGGCCCTGCGGCAG
>OJRC01001098.1_pt1 | contig 11546 bp, 10 predicted proteins | sample 1599081 | NCBI WGS metagenome assembly OJRC01 (sample SAMN03922519, study PRJEB24848) | human gut metagenome | isolation source: stool sample | host: Homo sapiens | place: Germany | collected 2010-02
TTATTATATCTCTTCTGGCAGTATCGCGCCTACTTTTCTGTGCGGTATTGCCCTATATTCCTGACACTTCCTTTTCAGATAGGTTTTATATTTTTTGGCAAGAGATTCATCAGAAGAAGTGTCCTCTGGAAAAATCCTTGATAGAAAGAGGACGTATGCACAGGTCAACTGATTCAGCATCAAACAAATCTCAGAACGATCATCTTCTCCCTGGTCGATAAAGAATGGCGTAAATTCGATCTCGTTGGGGTCGAGGGTGATGGAGGCCTCCGTCAGTTGCTTATTTTTGGGGCTGCCCAAAATAATACGGCATGTCCACGGGTTGATTCGAATCAGCGTATCACATGTTTTTTTGTCAAATGCAGGGGCATACACCATATAAACAGTATCCCGATACAGCGGATACAGTTTTTTCCTTTTCAGGCGGGAGTATCCAGAGGCCAGAGGATCAAATTTTCCGGATTGATGCAGGGCATATTGATCGGGAAAGCAGAAGGCATACTGCGTTTTAAATTTGAGAGTATCATCCTCTTCACCGGGTAGTTTTGGTACGGCTGTCTTATGACAGCTTGGTTTATAACACATGGCCAAGGGTGTCAGCAATAACTTCAGATCATAGTAGGCGGCAAGGGAATCCTTCACAGACAATAAAGGGGCAAAGGTCATTCCCCTAATCGGGGCAGAGTAATATGCCTGGCAGCAGCGGGAAGAATATCCGGACAGAATAGCACCAATCAGCGTTAATCTGGCACGCTGTGCGTCATTTTGCCGGGAAGGTTTTGAAGATTTGGAGTGGACATAGAGATTCAGCCAGTCCAGTCCTTTTTTGATGTCAGTAGACGAAGGTGGCTTGATGCTTTGCCCTGCCCAAAGGATGCTGGGTAAAAAGGACTTGTCTACAGGGATCTTTACATATTCGCATTGCGGATCATTCTTAGCCAGTTCTTTTTTCAGTTCTCTCTTTAATTCTTTTTTGCTTGTACAAAATCCTTTTTTTCTGGTGTTGGAATGACAGATTACATACCCTCGGCTATGGTTGTCATATTCGAGGATATAAACACAGGGCTGGTCACAAGAGGTTTTAAAATATGAGAGTAGGGAAGCTGAGTCGTGTGAGGAGAGATTGGCAGTTGTTTCTTCCTTTTGTTCGACCATAGGGGATTCCTCCTTGCAACAAGATATCTCTTATTATATAGGAAACAGAAGGGGTAGTAAATTCTGATGATTTTTTTGACGGAAATGCATCAGAGAACTTGCGCCTGCGGCAAAATGTGTTGGTTGTGTTTTGTGAAATACGTGATATAATCATGATAAAACGAACTTTGGAGGAACGCCATGGATATCCATACCATACGTCAGCAGCTCAGGCGAATGAGCATCTATGACATCCCCTTACGGGTGACCTTCTACGCCCGGGTATCCAGCGAGTCCGATGAGCAGCTGAATTCCCTGGGGAACCAAATAACCTATTATGAGGATCTGATTGGCCGCAATATCCACTGGACCTATGTGAAAGGCTATATTGACGAGGGGCTCTCTGCCGCCACTACAAAGAATCGGGAGAATTTCCACCGGATGATCGAGGATGGAGAGGCGGGACTTTTTGATCTGGTCATTACCAAGGAGATCACTCGTTTTGCCAGAAATACCCTGGATTCCATCCAGTATACCCGCAGATTGCTGTCCGCCGGGGTAGGGGTGTTTTTCCAGAATGACAACATCAACACCCTGGATGAGGACAGCGAGCTGCGGTTGACCATCATGTCCGGCATCGCCCAGGATGAGCTGCGCAAGCTGTCCAGCCGGGTGAAGTTTGGTCATCAGCAGGCCATCAAGAAGAGTGTGGTGCTGGGCAACAGCCGGATCTTTGGTTATCGGAAGGACGGCGGCCGGCTGGTGATCGACGAGGAGGAGGCCCCCATGGTGCGGGAACTGTTTGAGCGCTATGCTACCGGTGAATACTCCATGAAGCAGTTGGAGACACTGTTTTGGGAAAAGGGGTACCACAATCATAACGGCAAGAAAATCGCCCACACCACCATGTCCGGGGTCATCGCCAACCCAAAGTACAAGGGTTACTATGTGGGCAATAAGGTGAAGGTTATTGACCTTTTTACTAAGAAGCAGAAATTCCTCCCGCCGGAGGAGTGGGTGATGTTCAAAGATGAGACGGGGGAGATCGTCCCTGCCATCGTGGACGAGGCCCTGTGGGATCAGGCCAACACAGTGCTGAAAAAGCGCAGCGAGGATGTGAAGAACCGCCAGGGGATCTGCAACCACGCCAATCTCCTGACGGGAAAGCTCTACTGCACCCACTGCGGCGCCGCCTATTACCGCCGGGACAGCGTGGACCGCTCCGGACGAAAGAACAGCAAATGGGTATGTTCCGGTAAGATCAAGAACGGGGCTGATTCCTGCCCCTCCTTTGCGGTTTATGAAGAGGAGCTCAAGCCCATTTTATACAAAGTGCTCCGGGAGACGGAGGTGGATGCCCAGGCCCTCATCGAGGAGTATGTGGAGATGTATAAGTCCCTGGACCGGGAGGGGGACCTGGAGCAGCAGATCCGGCGGCTGGAAGAGACCATTGCCACGGTGGAAAAAAAGCAGCAGAAGCTGTTGACTTTCAACGCCCTGGGGGAGCTGTCGGACAGGGATTTCCTCACCATGAACCGGCAGTGCGGCCAGGAGCTGGAGACGGCCCGGGGGGAGCTCATGGAGCTGACGGCCCAGCGGGATAGCGCCAAGGATTTCAAGGAGCATATCGATACCATCCGCCGGGTGCTGCGGGAGGCGGAGCGGGATGCCGCCGAGGGCATCATCAACAAGGAATTTGTGGACAAGTATATCGACAGGATCTTTGCCACCATGGAGGACGACGGCTCCATGCGCCTGCAGATCAAGATATTTACCGGAGAGACCACGGAGAAATACCTCCAGAATCTCAGGAGCCGTACGGGCCACACGTTCAAGAAGATGATCGAGTCCTACGAGAAGAACCTGTAACCATTATCTGAGCAAAAACAGCAGAGGAGAGGCGGATGACTGCCTCTCCTCTGCTGTTTTCTCTGCTGCAGAAGTGGGACTGCTCATAAGAGAATTACAAAAAAGATAACATAGCGGCCCTTGCATCCTGGCGGGAGTATGGTACACTGAGTAAAGAATTCGATGATCCGACGGAGGTACACATGGTCACCTATGATACGCTGCGGCGGGATGCCGCCATCAACACCTATATCACCAGGGCGGATGAATCCCTCTCTGCCCTGGGCTTTACAGAACACAGCTTTCCCCATGTCTGCCGGGTGGCGGAGCTGGCGGGGGAGATCCTGCGGACGCTGGGTTATGATGAACATGAGATTGAGCTGGCCCGGATTGCCGCTTATCTCCACGATATCGGCAATCTGGTCAACCGGGTGGATCACTCCCAGAGCGGGGCGGTGATGGCTTTCCGTATTCTGGACCATATGGATATGGATGCCGCCGATGTGGCCACGGTGGTCACTGCCATCGGTAACCACGACGAGGGCACCGGTGTGCCGGTGAACGCTACGGCGGCGGCGCTGATCCTGGCGGATAAGTCCGATGTACGCCGCAACCGTGTGCGTAACCGTGATATCGCGACGTTTGATATCCATGACCGGGTCAACTACTCTGTGGAGCACTCCGCGCTGCGGGTCCTGCCGGAGGAGAAGGTGGCCCTGCTGGAGCTGACCGTAGATACCAAATTCAGCTCTGTTATGGATTTCTTTGAGATCTTCATGAAACGGATGCTGCTCTGCCGCCGGGCAGCAGAGAGATTGGGCCTGCGGTTTCAGCTGGAAATCAATGGTCAGCAGCTTATCTGAGGAGGCAGATGGGATGAACTGGTGGGGACACTTTCATACCATAACCGCTCACAAGCTCCTGGTGATGAAGCACTGCTTTAAGGTGGGCCTGTACCGCCAGGGCCTGCTCCACGATATGTCCAAATACAGTCCTACGGAATTTCTGGTAGGGGCGCGGTATTACCAGGGGGACCGCAGCCCCAATGAGATCGAGCGGCTGGAGACCGGCGTATCCTCCGCCTGGCTCCACCACAAGGGGCGCAACAAGCATCATCTGGAGTACTGGGTGGACTATGCGCCGGAGCTGGGCTATCGGATGGGCGGCATGGAGATGCCGGTGAACTATGTAGTGGAGATGTTCTGCGACCGGGTAGCTGCCAGCAAGATCTATCAGAAGGAACGTTATACCGACGCCTCACCCTGGGAATACTATGCCCGTTCGGCGGATCACTATCTGATCCACCCCAACACAGCGGCTTTGCTGGAAAAGCTGCTGCTGATGCTCCGGGATGAGGGAGAGGAAAAGACATTCGCGTACATCCGCAGAGAGGTCCTGGGTAAAAGAAGCTGATTCCTTCTTATCCAAAATGGACGATTTTACTTGTCATATTCGCTTCTTTCCGGTAAACTGAATGTGTATGAAAAGAAAGAGGTGGCTTATGACAGAGGAACGGGGAAAACGGGTCACAGAACTGCTGCATGACAGGCTGTACCTGGTCCTGCTGGCTGTGGCAGGAGTGCTGCTGGCGTTTGCGGTGATTGCCCAACCGGATATGTCCCTTTTGACAGGATGGTGGCACATCCAGCTCAGCGAGGCGGGATTGATCACTGACCCCATGGCTACAGGCGGCGTGGGATCTGCACTGCTCAACGCGTCACTGATCCTGCTGATCTGTACGATGCTGATCCGCGCCATGAAGCTTCCTTTTACCGGTGTGACCTTTGCCTGCCTTTTTATGATGGCGGGGTTCGCCATGCTGGGGAAGAATCTGGTGAATATCACCCCCATTATCTTTGGCGGATGGCTGTATGCCCGCTATCGGAGGGAACCATTCTCCCAGTATATCTATATGACTTTATTTGGCACCTGCCTGTCCCCCATGGTGAGCTTTCTCCTGGTCTATATGGACCCTGTGATCCACTGGCCGGCTATGGCCCTGTGCGGTATGGTGATCGGTTTTCTGATCCCTGCCATTTCACGCTATACCGTGCGTATCCATCAGGGCTATAACCTCTATAACGTGGGATTTGCCGCAGGATTTCTCGGCCTGGGGGTAGCTAGTATCCTCAAGGGCGTGGGCGTGGAATTCAAGATCCACGAGAGTTGGAGCCAGGACGGACATGTGCTGCTGTGCGTGATGATGACAGTGCTGTTAGTCGCTTTGCTGGCCCTGGGGGTGTTCCTGGGCTGCCGCAGCTGGCAGGATTATCGCCCTATCCTCCGGCATTCCGGCCGGGCGGTGGCAGATTTTTTCTTGCTGGACGGACCGGGAACCTGTTTTGTCAATATGGCGCTGGTGGGGGCCATTGGCTTTGCTTACCTGCTGGCGCAGGCACCGCAGGGAGTCCGACTCAATGGCCCGCTGGTTTGCTGTCTGCTGAGCATGATGGGCTTTGGCGCTTTCGGAAAGCACCCGAAAAATGTCGTGCCCGTAATGGCGGGAGCGATCCTGGCCGCTTTTCTCCTGGTGGAGGTGCCGATCACATCCCCAGGAGTGCTGCTGGCCAGCCTCCTCTGTACAGGCCTTGCGCCTATTGCCGGGCAGTTTGGCTGGTATTGGGGAGTAGCGGCAGGCTTCCTCCACATGACGATCGTACAGAATACCGCCCTTCTCCACGGAGGCATGAACTTATATAACAATGGCTTTGCTGCGGGCCTGGTCTGCATATTGCTGATCCCCATCATCGAAGGAATCAAGCCCGAGCCGAAGGAGTGACACAGTTTGAAAAAAAATATGCATATGGCGCGCCGGAGGATGAGCCATGTGATCGATGAATTATATACGGCGCTGTTCCGCCTGGGCGGGGAAGAGGTAGAGCTTCGCCTGCGCAAGGAGGAGAACGGTCTGCGCCTGATGGCCCGGGGGGATTTTCTGCCGGAGCACCTGAGCCAGGTGGAACGGATGGCGGAGATGCTCCAGCCCGCCGTGCGGAACCGTGCCCTGGTGGAAACCTATTGGGAACTGGCGGGCGGCGACCAGTATACCAGTGACAGCGAGCTGTCGCTGGTAGGGCAGATGTTGGATGAGGCTAAGGTGGAGATCCTGGACGGCGAGGTGAAAATGGATCTCTATCTGGGCTTTTGACGGCATCCGATAAAAAACCATTGTATTTTGCAGCAATTTGATGTATACTATCACCACAGTTCAAATACGGGAGGTTCTACCATGAAGAACACATGGCATTTCGTTTTGAAAATCATTGGTTTGTCTCTGGCTCTGGCCGGGCTGATTTGCCTGGTGGTGGGATATTGGGATGCCCTGACGACCGGCGCTGCTGAGCTGAAGAAGTGTGTGGCCGGAAAGTGCCGGGGCAAGTGCTCTGAGTTTGATGATTACGACGACGACCTGTTGTATGAATAATGATCTCACGCTGTTTGGTGGGAGATAAAAAACGGGCCCGCAGCATTTTTGCTGCGGGTCCGTTTTTGTGCTCTGCTGCTGTGTCATACGGGGAGACGGGTACCGGGAAAAGGTTTGCGCCGGGGAGCAGTCTCTTCCAGCAGGCATAAGATATTGTCAGGGATCGTACGGCTGTAGCTGATTTCCAGCAGCATGCGGCCGGATTGATCCGCGGTGTCTCTGGCCAACAGGTCAGGGTCCAGAAAGTCCATGTGCTGCAGTGTGATACGGATGTCGCTGTCCAAAGCGACCCAGAGATCCAGTCCATCCAGGGTATACGCTTCCCGATGGTAGGTGAGAAGGACCTGGGGAAGGAGCATCTGTTCTGTCAGTGAGGTGTGGAAGTCCCGCAGGACGGGATTGCGCCGTGCCAGCAGCCAGTCGGTCTCGCCAGCCAGCAGAGCCCGGCATTCGGCCTCTGTGACCATGGCGGAATCCTGCTCTTCGCCTAGATATCGCTCCAGAATGAGATAAGTGGGGTCGTTGTTGTAGTAATGAAGGGCAAAATCGGAGCGGTTATCGGATTGCTGTCCGTGGGCGGGGAGGACCCGGTTGCGGTAGCTGGCAAAAAAGAGTGTGTGAATCCAGCTTTCTGATGCGCCGGTATCTTGGATCGCGGCAGAGGTCGTCAGATGGCTGCGCAGGGCGTCGTAATCGGTTTTTGTGATCGCATATTTCAGCGTGTGAAGATAGGGATGCATCGTTGCCATGAGGTATCCTCCTTTTGACACTATCAAAATAACCAAGGAAAAAGAACTGGATATGACTGGATTTTAAACAAAGTGTTAAGAAGAATGAAAAAAGGATGAAGCATCCCGGAGAAAAAACGGCGGGCTTCCCCTGAGAAGGAAGTCCGCCGGTATTGCTATTTTGCTGATACCACATGCTCCAGAAGGGAAACATTGCCTGCCAGCCGGGGATTTTGGGGCTCCAGAGCCAAAGCTTTCTGTGCTTCCTCCAATGCCTCGGGGAGACGCTGGGTCTGATAGAAGGCAATAGCGCGCAGGTCATGGGGAAGGCTGCCCCAGGGGGCCGCCTCACAGATATAGGTCCGGGGCCGCTGGGTGATGGACAGGGCGCAGGAGGTAAAATACAGTACGCCGTCCCAGTTCTTCTCCTCGTAAAGCAGCAGAGCGAGATCCACATAGGGCTCCCGCAGGTGGGGCGCTTCCGCAATGGCACGGAGGTACCAGTTCCGGGCCAGCTGCCGCTTTCCCTTCATGGCCCAGGCGTGGGCAATGTAGCGCATGGAGGCGGCGCGCTCATCGGCCCAGGTGGCAGTGGGCATGGTGAGATGCTGTTCCAGTGTACGGATACAGTCGTCCCATCGGCCGCGATACATATATTCCCGCCCCAGATAGTGGACATTGCGGTCATCGTCCGGGTCCTCTTTGACAGACAGCTCCAGCAGCGGCAGGTACTGAGCCCTGGACTTGGTGGGATCAGGATGATGATCCAGCTGTATGCCCTCCGCGACGACCTTGGGCCCTGGAGCGCCTGTACCGGTCCAGTGCAGGACCTCGTGGACCGGATGGACCCATTGATAGCCGTGACGGGCGTGGATCTTCTCGTACCAGAATACCACACCTTCCGACCCGTCGGGGTTGAAGCTCCATGTGTAGCGGTATGTAGCCTGGCCGGCCCCGGGCCGCCATGCGCTTTCCAGCTGCTTGCGCCACCCCGGATGAAAGACCTCGTCCAGGTCGGTACAGACACAGATATCCGCATCCTCCGATACCAGTTCCATGGAGCGGTTCCGGGCGGTGTCGAAGCGCCAGGGGGAAATGGTCTCCACCGTCACCACTGCGCCCCGTGCTTCCAGAAGCTCCACGGTGTTATCGCTGGAACCGGTGTCCAGTACAACGATCTCATCTGCTTCTGACATGGAGTCCATCCACCGGTCCACAAATTGCGCCTCATTTTTGCAGATGGCGTAAACGGCGATTTTCATAATGGTTCCATCCTTTCCTGAGAAGATAGGGATATAGGGAACAGGCGGGCGGCGCTGGGCGCCGTCCGCCTGCCTGCCGGTATATGGGACCGGCCGGAGATTTTGGGGTTAATCCAGTTTCTGGATGGTCAGAGCAGCGTCGGTAAGAGTGACGTTGTTCTCGGTCGCATTAAGGGTGATCTCCTCGCTGCCGGACACAGTGACCAGAACCGTGGCAGCCAAATTAGCGGTATCAGAGGTGTTGTTGATCTTCACGGTGCTCTTGCTGCCGTCGATGGCAGTGCCGTCCTCCTGAAGCTCAACACCGACATCGCCCGTGCCGGAGGTGTTGGTGGCGGTGACGGAGTAAGAAATAGCATAGGTGCCCGCATCATTCAGGGTGAAGGTATCGGTGCTGGCGGTGTGGCTGATGGCGGAACCCTCTTCCACCTGGTTGGTGTCAAAAGTAGCGGGATCGCCAGTGGAAGAAAGAGTCTGGGAACCGGTATTGGTGGCATACAGGGCGTTCAGCGGAGGGGGAGAACCGGCAGGGCCAGCAGGGCCGGTAGGCCCGGTGGGGCCAGTTGCACCTTCCGCACCAGCGGCACCGGTAGCGCCGGTAGGCCCGGTGGGACCTTCTGTGCCGGTAGCGCCAGCAGGGCCGGTAGGACCAGTGGGGCCAGCCAGACCAGTCGCGCCAGTAGCACCGGCAGGGCCAGTGGGACCGGTAGGCCCGGTGGGGCCGGTAGGTCCGGTAGGACCAGTGGGACCGGTGGGACCTTCCGCACCGGTAGCGCCAGTTGCGCCGGTGGCACCGGCAGGGCCAGTAGGCCCGGTGGAGCCGGTAGGCCCGGTGACGGTGACGAGGTTAAAGTCCGGAGAAGTACCGGGGGTACCGCTGGCGTTATCACGGTTGGCCTGGTAGAGGGCACCGTCGTAGTAGAGCATAGTGCCTCTGGCGTAGAAAGCGCCGGGGGTAAACTCAACGACGTTGTTGAGGCCTGCACCGGTGGGACCAGTAGGCCCGGTAGGACCAGTGGGACCAGTCGCGCCAGTGGCACCGGTAGCGCCGGTAGCACCAGTAGCGCCCACAGGTCCGGTGGGCCCGGTAGGACCAGCGGCACCCGCAGGGCCGGCAGGCCCGGTGGCACCGGTGGGACCCATAGGTCCGGTAGCGCCGGTTCCGCCGGCGGGACCTGCTACACCGGCAGGGCCGGTAGGGCCAGTAGGACCGGTGGGGCCGGGGCATCCTCTGGGACCCATGGGGCCGGCAGGACCGGGTACGCAGCAGACATCTGTACAGGTATAGCGGTTGCAGGGGTCGCAGCAGCTGTTGCCGCAGTTATTGCTGCAGTTATTGCTGCAGTTGCTGCTGCAATTGCTGTTGCAGTTTTTGTTGCTGTTGCTATTGCAGTTCATAGGGAAAAAACTCCTCCCTGTTCTCACAGATAGCGGCGCACGGTGCGCCGCGGGGACAGAACGCGGCAGGCCTTGGTCCGGCGCCGGACAAAAGACTGTGCGTCTGTTCCCATTCTATGCAGGGGAGGATCATGTGTGCAGGAGGGAGGCGGCAGATAAAAAGAAAAACTCCGGCCTGCAAACAGACCGGAGCCGTAAAATATCGAAATATGCTTGACAAGCGAAAAAATAAATGGTAAAATCAAGTGCTTATGTCCATAGAAGATGGCGAAACTACTCCCCACCCTCAAACTCAGTATAGCAGTTTCTCACAGAAAAGGCAATAGGAATTTGAGATAAAAATATCAACCGACCCGCGTGTATCGCGAACACGTGCGTTTTCCGCCGCCAACGGGGTATGGCGGTGGGACGCAAGAAAGGTAGATGAGTGAATCAAGATGGCCAAGGATAAGTACTACGGTAAGACGCTGCGAAAGAACTTCGCCCGGCATGAGGAGATCATGCCCATGCCCAATCTGTTGGAGATCCAAAAGACCTCCTATCAGTGGTTCCTGGACACCGGCCTGCGCGAGGTGTTTGCCGACGTAGGTTCCATTACCGACTATGCCGGCACTCTGGAGCTGAGCTTCATCGATTACAGCATGAATGAGCCGCCTAAGTACAATGTGGAGGAATGCAAGGCCCGGGATGCCACGTATGCCGCACCCCTGAAGGTCAGTGTGCGCCTGCGCAACCGGGAGACCGAGGAGATCAAGGAGCAGGAGATCTTCATGGGAGATTTCCCCCTGATGACCAAGTCCGGCACCTTTGTGATCAACGGCGCCGAGCGCGTGGTGGTCTCCCAGATCGTCCGTTCCCCCGGCATCTATTACGGCAAGGAAGTGGACCCCAAGACGGATCTGCCCATCCTCACCTCTACCGTCATCCCCTACCGGGGCGCCTGGCTGGAGTATGAGACGGACACCAACGAGCTGTTCTGGGTCCGCATCGACAAAAACCGCAAGCTTCCCATCACCTGCCTGATCCGGGCCATCGGCCTGAAGACCGATGGGGAGATCCTGGAGTTTTTCGGCGACGATCCCACCATCGTGGCCACCATGGAGAAGGACACCTGCAAGACCTATGAGGAGTCCCTCCTGGAGATCTACCGCAAGCTCCGCCCCGGCGAGCCCCCCACGGTGGACTCCGCTGAGACCCTGATCCGCAACCTGTTCTTCGACCCCCGCCGCTACGATCTGAGCATGGTGGGCCGTTACAAGTTCAATAAGAAGCTGGCCCTGTGGGTTCGCGCCTCCGGCCGTGCCCTGGTGGAGCCTGTGGTCCACCCCGCCACCGGCGAGATCCTTTACGAGCCCGGCCACACCCTCACCCGCGCCGAGACCCAGGAGCTGGACGCTATCGGCGTCAACGAGGTCGTGGTGGATGTGGACGGCAAGCCCCTGAAGATCTTCTCCAACCACATGTGCGACCTCAAGCGCTATGTGGACTTCGATCCTGAGGCCGAGTGCGGCATCAAGGAGCGGGTGCGCTACAGCGTGCTCCAGGAGCTGCTGGAGCAGTACTCCGGCGAGGATCTGAAGGATGCCATCCGCTCCCATGTGGACGATCTGGTGCCCAAGCACATCATCGTGGATGATATCCTCGCTTCCATCAACTACATGAACGCTCTGGCCAAGGGCCTGACCACCAAGGACGATATCGACCACCTGGGCAACCGCCGCCTGCGCTGCGTGGGCGAGCTGCTCCAGAACC
>OJRC01001099.1_pt1 | contig 11520 bp, 8 predicted proteins | sample 1599081 | NCBI WGS metagenome assembly OJRC01 (sample SAMN03922519, study PRJEB24848) | human gut metagenome | isolation source: stool sample | host: Homo sapiens | place: Germany | collected 2010-02
GGGCCGCTGAAAGCAGCGGCTGTACTTTTTGCAGCTTGGATAAAAACTCTCAATACCAGCTCCGCAGTAATAACTGCGAGGATATAAACAAGTTTTTTCAAAGGGGGCGTCGCGGCAGAACAAAAAGCAGCAAAGACCGAAAAAGACCGAACTGGGAAAGAAAGGAGGCGCAAAGTGGCAGAACAAATACATATCGGTTTTGGGATCGACAAAAACTTCGGCAGATTTGCCGGGATCACCATCACCTCACTGGTGCATAACAATATCGCTAATGAACTTATCATACATATCGTCTATGACGAATTATTGCCGGAGGATATGGACAGATTAAAAAAGACGGAGCAGTTATACCGTAACCTGACACTGCACTTTTACCAGATCACCAGCACTGAGGGGATGACCTTTATCGTACCGCCGGGGCATATCACGCAGGCGATGTATTATCGCTATCTGTTTGCCGAAATGCTGCCAAAATCAGTTAAACGGCTTATCTATCTGGATGCCGACATCATCTGCAAAGACGACATCCTGCCGTTGTGGCATACCGATCTGCAGGGCAGAGTTTTAGGAGCTGTACGTGACTGGGGTGAAGCCAAAAGCTGCGGACGTATCGGTTTGAAGAATGGCCGCTATTTTAATTCCGGCGTGCTGTTGATGGATCTTGTAAAGTGGCGGCAGCAGCAGTTGACGCAGAAGCTGTTCCGATGGCTGGAACAGGTAGGCAACACCAAAATACTCTGGGGCGACCAGGACGCACTCAACGGCGTTATCGATGGCTGGTTTACCGAACTGCCGAAAATTTATAACGGTATCGTCATCAACAACACGACACTGAACGAGGAACTGGATGTAGTGCTGGTGCATTATATCGATTATATCAAGCCGTGGCATATCTATTATATGGACAGTGGCGCCAAAGAATTGTACTGGGAGTACGTTAAAAAATCACTGTGGAGCGATCTGCGGCCTGTTGACGGCAAAAGTGTTCAGACGGTGATGATGACAGCGCGGCTGCTGTATAAGCAGGGTAAATATGCCGAATCGGCGTCGTATTACGAAGCCTTATTAAAATATTTTTTGAAAGACAAATATGAATGATGAATTTGGGAAGGAAGTATGCAAATGTCTCGTAAAGCAGGTTTAGCCAAGAAAATAGCCCATACCCTGATGGCGATGTCGATCGTCTATTCCAGCGGCATCAATATAGTCGTCAACGAGGTGTATGCCGCAGAAAAAATAAAAGAAATTACTACTGGCGGTACTTTTACGGAAAGCGGAACTGCCGGCAATGATTATGATGACGGTGGAGGTGGAGGCATTACTGATGGTGAAGATCTAAGTTATACCGGAGTGATCAACACGAGCGATCTTTCCGGTCAGCTCATCTCAATTAAAGCGACTGGCGGCAAGGGTGGTGAGGATAATGCCGAATACCCAACAGTAAAGCAGGGGGCTAAAGGCGGCGACGCTATCGCTAAAGTAACGATAGACGGAACTCTGAGCAGCGTCACAACAGGAGATATAGCAGTAAGTGCTTACGCAGGAGCGAATGGCAGCGCTTACCAGGGAACGTCCGGCGTTAGTGGTGCGGCAGCGGCTTACGGGCTCGAGCTTAAGCATGATCTTACTATTACAGCGGCTGATATCACTGTAAAAGCTGGAATGACTTATCATACTCCGGGAATAGGTGGTAGAACGGATATAGCTGGAGACAAACATAGCGAAGCGATGGCAGTAGGCCTTAAGGTGGACAGCGGTACTGTTGATTTTACTGCCGGTAAGATCAAGGTTATCGCTGATAGTGAAGTTTATAATTTAAATGTTGATGTAATCGCGACAGAAAGAACTAAATTGTCTGATGGCGGTGATGCAGCAGCTTATGGTATCCAGGTCAATGGCGGCGAGGTAAGCGCAAAGCTGACCGGAGATATAGTGTTTGATAAGGTTCTCGGTGCAGATGGCAGCGGCACAAGGACAGAGGTCAGTACTGGTAAAGGTGTTGACGGAGGCAACGGTGGCAATGCCTATGCTTACGGCGTTGATGTAAACGGCGGGATAGCTCATTTAGATTTGCAAAACATAACCATCGATAACGTAACATACAGTGGTAACTATATAAATGGCGGCGTCGGTGGTATAGGTGCTGGTACCGGTAATTCAGCGGCTGCAGCCGGCAAGACCGGCAATACCGGAAAGATCACTGCATTTGGCGTCAATGCCGAAGGTGGACGGACCGACGGTAACATAAAAACAATAAAAATTGAACTTACGAATAAGAATGGTAATGACAGCAGCGATGTTGTAAACAGGATCAGTGGCAACGGCGGTGCCGGCGGAGCTGTTTATGCAGCCGGTATCAGCAGTACAGGCGGAGCAGTACAGCTGAATGTTGCGGAGGCAATTGACATTAAAGCTACTGCCGGTAACGGTGGCAAGTTAAACTGGCTAGAACTGGAAAGTGAAGGTTTACTGACAGCGACAGGAGCGGTGCAGTCTGCTGCAGGCAAAGGCGGCGAGGCATTGGCCGCCGGCATTGATAACCGGGGCGGCAGCAGTAATGTTACAGCTAAAGATATCAAGATCACGGCCATTGGTGGCAGTGGCGGCACTAGTGCTTATAGACTAGAAAACGTATCAGAGGCTGATGCGGCAATATTAGCTGCCGAAAGGGTAAGCGGCGAAGGCGGCGAGGCGACAGCTATCGGCTTACAAAATACGGACGGCAGCCTGACGGCAGATGTACAGAAGCTGGAAATAACTGCTACCGGTGGTGCTGGCGGCGCGGGATTGAGCACCTATAGTACGATCAGCGGCGCTGGCGCAGACAGTGGAGCTGCGGCCGCTTACGGTATCAATGTTTTAGGCGGATTAGCAGAAAATTTGACAGTGGCTGAAATTACAGTGCAGGCTACCGGTGGTACCAGCCAAAAACCTCGCAGTGGTTTTGTAAATGCTACCGGGGCTGGAGTAACCGGCGGCAAGGGCGGTAAAGGCGGGGCTGCTGCTGCCTATGGTGTCAGTAACAGCGCCGGCAGTGCCGGCGTAACAGTGGCTAAAATTACGATCAGTGCTAACGGCGGCACTGGCGGCGCAGGCGGTGGCGTAGATAAATCAGATGGTTCCTCTTACGTTGCTGCAGGTACAGGCGGTGACGGCGGTGATGGCGGCAGTGCCAATGCTTACGGTGTTTTTGGCAGTGGCAGCAGCCGTACTGTGATCGTTGCAGATAAGATTAGTGCAGAAGCTGTTGCTGGTGCTGGCGGTGCAGGAGCTACTAGTTCTAATGATGGTTATGATAGTGGTGTCGCTACATCAGGCAGTGACGGAGCCACTGGAAAAGAAGCGAAAGCTTATGGTGTGTATGCCAATCAGGGGGCGGTAATCGATTTGAGTGCGAAAAGCGGCGACACTATCAAGATCGGTGCTAAAGCTGCCGCTGGTAGTGTGACTAACGAAGCCTACGCAGTTTATGCCGATAAAGGTACAGTTCTATTTGGCAGTAATGCCGAGCTGAATACCAGTGACGGAGCTTCAACACCGGATAATAATGTACTGACATCTTTGAACAATGCTACCCTTGGCTTCAGCGGTACCAGTGCCGACAGGAAGGTTACCGGCGGCACCCTGCAGCTGTCAGGCAGTAATGCATTTAGGGTAACGACAGACCTGGCAAATAACAAATCGGACAGATTTAATTTTGCTAAGCTGGCATCTGGCAGCAGTATGGAAGAACAATACATTACTGTTGGTTATGACAAAGCTTTTGACGGCAGCAGTGCTGATAGTATCAGCGGCAGTAATGTTGTAGTTTTGAGTGTTGCTGACCTGAACGGTCAGACACTGGGTAATTTCGTTGGGAAGGAAAGTATAATGGATGACCCGCTTTCTCGTTTTTCGGCAACACCGACTGTAGTAGTTGATGATACAGAGGTTCGGATAAGTAAAATCGATTTGAACAAAGATATTGGACCGTCTGATACGATGATTATCAGTAATGACGCGAGTTTGGCATTGCGCAATGTTTGGCGGATCGAAGGCAACAACGTTATGAAACGTATGGGTGAGCTGCGCAGTGGTACCGAAGCGGGAAAAGGCGGCGTCTGGGCCCGCTACTATCGCGGTGAGCTGAGTGCTGACAGTAATTATGACAGTAGTTTCAGTCAGGATTACACAGGCTTTCAGGGCGGTATAGACAAAGTGCAGGACTACAAAGGCGGTAAGCTTTATACAGGTATCGCCGTCAACCGCATCGACAGCAACGCCGGCTATACGGCAGGCAGCGGTGATCTGAGCAGCACAGGAGTGGGCCTGTATGGCAGCTGGCTGGGCAGCAAGGGCCATTACATTGACGTTATCGCCCGCGGCAGCAAGCTGACTAATGACTTTAAACTGGTCGATTTAAGCGGCAATGCCGCCAAAGCCGATTATGATACATGGGCTTACGGTATCAGCGCCGAATACGGCTACAGACAGGACCTGAACGCAGGCTGGTTCGTAGAACCGCAGGCCGAACTTAGCCTGGGCCATATTAGTAGAGTTGATTATACAACGTCTAATGGTGTCAGCATCAGGCAGGATGGAGTTAACAGCGCTATTGTACGCGTAGGCTTCTTGGGTGGTAAAGAGTTTAGCATTGGCGGGCGCCCGAGCAATGCCTATGTCAAAGCATCACTGCTGCACGACTTCGGCGGCAACGGCGGTTCAACAGGATATTATGGCATTAAAAGTTTGGCTATGCAGACAGGCGACCTGACTGGGAGCTGGTATGAAATCGGGTTGGGCGCAAATTTGGGCATTGCCAAAAACAGCAATTTGTATTTTGATGCGCTGAAAACTTTAAATAGTACGGTTCGTACCGACTGGCAGTTTAACGCCGGGTTGAGATTCACGTTCTAGCAGATTTACAAAATAAAAAGGCTATATAAAACTTTAACAGCATACAGAAAAACAATGGCGGTATGGATATTATTTCTGTATCGTCGTTGTTTTTCTGACTATATCTCGTTGCAGTGAAGAAAAACAAAAAACTCTGCCTATGAGGGCAGAGTTTTGCGGACGATTGAGTTTTATTGCTTATTACACCAGCTTTTTGAAGTAGCTGTTGACGAACATCAGATAAAAGACTATCGAAATCGCCATTGTTGCCAGTTCTGCGAAAGGTACAGAGAGCCAGATGCCGTTGATGCCTATCAGTGAAGGCAGGGTAAATAAGGCTGCCAGTACGAATATCAGCGAACGCAGCAGCGAGATGATGCCTGCGATCAGTCCGTTACCTATAGCGGTATAGAAGCCGGCGATAAAGATATTGAAGCCCAGGAAGATAAAGCAGTAGGAGAACATCCTGAAACCGTGTACTGCTAAATCAATGACCTGCTGGTTATCGCCGATGTACCAGGAGATGATGTTGGCGCCGTAAAAACGGGCTAAGGTGAAGACCGCCAGGGAGCCAAAAAGAATGGCTTTTTTACAGTGATCGATGATCTCGCCAAGGCGTTTTTTGTTTTGCGCGCCGTAGGCATAACTGATAACCGGCTGTGCGCCTGTTGCTATACCAAGATAGATGCTGATGAGGAAGTAGAAGATGTTGATGTTGACGGCCATAGCCGCAACGCCATCCTCGCCGGCAAATTTGATAATGGCGATATTAAAGAAAATCGTTACGATACCCGAGGAAAGCTCGGTGAGCATTTCGCCGGCTCCGTTGAAGCTGGACTTGATAAAGTACCATTTGTTCCAGTGGAATTTAGTGAATTTCAGGTTTGTTTCGTAGAGTTTGAAATAAACCAGACCCATCAGCGTGGAGATGGCGATCGAGGTGATCGTAGAAATCGAGGCGCCGAAAACTCCCCAGCCTAAAACAACGATAGTATAATAGTCTAAGACGATGTTGAGGATAAATCCTGTTAAGGACATTACCAGAGAATAGGCAGGTCTGCCGTCCAGACGGATATAATATTCGAGGAACAGCTTGACCGCCAGGATCGGCGTACCTAAAATCATATATTTAAGGTAAGTTTTACAATCTTCAAACAGCAGCGCTGTAGAACCCAGAGAATAAATAATACGGTCCATATTAAAGTAAGCGACGATTGCAAAAATTGCCGTAAATCCCGTCAGAAACCAGAACATTGAGGTGAAGTAGGTATTGGCTAAACTGCGTTTGCCTTCGCCCAGCTTAATGCCGACCAGGGCACAGGAGCCGCAGGTAAACATGACGGCCAGACCCCAGATAAGGTTTGAGTAAGGCAGGACGATATTGATAGCGGCCATGGCGTTAGTTGATACGTATTGTGCCAGGAACCAGCTGTCGATCGCTGAATAGAACGATACCAGAACCATTGTAACTACGGACGGGAAAATATATAAGATGAAGTCCGAGAAACTTTGTTTTACATTTATTTTGCTGTACATTTGGGACACCCTTTCCGAAACTTGCGCAAGTTCCTGTATCTATATCCTACCTTAGCGGTAATATTAAAGCAAATGAGGAATATTGAGGAGATTGAAGGAGATTGGAGGAGCTTTGAGGAGTTTGGGAAAAAATTTGTTTCCCGGATTTTAAATAGTGATAGAGGCCTTAAATCGCCTTTAGTTACAAAAAAAGTAAAAAATGTTATATTTTAAAGAAATTTAACGTTTTTGTTTGACAAGTGTATAGCGCAGAGATATAATAAATCCAACAGAATATTATTAGATAGAGGAGCGGAAAGCAAGAGTACTTCGCGGAGAGGGATCGCTGAAACGAAGGAAAGGGTAACCGCCGAAGTATAACGGCAGCCATGCGGTTATGCTGGGCCGTCGGTAAAAAACCGCCGGACTGTCGCCTTACAGGCGGAGGGCTATCTCAACTATGCAGATTATATTTGTATGTAACAATGCTGTTGACCGTTGAGTATTGCTCTCAACGGTTTTTGATTTTTATAAGGAGTGTGAAATTAATGATTAAGGTTTTAGTTAATGGCGCTTTGGGACGTATGGGCAGCGAGGTCGTGAAAACTGTTCTTGAACAGGAGGATATGGAGCTTGTTGCCGCAGTCGATGCTTTCGGCGCCGATAAAATGATTCCGGTTAAAAACGGTAATCAGATGGCAGTAGCTACTGATCTTAAAGCCAAACTGATGGTAGTAAAGCCTGATGTAGTTGTTGATTTTACCCGTCCTGATGTAGTAATGGCATCACTGCGCACAGTGCTGTCGGCAGGAGTTCGTGCGGTTGTTGGTACAACAGGCTTCAGCGAGGCTGATCTGGCAGAGCTGGATGAGTTGGCTAAAGCTAATAATACAGGTATTCTGATCGCTCCTAATTTTGCTTTGGGGGCAATATTGATGATCAAGCTGGCCTGCGAGGCAGCAAATTATTTTCCTAATGTTGAGATCATTGAACGTCACCATGATAAAAAGCTTGACGCTCCTTCAGGGACTGCGGTTATTACAGCCCAGAAAATCGCCGAGGTGCGTCAGGAAATGCACCAGGGACATCCGGAAGAAAAAGAGCTGCTGGCAGGTGCCCGCGGCGCTGATTATAAAGGTATGAAGATCCACAGCGTGCGTTTACCTGGATATGTTGCTTCTCAGGAGGTCATTTTCGGAAGTCAGGGCGAAACTCTCCGCATCAGCAACGAACCAGTCAACCGTGAATGTTATATGCCCGGTGTGATGCTTGGCTGCCGCAAGATGATGGATAAAGTTGGTTTGACTTATGGCTTGGATAAGCTGTTATAATAAAATTTATGGAGGGGAAGCAGATGAAAAAATATAATGTGGCTATTTTAGGCGCTACCGGAGCGGTAGGAGCCGAGTTTTTGAAACTTATCGAGGAAAGAAACTTTCCGTTTTCCGAATTACGCCTGCTGGCTTCTAAACGCAGCGCCGGTAAAGAAATAGCTTTTATGGGTAAAACCTACACTGTTGAAGAAGCTACTTTCGATTCATTTAAAGGTATGGATATCGCTTTGTTTGCAGGCGGTTCCATTTCTAAAGATTTCGCTCCGCATGCGGTGAAAGCCGGCGCGGTGGTCATTGATAATTCCAGTGCTTTTCGTATGGACCCTGAGGTACCGTTGGTAGTGCCGGAGGTCAATCCGCAGGCTATTTTGAAGCATAAAGGTATTATCGCCAACCCAAACTGTTCTACTATTATTATGGTTATGGCTTTAAAACCTATTTATGACCTGGCAAAAATAAAGCGTGTCATCGTGTCTACTTATCAGGCTGTTTCCGGTGCCGGCAAAGAAGGTATCGACGAGCTTGACGCTCAGGTGCGGGATCATAGTGAGGGCAGGGAAATGACTGCGAATATCCTTCCTTCCGCCAGCGCTGAGAAGCATTATCCTATTGCTTTTAATCTGATTCCTCAAATAGATGTTTTCTGCGATAATCTTTATACTAAGGAAGAAATGAAGATGGTCAATGAAACGAAAAAAATTATGGAGGATTATGAAATGCGGATCACTGCTACTACGATCCGCGTACCTGTTTACCGCAGTCATTCCGAGTCTGTAAATATCGAGCTGGAAAAAGAAGTCGATCTGGGGGCTATGCGCGAAGCGCTGGCAAAATTCCCGGGAGTTACTGTTCAGGATGATCCTTCTAAGCAGGAATATCCGATGCCGTTATATACTTCCGAAAAAGACGATGTTTATGTAGGACGTCTGCGCAGGGACGAATCATGTGAGAAGTCTTATAATATGTGGGTCGTCGGCGATCAGATCCGTAAAGGCGCTGCGCTGAATACTTTACAGATCGCCGAAACGATGATCAAAAACGGCTGGATCTAAGATAGGAGAGCGACACAGTTCATGAAAATTTTAGTGCAAAAGTTCGGCGGTACTTCCGTTGCTTCACAGGAAGCGCGCATCGCTGTTAAGGATAAGGTGCAGAAAGCCGTACGCAGCGGTTTTGCTCCGGTTGTAGTTGTTTCTGCGATGGGACGCAAAGGAGAACCTTACGCTACCGATACCCTGATCAAGGTACTGAAGGAAACGAATCTTTCAGTCAACGTGCGCGAACTGGATATGATGATGTGCTGCGGCGAGATCATGGCAGCCTGCGTTATGGCAGCGACGCTGCAGAAATTCGGGATCAATGCTATGGCGCTTACGGGCGGTCAGGCCGGGATTATTACGGATTCTCAGTTTGGTGCGGCACGGATCAAAAATATCAATGTCAGCAATTTGCATCATTTATTGGAATCAGGCGTTATTCCTATTGTCTGCGGGTTTCAGGGCATGACGGAAAATAACGGCAAGTTTACTACTTTGGGCCGCGGCGGCAGTGATACTACGGCTGCTGCAATAGGCGCCGCTTTGCATGCTGAATGTGTCGAGATTTATACTGATGTCGAAGGCATTATGACAGCGGATCCGCATTTGGTAAAAGAGGCTTCGATATTGAAGCAGATCTCCTACGGCGAAGTTTGTCAAATGGCGCATCAGGGCGCAAAGGTTATCCATCCGCGCGCAGTAGAGATCGCAATGAAGAAAAATATACCGCTGATCGTAAAATCTACGTTCAGCGATGCTCCCGGCACACTCATTACAAATGATTGTGCAGAAACGGAAGAGGATACTTCTATCAATGAGCGCAGGCTGGCCAGCGGTGTAACTCATCTGACCGATCTGGCTCAGTTCCGGGTTGCGCTCAATCCTGAGGATATCGCCAGCGGCCGCAAGCTGTTTGAGGATCTGGCTGATGCCGGTATCAGCGTCGGCTGTTTGAATTTATCCGAGAGCAATGCTATGTTTGCGGTTTTTGCCGATGATGTGGAACATACAAATAAAGTTTTAAATGGTACAGATTTTGAATATACTTTAACCGAGGATTGTGCCAAGGTTTCGGTTGTCGGTTCGGCGATGCGCGGCGTACCCGGTGTTATGGCTAATTTTGTTGCAGCGCTTACCGGCTGCAAAATAAGCATCCTGCAGACTGTGGATTCTGATACGACTATCTCCGCGATAATCAAACAGGAACATCTGATCGATGCTGTGAAGGCGCTTCATAAAGCGTTTAAATTATAAGCGAGGTGTAAGTAATGAAAAATCCTTATTTTGGCAGACTTTTGACCGCTATGGTCACTCCTTTTAATGCTGATGGCAGCGTCAATTATGAAAAGGCGGCTGATCTGGCTGAATGGCTTATCAATAATGGCTCTGACGGCTTGGTCGTAGCAGGCTCTACCGGCGAGGCTGCTACTATGAGTGCGGAGGAAAAACTGGAATTGTTCCGCGTAGTTGTTAATCGTATCAATAAACGCGTGCCTGTTATTGCTGGTACAGGTTCTAATAACACTGCTGATTCTGTCAAAATGACGAAAATGGCCGAGGCAATGGGTGTCGATGGCGCTTTGATAGTTGGTCCGTATTACAACAAGCCGACACAGGAAGGGTTTTACCAGCATTTTGCAGCTGTAGCGCAAAGTACAGGATTGCCTATCATTGTTTATAATGTTCCGGGACGTACAGCTTCCAATATCTCTCCGGCAATAGTAGCACGTCTGGCTGCTGATTTTGAGAATATTGTTGCGATCAAAGAAGCTGCAGGCAATGTTGCTCAGGTTGCCGAGCTTTATTCGGTTCTGCCGGAAGAGTTTACGATCTACAGCGGTGACGACGGACTGATTCTTCCGTTTATGTCTGTCGGCGCGACCGGGCTTATTTCTGTGCTCAGCAATATTGGCGGCGGTATCTTGCAGGACGTTATGCAGGCTTATGAAGACGGCCGCGTACGCGAAGCTGCAAAATTGAATGCCAGAATGGTGCCGTTGGCAAACGCTATGTTTATCGAAACCAATCCTATCCCGGTAAAAGCTGCGGTAACGCTCGTTACTGGCATTGATGCAGGTCAGCCGCGTCTGCCGCTGACCCCGATGGAACCGGCAAATAAAGCAAAAATGGTCGCCGTTCTCCAAGAATACGGCCTTGTAAAATAATGGCGAAATTAGTAGTGATAATTCAGTGTGACATCGTGCAGAAAAAATGCGTTGGTTATGCCTGCATGAAATCGTTTTATGAGCGCAGCGGCAGATTTACCGGTTATGATGCCGATACCAAATATATGACGATTACCTGCGGCGGCTGCTGTGGTGCTGGTGTAGCCGGAAAAATCGAAGATTTGAACCGTAAACTTAAACGCTGGGGTGATGATCGCAGGGATGTTGTGGTACATTTAGCATCGTGCGTCGTATCAGACAATTATCACCGTCCGCCTTGTCCACATAGAGACTACATCAAGACAATCGTAGAACGTAAAGGTTACCCTGTTATTTTTGGTTCGTATATTTCCAAAACTGCAGAGAAAAAACGTCAGGACGGCATTTACGAAGCTTTTTAATGCTTGCTGCTACCGTAGTTTTATTATAAAACTACGGTAGTTTTTCTGTGTTTGGGGCAGGATTTTTACCCTCGGTACAGAATTTAATAATTATCGAATTAAATAAGACGCTTAAAGCTGTCAGATTCAGCAAACAGGCTGAGGCCTGTCTCTTATACACATCTGACGCTGCCGACGATCTACTCTGTGTAGA
>OJRC01001104.1_pt1 | contig 11505 bp, 11 predicted proteins | sample 1599081 | NCBI WGS metagenome assembly OJRC01 (sample SAMN03922519, study PRJEB24848) | human gut metagenome | isolation source: stool sample | host: Homo sapiens | place: Germany | collected 2010-02
GAGTAGTAGGCGCGGTGGTAGACCTTCCGGCGCTCATAGTTGTTCATCTCGCGCTGGGCCTGCCGCATGACCTCCCAAACTTCATCGCTGACCTCCACAAACTCGTCATGCCGGTAGTGGGGATAAATCCACCGCAGATTGATTGTTTTCATAGGCTTACCTCCTGAAAATGGGAGAGGCGGGCAGCTTGTCCGCTGTCCGCCTCCCGCTGGGATAAGGGAAACAATCCCTTTCACTTGGTAGCCCGAAAAGGGGTCATTCGTTAGGGTAGTTCGCAAAGAATTTCAAAAATTTTTTCCGAACCGCGTCAATGCTCTCATAGACGGATACTTTGGAGCAGCCGCACACCGTCCCGATCTCCGCAAGGGTCAGCCCGTCCAGGGCATAGAGCAGGAACCGGCGGCGCTGGGCCTCGGTGCAGGTGTCCAGGACGGCCATCAGCTCGCCCAGCGTTTCCATGCGGCAAAGGTATTCCTCCGGCGTTTCGCCATAGATACCCATGCCCTCGGTGGCAACTATGTATTCGTCAAACTCCCGGCCATCCCAATGCCGCCGCTGCTCATGGGACAGGTTTTCGGCTTTGTGGTCGGCCCGGTCAAGAAATTCATAGACTTCCAGCGTGACCTCCACGGCCACAGCTTGTCCGTTGTAATTGATGGTGACTTCCATCTGCCTTTCCTCCGTTCAGATTTTTGCGGGAAAATCTGAACGGGGCGGCGGGGAACGGCACCGGGGACAGGGTTCGGGCCATGTTGGCCCGATGTTCCGGCCCCATAGGTATGAAAAAACGCCCGGACAGCATGAAGCTATTCGAGCGCAAAAAACACGGTATTCAGTTACATTGTGACAATTTTCGCACTGGCTGCCAGACGGGGCCGGTTCGGTGGCCGGGATTTTTTTGACGATAGTGCAAATATCGTCTGAATTTGTCGGCGGTCAGTGTGCTTCATGGCGGCTCCCTCCTAAAGCCGCCGTGTCAGCGTATAGGCGTCACTCCTTTGTCGAGGGCATAAGGAGCGGCGGCCTTGATGTTACTCAAAACCGCCGCAGTACCCTGAAAATCCATTATGGGCGCACGAAGCTGCCTGCCCTGCAACGGTTTTTTTCTTTCCCCGTCTGGCGGGGCAGGATAGCTTGTCTTATTCGGTTTATTCTTGCTCTTGTGCGGCTGCCTCTTTCAGCCGGTCAAAACTCTCATCACTGATGATGTGTTCAATCCGGCAGGCGTCGGCCTCCGCAGTTTTGGGATCAACACCTGCGGCAATAAGCTGTTCAGTAAAGAAGCAGTGACGCTCATAGATCTTTTCGGCAACCTCGCGGCCTACATCGGTCAGATGGAGAAAGTGATCTCCGTCCATCGTAAGAAAGCCGCCGTCCCGCAAGGTAGCCACCGCATGGCAAACGCTGGGCTTTGACACCTCCATGTGCCGGGCCACATCTACGGAGCGCACCATACCGCGTTTCTTTTGGAGAACAAGGATGGTTTCCAGGTAGTCCTCCCCGGACGCATGAATATTAAAACTATTTACATCGCTGCAGGCGGATTTGTTCTTTTGTTCCATCATTGCCTCCGCTATAATCTGTGAAATAAGGGCGAGTACTATTTATGCCCCTCTGCCATAGAGTAACTAACTTTATGAGATACTCCAACCTTCGGATTGCTGCCGGATGGAAACAAAATTTTGATAGATACCGGGTTTTTTAAGAAGTTCCGCATGTGTGCCGTTCTGGACAATTTCCCCATGATCTACAACAAGAATTTGATCTGCATTTTCAATAGTAGCCAGCCGATGCGCGATGATTAGAATAGTTTTACCGTGAGTAAGTGCGCTGATAGCCTGCTGGATTAAATGCTCATTCTCAGGGTCTACGCTTGCTGTAGCCTCATCTAAAATCACGATGGGGGCGTCTTTAAGCATAGCGCGGGCAATGGAAATTCGTTGCTTTTCACCGCCAGAGAGAGTTGCGCCGCCATCTCCGATCACTGTATCAAAACCGTCTGGAAGGCTCATGATAAAGTCGTAGCAGCACGCTTTTTTAGCAGCTTCTATGACCTCTTGTTTCGTCGCATCAGGTTTACCAAACTTAATATTGTTGGCAATCGAGTCCCTGAAAAGATATACATTTTGAAAAACCATCGTAATATTGGCAAGCAGGCTGTCGCACTTCATATCGCTGATTTTAACCCCACCAATTTTGATGCAACCGTTATCCACATCATAGAAACGGGCAAGTAGATTGCAGATGGTGGTTTTGCCAGATCCAGATGGCCCAACAATGGCCGTGGTAGTGTTCTCTGGAATGTGCAGGCTTACATGCTCTAATACCTTTTTTTCGTTGTATCCAAAGGAGACGTCTTCAAAGTCAATATCGAACTTGGACAGTTTAATGTCTTGCCCGTTTTCATCAATCGGAGGTGTGTTTTTAATGGCGTCTAATTTGTCCATAATAACATCGATAGTACGAAGGACATGAATTGCATTATTCATGGCCTCAGTGCTGCTGAACATCATAAAAGAAAAAATGACAATCATCAGCATCATAGGGATTTCCAAAGTACCGCACAGTACAGAGTTGGCTGCCAGAAGAATCATGGCTACCGCTGCCGCTTTTAGTGAGAACAGATGAAGCAGATTGAGCGGAACAAAGTTTTTCTCGATTTTGATGTTGATTTCCTTGCTATCCCGATAGGCTTTGGCAATGCTCTCTACAGCCACGCCCTCTTGCTTGAAGGACTTGACGATAGGCATCCCCCGAATATACTCCAACGTCGCGCTGATCATATCATCTTGGGCTTTCTGATGTACCGGAGCATTCCGCTGACTTTTGCGGCCTAGTAGTTGCAGAAACAGGTTTGAGAGCAGGACACCGACCACAGCAATCACGGATACTATAGGGTTGACAAAACTCATACAGAGAACGATGGTCAATACGAAAATGTAACTGTTCACCACCACATCGATCATATTGGTAGCATACATTTCAAAAAAGGATAAATCCGTTGTGACGGCACTGGTCAACTCGCCGGTGTTGTTGTTTTGATAAAAGCCAAGAGAAACCTTTTTGAGCTTATCGCCCAAGCGAATGCGCTCGTCTGCAGCAGTTTCATAACCTACCCCATTCAAATAACGGGCCTTGAGGTATGAAAACCAAAACCGGCCTAAAATGGATAAAATAATAAATGCCGTAATCAGAAATATCTGTGTCGTCTGAACGGTTGGACCGCCCTTTGTCTGCTCCAAAACCAGATTGATAGCATAAGCAGCCGCCATGACCGGCATGGCTGTGAAAAGTGCCTGAATAAAGGAGAATACAAATCCCCAATATATTTTTGATTTCCGAGGTCCAATCCAACGGATGATCCTTCCAATAATTCGAAACATTATAACACCCCCTTATTTGCAGACCAGCCCTTTGCGTTAATATGAGCCTCCCACATGGTTTTGTATAGCCGGTTGCTTTGAAGCAAGGCCTCATGAGTACCAACTGCCTCTGCTTTCCCTTGATCTAAAACCACAATTTGATTTGCGTTTTTAATCGTGGACAGGCGATGGGCAATGACCAGCAAAGTCTTGCCTTTAGTCAACTCCGCAATAGAACGTTGGATTTTATCTTCGTTCTGTGGATCAGTAAAGGCCGTTGCCTCATCCAAAATGACAATTGGCGCATTTTTTAATATAGCCCGCGCAATAGCGATACGCTGTCGTTCTCCACCAGACAAACGTCCACCGGCTTCACCCGCTGTTGTATGATAGCCTCGTTCCAGTTGATTGACAAACTCATCGCAGCAAGCCGCCCGAGCCGCGGCGTACACATCTTCATCGCTGGCCTTTGGATTACCCAGACGGATGTTTTCCAAAATTGAACAGTCAAATAGGAAATTATCCTGCGTTACAAAACTAACCAAATCACTCAGCTGTTCTAAAGGGATGTCCTTGATATTAACGCCTCCGATGGATATACTTCCTTCGGTCACATCCCAAAAACGTGCAATCAGTCGGGCAATCGTAGATTTACCACCACCAGATGGTCCCACCAAAGCAGTAAAACTCTTTTCTGGGATAAGCAGATTGAGTCCTTCCAGAACCATTTTACCCTGGTCATTATAAGAAAACGCAACATCTTTCAATTCAATGGAATAATCTTTGACCTTAGCTGGTTGGCTGGCATCCGACAGTTCTTTAAGTTCCAATATTGCCTCCGCTTCCATGACGGCATATTGAATGGACTTTATCTCATTCGTATAATTTGCAAAGGTTGTCAATGGGGTAATCATGCCAAGGGACAGAATAATGCAGATGACGAGATCTGCAGGCTGGAGCGACCCCTGCGCAAAGAGCACAAGGCCAACCGGAAGCGTTCCCAAAAGCGTGGAAGGAAGAACTGCTGCACCAAAATTCATCGGTTTCCAGGTGTTCCGATACCAATCCAGCGTATAATCCAAAAACATCTTGACTGCCTGTTCAAATTTCTCATAGGATGAAGCGGATTGATTGAAAGCTTTGATGACCTGAATACCCTCAACATACTCCACAATTACGCTGTTGACATGATTATTGGCATTCATATAGTCTTCATATTTTTTGTTAAAAGTCCGCAGGACAAAGGCATAAGCAATCAGTGCGATAGGAATTGTCAGTAAAGAAGCCAGCGCCATGCGCCAGTCGATGGTTATGATATAAATAAAAATGGACATAGGCAGCAGCATTGCGGGCAAAATTTCCGGTATTAGATGAGCAATGGGGCGCTCAATGGTTTCCACCCTATCGATAATTTGGTTTTTTAATTGCCCGATGGGTTGATTAATGACGGTGCCCAAGGGAGCTTTCATAAGTTTGTCTGTCATTTTTCTGCGTAAGCCTTCTAATATGGTATAGGCAGATTCATGAGAAAGCGTGGTTGAAATCCCATGAAAAATCAACATTAAGGCGTATCCAAGAAGGCATACTCCAGTCCATAGAAAGACACCTTTTGTAGATGCTGTTTCATTAAAAAACATCTGGATAATACGATAGACAGCTAAATAAGGGATTAATCCAGCTGCCACGCTAGTGATTTGAAGACAAGTAGAAAGGATCAACTTTCCTTTGCAGGGGGCAGCGAAACTCAAAACAAGCCCAAACCAGTTTTTCTTCTTCATGTTGTATCACTCCTCTCATTTTTTGTCAGCGCATCTGCATTACATCTGCCAAATGCTCTTTCGTTTGTTCGGTGACCGCAAAGCACTCAGAGCGGTAGTCATCGAATAAACAAAGAACTCTCTGGCAGGTTGCCAGCAGAAATTCGTAGTCATGGGAAATAACCAGCAAAGTTTTTCCTTCCGTTGCCATCTCTTGAAAGAGATTACGAACACGAAGCATATTTTTGAAATCCAATCCGCTGGTAGGTTCGTCAAAGCATATCACGCTGGCGTTTTTCTGATAGGCAACAGCAATGGAAAGTCGCTGTTTCTGTCCTCCGGAGAGAGAGGCCGGATGCCGCTCTCTTAACTCATCCAGCCCCATATTCTGCAATATCCCGTTCGCTTTGGCTATAGCCTCTGGATCATTCTCATGCTCTAACAACAATTCACTTTCCACGCTTTCCGTGAAAAGCTGGTAGTCGCTGTCCTGCATAACCAGATAGGTTTCCTGGATGCGTTTTTTGGGTGTAAGATGGATTCCATGGAATTTTATTTGCCCTGACCGTTCCTTTTGCAGTCCGCAAATCGTTTCTAACAGAGTGGTTTTTCCAACACCATTGTGTCCAACAATACCAAGAATTTCTCCTTGGTTGACCTTGAGATTCAAATTTTGAATAACTGGCTGTTGTGCAGTATAGCCAGCTGTAACCTGCTCCAGTTCCAATGCAACGATGTCTGTCTTAAAAGAAGGCTGGTTGGGAACTGGTAAAGCATCCAAATAGAAACTCCGCAAGCCTAATTTATTTGCTTCAGCATTTGTTATAGCTTGAAAAGCATCCTTTTGAAATTCTTGGATCATTTTCCCGTTTTGAATGAAGATTGCCCGGTCCACCAGATCTGTCAGGTAATGAATGCGATGCTCGGAAATCACTATAGTAAAACCATCCGTACGAAGTGCCTGGATAATCTCCCTTAATTTTTGGGTCGCCATCGGGTCCAGATTGGCTGACGGTTCATCCATAACAATAACCGAAGGAGCGAAAGCGTACACAGAGGCCACGGCCACAGCCTGCTTTTCTCCACTGGACAGCGCAAAAATACTGCGGCCAAGAAGACTCTCAATGCCCAGTTTCCTTGAGGCATTCTCTACTCTGCGATGAATTTCGTTTCTTGGTAATCCTGCGTTCTCGCAGGAAAATGCAATTTCTGATGTTACATCCGTGGCAAAAAATTGTGAGCGCGGGTCCTGGAATACTGAACCGACTATATCTGCCAGACTTTGAATCGTTGTCTCGGTCGTGGTACGGCCACCTATCCGAACAATCCCTTTCAACTCACCTTCATAAAAATGAGGAACCAAGCCGTTAAGCAAGCGCGTGATTGTTGTCTTACCGCAGCCACTTGGCCCCAGCAGCAGAACGAGTTCCCCTTTGGCAATAGAATGGGTGAATTCTCTTAATGCTGGATGCCTTTCCGACTCATATTGAAACGATACATTTTCAAAGCAAATCATAGCAACCTCCCTTCCAACAGCATGGGGGTCAAGTACCTTCCAACCAAAATGAGTGCGACAAAAAGGACAGTGATTAGAAAATCATGCAAATGAAGGCGTACCTCGCGGTAAGAGGTCCGCTTTGTTTGTAAATCCAATCCTCTTGTCATAGCAGAAGCGGAAAGGTCATCCGCTACCTTAATGCTCCGCATAATCAGCGGAACGAGGGCATACTCCATGGTTCGTCCTGGTTGGAAGAACAGATTTTTTGCATTAAAGGCAATTCCGCGCATCTTCATCGTATTATTGATATTACGGAACTCTCTACCAATGGTAGGAATGTAGCGGAACACAACCGCCACAGTGATGGTGAACCCTTTCGGGATATGCATGTTTTGCAGGGATGTAATCAGGTCATCGACACACAGCCCCGCAGACATCCACAGGCACATGATTACCATGGATAATGAACGGGCCACAATAAAGAGCAGAAAGGATACCATCATCTTAAGTGTATCATTTGGTATCCAAAGAGAGGCATATTCCACCACTAAAACCATCGCGAATATAAGGGCAAACTTTATAGCATGCCGGACCTCCCCCGAAATCAGCCAAAGCAGAATGATGATAATATAATTCCAGGCTACTACTTCTCGGCTTGGAGTAAACATTGTGGCAGTACTAATTACAACAACCAGCAGCAGCTTCATTCGCGGATCAAGAGAGCGAACCAGATTTTTGCGTTGGGTTGAAGCCGCCTCCATTATACAATCCCTGCTTTCTGAAAATGCTTTTTTAAGATTGCTTTTCCAAGGAAAGAGCCAGCAATGCCTCCAACCGCTGTTTCAGCCAGTGCGACAAAAAACAGAGGTCCAGCAACCAGGTTGAAAACCTGAGTGTTAAATTCTGCCATAGTGGGAAGGCTGGCAATATACATATCCTTGAGCAAAATCAGCGGGGCAAATGCGCCGACATACCAACCGACCATGAGGATGGTATAACAAATCAGCATAGTGGAGAATTTCTTCCGGTCGCACTTCTCCCAAATAATTTCTCCAATTATAGCAGCTGCAGCTACGCACAAGGATACCATCCACAGGCTCATCAGCAACAATGCAGCCAACAAAAGGCCAGAGATCAGCACCGTCCCCTTTTTATTTACCTTGGTGTACATGAGCATAAAGACAATTCCGAGAGGGAGGGCCTGAATGCCAAGACAAAATATCCAACTCAATGGCGTACTGCCAAGGGGCATGCCGATGACAAAATAAACTGCCAGTTCCACAACAGTCAAAATTGCAATCGTGACAAAATCTCGGACATTTAGCTTCTCGGTTTGCGTTTTCATAATTATTCCTCCTAACTTCGCATTTCGGTTACTCGTGACTAACTTGGTGTTAAATTTTTTCGGCTTCCATTCAGAAGCCGAAAATCGCCTGCCAATTAAAAAACTGACAGACATATTTGCAGTGTTCCAAAGCCTCCTGCCGAGAGAAATCATGGATTATTGGTTCAAATATTGTAGTCCAATAGGCCGTCAGCAAGAGATGAAGTTCTTTTTCTGAAATATCATTGTGTGGCAAGTCCCGATTCCGCGCCTCTTCAACGAACTTTGCACATACCTTGGTGTTTTCTGCAACAAAGTCATGCAAAAAATCAGCATGATGTGATCCTTGAGCAGAACACAGCAACAATTTCATGTCCTCAAAGCGATCATAAAAATAATTGATCCAATACTGATGCGTTTCAAGCGACATATCCCACATTTGTATCAAAGTATGGTCATCCAGCCGCTTATAGTTGCGTTCATAAAAAGACCTTTTCAAGTCCTCAATGTCTTTGAGTGTTTGTTCAACCACTGCATCAAACAACCCTGCCTTATCCTGAAAACGGGTGTAAATGGAGTGTGTACTGACGCCACATTGCTTTGCGATCTCCCGCAAGCTAGCATCTGCAAAACCTTTATCCAAGAACTCTTTGGCTGCGCAATCTAAAAGTTGCTCTGCCACTCCTTCAATTTGTCGTTTCATGTTTCACCTCTTTTCTACGTATGGGAACAGCGTTTCCGTAACACCGTTCCCATAATATCATCTTTTTCTTGCAAAGTCAATACAACACAAGAATCTGGTGAGGTTAAATGTTGACGAGACAGAAAAGCGCCTTTTCAGCCGCTTGAAAAATCAGGCCCTTTTTTCGTGATTAGTAGGGTAGTGTCGCACTACTTTTTTTACTGAAAAATAATCCTTACTTTTCCTGCAAGACAACAATTCATTCATGTTTTGTCGTACAAGAAGTGAGCGCCAGGTGTTCTCCGGCGCTCACTTACTCCTACTGGAATACCAGCTCTATCAAAATCATTTCCTCCGCCTGTGCTTTCAGCGTGTTCATCAGCCCCACCCAGCGCATGGAGTCACGGGCTTTCAGTTCTTCGGTGACGCCCGCCGCTTCCATCATACGGGGCAGCATGGCGTCCATCCGTTCACGCGCCTCCCGGTCAATCTCTAATAGGTGATGGTACAGCTTTTCATTCAAAATCAAGCTGCTGTAAAGACCGGGCCGGTGTTCCTTCAGGTAGCGTTGCCGCATACGGCCATACTTGCCGATGGGAGCCTCCGGCTGCTCGGAAAGTTTCAGGTCGGGGATGTAGTAATCTCCGCAGCGGGTGTAAGTCAATTTGCTCATGTTCATCCTCCTTTGCACTGTGACGGTTAAACTGCGGCGCTGGCCGGTAAAGCGGCCTTGCGCGGCTCCTGCCTGGGTAACTGGCTGACGGGGATAAAAACGCCCTTTTCCATGTCCTCGGCCCGGATCGCGGCCTTTGCCGCCTCCACCTGGGCCTTGCGCTTGGCGTTGTAGCGTTCTTCCCATTCCTTCTGCTTGCCGTTTGCCTTGCGGCGCAAGTAGTTCTGGTGAAGCCTGTCCTTGCGTTCCTCCTTCTTCCGCAGTTCTTCCTGTTCCTCCGGGGTCAGGGGAACCGGCTGCAAGGCGGGCGGGATATACCGGCCCACAAAGTTGAAGTAGATTTCAACCTCCTGTGTGGTGTCCTGGCTGCCTTTGCGGGCGCGTTCATGGACAAGGATTTTCTCTACAAACTCGTTGAGCATGGTATTTGTCAGCGTGTCGAAATTCTCATACTTGTCAATCAGGGCAATAAACTTCTCCGCAGATTTCCGGCTCTGCTCATAGCCGGTAACGGCCTTTTCCAGTTCAGCGATTTCCGCATTGAGGGCGTCCTGCTCTTTGGCGTACTGTGCGTCCAGGGCCTCATACCGGGCGTCCGGCAGCTTGCCCAGGGCGTTGTCCTCATAGATTTTGCAAATCAGCCGTTCCAGTTCCCCGGCCCGCTTTTGGGCGGCGGCCAGCCGTTTCCGCTTCTTGGATATGTCGGCGGTCTGCTGGGCGGCCTGCGTTTCCTGGACGGTGCGGATAAACTCGGCCCGGTCATTTTTAGAATACTCCGCGATGGCCCGGAGCATATCGGTTATCAGGGTCAGGACGGCCTCGGCCCGGATGCGGTGCTGTGTGGGGCAAAGGGAGCCGATAGGGTACTTACTGTACTGGCTGCAAGTAAACTGTGGGTCACGCTTGCCGTTATTGACGCGATGGACATACATCTTGCCGCCGCAGTCGGCACAGTACATCAGGCCGGTCAGAGGATGGGCCTCGCCCCAGCCGTCCGGGTAACGCCGGACATTTGCCCGGATGCGCTGCACATTGTCAAAGGTTTCCTGGTCGATGATGGCCTCATGGGTGTTCTCGAAAATCGTCCACTCGCTTTCGTCAACATAGTGGCTTTTCTTGTCCTTGAAGTGCTTGCGGGTCTTGAAATTGATGGTGTGGCCCAGGTATTCCCGCTTTTTCAGAATATTCACAATGGTGGACGATCCCCAGCCGTAGGGGTCTTTGACCGGCTTCGTCCTGTTTACTCCTTCGTGAAAGCGTGCCAGATGGACAGCGGGGATTTCAACCTTTGCCTCGGACAGCAGCTTGGAGATTTGATAGGGGCCGTAGCCCTCCATCGTCAGGGAAAAGATGCGGCGTACCACTTCGGCGGCTTCTTCGTCCACAAGCCAGTGTTCCCGCTTTTCGTCCCACAAATAGCCGTAAATGACGGTGCCGGTCAGGTGCTTGCCGCTCATGCCTTTGGACTTGAACACGGAGCGGATTTTTCGGCTGGTGTCGCGGGCATAAAACTCGTTCATGATATTGCGGAACGGGGTAAAATCATCGTCACCTTTCAGACTGTCCACGCCGTCGTTGATGGCGATCAGCCGGACGCCGCGCTGCCGCAAAATCTCCATGACTTGGCCGACTTTCAGATAGTCGCGCCCCAGGCGGCTCATGTCCTTTATGACAATGGCCTCCACCCGTCCGGCCTCGACTTCCTCCATCATCGCCAGAAAGCCGGGGCGGTCAAAACGGGTTCCCGATACGCCGTCATCGGTGAAGTGGGTGGGGTTCGGCAGACCATTCCGGCGGGCATAGTCCTCTAACATCTTTTTCTGGTTGGATATGGAATTGCTCTCGCCCTGTAACTCATCATCGCGGCTCAAACGCTCATACAGAGGGGTGATTTTCTCGTTTCTCATGGCTGTACCTCCTGAAATGAAAATGCTCTAAGTGACTGCTTCACTAACCATGACAAAAACCATGATTAAGAAGTCACTTAGAGCATACATCTCCAATATGCTGGAAGAACTTCTGCGCCGTACGGAAACCAGCACCTCAGATACGATATAAGCACCCTGTCCCTCCTTTTTCATTCTGGCAGCCATTTGCACAAGCCTTTTCTATTTAATTGGGACAAGATTTCCTTCTGGATGTGGGAGCTGGCCCTGGATGATATGGATATCCTGGTTCCCTGAACTGTGAAAGGAGCAGACTATGAAGC
>OJRC01001113.1_pt1 | contig 11439 bp, 5 predicted proteins | sample 1599081 | NCBI WGS metagenome assembly OJRC01 (sample SAMN03922519, study PRJEB24848) | human gut metagenome | isolation source: stool sample | host: Homo sapiens | place: Germany | collected 2010-02
CTTAATCCCTGGGCACATGGATTTGGCGGAATACGAATCGTCTCTAAGCTTAGCTCTGAATAGCAACAATGCCATAGTCACATTACAGAATTTGCCGGGTTCGTTTTATGAGCTTATTCGCTTGTGTTGTGAGAAATATGGGATTGATTATGTTTTAATTGACATGAATCCAGGTTTAAGTGCAATCAATCAAACTTTTTTGATGATTTCCGATGCATTTATAGTGCCTACTAATCCAGATCCTTTTTCAACAATGGCGCTTAAGACGCTAAAAAGTGTGTTACCCCGATGGAAGAAACAAGCTCAGAATGCCCGGATGCTTTTCCAAGATGCTTCCTATCCTCTGCCAGAAACGGAAATTAAATTTATCGGAGAAATCATTCAGCGCTTTAATTTAAGAAACCAAAAAGCAGCCCGCCCTTATGTTGGGAAAATAGAGGAAATAAAAGCATATATCGAAAATGAGTTTGTCCCTACTTTAGCACAGTTAAATATGGTATATGATATAACACCCTTACAGCAAGCGGGATTATTGCGAGACCATTGTCTGGCAGAAATTTCCGAATTTGGTGCGCTGATCCAGAAAGCTAATGATAGTGCCGTGCCTGTTTTTGCTTTAACGAAAGAGCAAATCGGGGAACGCGGCCCTGTTCTTGAGCAAATGGAAGCTAATAGAGTACGTTTTTATGGTATTATTGAAAATGTTGCGCGGGTTGTTATGGAGTTGGTACAGTGAATACTGCGTACGATGCGTTCTGCGCTATTATCCAAGACACCCGGAATTCTGACGTTGTATATGATTATTTGGATAACATCGTCAAACCACCATACGACTATTCTGACTTGTTGCGTTGGCAATGGGCGCAGTCCGTTTCTGCATTAGATAAACTAATTCATGATCTGATACGGATAGGTATGGTACAGACGTATCAAGGTTTGCGCACACCCACTGCAAAATATCGCTCATTTACGATTGATATGGATTGCTTGGCACAGATGAATCAGATGCCACTATTAGCAGTTACTATTTTTGAAGCACAAATAGTGCATAAATTGACTTTTCAATCCTATCAAGAACCAATTAAGATTTCAGATGGACTATCTCTTATTTGGGATGAAACAAATAAGTGGAAAAGGATTTCTGTATCAATGGGTTTAGATGAGAACTACTTAAAAATCAAATTAAAGAATATTTCTATTCGCAGAAATCAAATTGTTCATGAAGGCGATTATTCAAATGCGTTGCTTCAGCGTCAAGCTATTACTCATACTGATACATCAGATGTAGTTGATTTTATTTTCTCACTTGGAACAACGATATACAATTTGGTTAAATAGAAATGCAAGGTAATGAGCGCGGTTTTCCTACTTTGGTATGCAGCCCTTGGGGTGAATGCAGTTAGCCAGCAATGGAATCTTCCCCAAGAGTAGCCTCAAGGTGCTTCATATTCATGTACTTCTTGTTGCCCCACTGGGTGCCAGCCGCATGACTTGCGCCAAAGTGGGGTATTCGCTACCAGCCTCCCAGGCTAATACTTTAGCAGTATCGACCTTTATTTTCTTGGCTATCTCGGCCACTGTAATTTTATCAAGCCCACGCGCCCAGCTCAAAACTTCAGGAGTAACGATTGCAGGTATACTTTTTCCCATTGCTGTCGTCCCCCTTTTCCTGCAATATACTTACGCAATCTTCACTGCACAAACGGGTATATTTACTCGAATTCATCGAAACCAAAATCATCCACTTTCAGCGTTGCACAGTTTTCTTTGATGGCTCGTGCGATATTCACTGGTGTTCCATCAGGCATATGCGCCTCGACAAGCAATTTGATTTCGACATTTGCACCATCAACTTGCATGAGATGATTGATGACTTCGTCCATCAGACTCCCAACATTTTTCACAACCCGGGTATTATCCAGGGTAGCTGTCATGGTAAAGTGTCTGTTCTGTTGTTGCGGTGGCATGACGGTGGGCTGCACCGGCGGTATATCGATGGGCGTCGATCCCTGTCCATCCGGTGGAAGAACTGGCTTTGTTGCTGGATCCTGCCTTGTTTGTACTTCTGCTGCTTTTTGCTTGAGCGCAGCCACCTGTTTCACCAGGAATCCAGAGCGATCCACAAAACCTACATATTGGTTATACTTGAGTGCAATGTATTTGCCGTCCACAACGCTGTCAGCATAGGCAAAGTAATCCTCAGAATTGACTCCGTTTTGAATGCATGTCTGCAAAACGTCGAACGAAGCCAGCCTCGGCAAGTAGCAATAGGTGCACAGCATCTTCCAGAGCTCGCCGACATTGATCTCATTGTGACCCTGCCAGAGCAGATTATCCAGTTGCATATTCAGCAGAGCAGGCGCCCACTGTGTGATCAGTTGCTCATTTTGCTGCATTTTGCGGGCAGCCTTGACGATGATATTATCGTTGCCACCCCGAATGTTGATCTCATCCCATATAACGGTTTTCAGATCCACTTCCCGGTCGATATAAGGCACGAGCAAATGACAGTAGGTTTCCAAAATACGCGCTTCGACGATTTTGTTGCTGCGCTCCAGATTATTGTCCGTCTCGCGCTTTTGCGCTTCGTCAAGATTCAGATCAACGCTGTCTTCTTTGATGGAAGTCCATGCGAGGAATCGCTTCACCTCTTCGCGCAGGGCGCTCATCATGTTTTGATCGGGAGCGATGAACGCGAGCATATTCTTATAGATTCGGGGTGACATGCCTCGCGTATTGAGAATGTTTTCAGCCGCCTGAATCGCATTGTCGCCCGGTTCGTTGCGCTTATAGGTGTCGCGGTATTTCAAAATGACAAGGCCAATATCCTGCTCATCGCTGACATCCATAGAGCTTTCTGGACAGATGTGGATTCGGCCAAACGGGCGCTCCTTACGATTTTGACGAAGGCGGCGCTCAATTTCCATCTCAACTTCTTCATTGGAGCGCTGGCTCGCCCGGTCTTCCGCAGTTTTACGCAATGTAGGCCGGGTATCAAACCAGAAGCGATCATTTGATGGATTGCTATACAAATAGGTCAGCGCTGATTGCAGCGTGCTCAGCGCATCGTTGAACGTTGCAATGTTTTCCCCGGGCTGCACACACCCCAAACGGATACGGGAAGCCTCCAGACCGCGGATGGTATCCTGCCGGGTGCTCGGTGCGCTGCCCAGCATAATGGTCCGCGCGACGCGCCGGGCTGCCATGATGTGCCCAAAACGAGGAATTTCCTGATCCTTCTGATAGGGGATGGAGTTCTTTCCATCCACCTCATGATCGACGATCGCGTTCCAGTTGTCGCCGACATGGCGCGTCAATTCGTCGCGGATGGTGGAAACATCTAAGGACAACGAACCGGGCATGATCAGCAGGCTGCCGTCTTGATTCATCCACAGATTATGAACAACCGCAGCCATCAGGCGGAGGACACCGCGTGTCTTTTGAAAGCGCTCAATGGTTGCCCAGTCCTCATACAGGCGGTCGAAGACCTCCGGATGGATAGGATAGCACGAACGCATCCGCTGTAAATAATCGACTTCCTTGACATTGGCGGGAAAATCCGAGCTGTTTTCCTGATACATTTGGCTGAACGCCTGGCAGACAGCGTCACGGCCTGCTTCATCCTTGCAGTTTAAGAATAGACGGCGGCGGACGATTTCAAACCCTTCGTCTGCGGCAACAGGTTTCCAGATTGCCTCCATTCGGCCGAAGGTATGCTCAATAGCGGCAAGCGCCTGCTGTCCGCCGCTGCCCTCTTCGCCGATCTCGATGGCGGATTCCGGAATGGAAGCCACCACCAGACTGTTTTGGCTTGCACGGGCTGCTTCTGTGATTTCCTGAATGAAGGATATCAGGTTATCAAAGGAGCCGGCAGGCAAGCCGTCTACCTTCCAAAGTTTCTTGGCATAGGCCACCAACTCATCGATCAATATGACACAGGGCCCGCAGGCGTCAAACAGTTTTTTGAGGGTTTCGCTGCCCGGAGATACGCCTTTCTTGTCCGATTCTTTAACGAGGTCATATAGTTTGGGATTGCCCGCATCCAACGCTAACTGCGCGGCCATCTCTCCCCACAGGGTGTTGATGGTGATACCGGGGAAATTTTGCAACCGCTTGCTCTTGGCTGGCTCAAGGGCGGTGCCCACCAGTACGGCCACGCGGCACACCGGCAGGCGATCGACCTCTGCCGCCTCGATCACGCTCTTGATGTTGGGGGTGCGGCTGATCGGCGCGCGGCCACGGAGCAGATGATACAATGCCAGCATGCTGTGGGTCTTGCCGCCACCGAAAGCGGTTTTCAGCTGAATGACTGGCTCGCCATCCTTACCGCTCACCCTGCGGATGGCCTGTACCAACAGGCCCTTCATTCCCTCGGTGACGTAGGTGCGAGAGAAAAACTCAACCGGATCGCGGTACTCATACGCGCCTTCGCCGCGCGCCACCTGCGCAAGGTCAGCTGCAAATTCAGCATTCTTGTAGCGGCCCTGTGCCACATCGGGATGCGGTTCGATGACGTTTCGCCAACTGGGCAAGCCCTTGACCGGTGTGCTTTGCATGACGCCCAGAGATTTTCTGCCCGCTCCGGCATCTGAACCATTCGAGTTCGAGGCTGTGGACCCCATTTCCGAACCATAGGCCACCATGCGATAGAGCTTCTGAATTCCTTCCTGTGCTTCGCCATCAATGGCCCCGACGAGCAGGGACATGGTATCCAGCGCCCGGGCCGTTTCCTTGTCCGTAAAATCAGTTCCTTTGAAATGCGCCCAATCATTGCGGACTTCGCGGATCTCACTGAGCCAGGAGCGCGCCGTATTTGGCAGGCGATACTTGAACAGGTTGGACCAGTGGCTGATCATCAGATTCAGGCACAGGAGAACATCCAGAGCATCCCGGCGCTCGCCAGAGTCCGTCAACGCTGCAAGTCGGTCGAAGTCACGCTCATCGTGAACGGCTTCGAGCACGCCTTGCTGCCACCAGGCATCATTTACCTTGTATTCAGGGACTGTCTGAAGCTGCTGCAAGATATAGTCGGCAAGCAACTCGCGCAGGATAGCCAGCGCTTGACCGATGATTTCGTAGTTTGACATATGCCCTTCCTCCGTTTTCCTTACAGATCCATTCTCAGCTGCTGCGGCTGCGAGGCTTGCATTTGTGCGGCCATAGACTGAATATCCGGCCAGGCGACGACAAGGTTGTTATAGGCGAAGCCCTCCTGAGCCCAGTTTTTGCGCTCGCAGATGGTGTACAGGCGATAGGCCAGCGCCTTGGCATTCTCCGCGTTGCTGCCGAAGATGTCCTTGACGATGGTGGCACAGGCCGTTACACCACCCGTTTCCATGGCATGGGCGAGCTGCTGGGTCAGCAGCCAGGTGCATTCCTCATGAGCATCGACCTTTTCGGGAATCTCCTCACGGGTCAGCAGACGCACCTGCCCTTTGGCGGCCAGCATCACGCTGTGCTCCGCCAGCGCCTGCACGCTGGTGTTCTTGGCGCGGGCCAGTATATCTGCATCGCCGAATTTGATGTTGTTGAAGGCATACTGGCTGAAGAGATCCACGCAGAAGCGGCTCTCCCGGTCCAGCTCGCCCTCCTGCTCGTTATAAAAGGAATCCAGCTCCTGGTTGATGATCTGCAGAGCTGCGCGCACGCCCATGGGCTGTCCGTCGCTCTCCAGCACGCTCTTGTAGCGGCTAAACACGCCAATGCCCGGGCCGATGGCCGACTGCGCCAGGTCCACCGGGGCGATGTTGGCGGACTGGAGCTTGGTGAGCGCCGGGCGCATCTCCCGGTGCAGGGCATTGATGAACTCGCGGCGGGTCACGCTGCGCGCATCCTGCGGGCGCTTGCGGCAGACTAGCACGATGCTGGAGGCAAGGGCGTTGGTGCCATTGCTGATGGTCCGTCCGGGCTTTTCTGTCCGCATGGGCCAGGTGCCCGTGATGGCAAAGCCCGCGCGGATGATGGCGGAGAGCATCGTCTCCCAACCGGTAGACGCCGTGGTTTCGTCCTCGTCATTTTCACTCTGTTTGAAGGCATAGTAGATGGTGACAGGGACATCCTCCCGTGCATACTGATAGAGCTGGCAACATGTGTTGAACATGCCGTCCTCAAAGAAGTCGCGGGCCTTTTCCATGCTGCCCTCGAAACGATAGGGCGTTGCAACAAGCTCCTCTGCCTTGGGAACCAGTAGTGTACGGAACAACTTGGGATATGTTTCTTTCAGTGATTGACGCATCCAAATATAGAAATAGTCTGACAAATCAGCATAGCCAATATTATCATAATAAGGCGGATCTGTTGATATAGCAATGTCGTGCATCCCATTATCTGATTGGGCATCAAATTGCTTAGCATACCCATAGGGGATAGAGGGAAATAAAGCTAAAGATTTTGTAATCCATTCAAGCATATTATCAAGACAGCCTGACGAATTACTAAATGGATTTCCTTCTGCATAGTCCCAGACCATAGGGATAGCTTGTCTTCCAAAAGTATTTCTGATTCCATCTCTGGGAGGATTCCACGAGCAAATCGAAGAATGATAGTCCGTCAATTTATCCACAACAAATGCCAAATACACACCCACCGCCTCGCCATAGGCGCGCGCGCCGGTTCCACCTTCGGCAAGCGGAATGTGGTCGTTGAAGATGCCGGCTGCCACGGCGTCGGCTTCGGCTTTCTTCTGTGCTTCGCCCACTAACGCACTGAATGTGGTCAGCGCGGTCAGTTGGCGGTTGGTGAAAAGGTCCGCAAACGATTGCATGCCATAGTTAGGCGTCTTGAAGTCTCTCGGGTTTTTCGGCAAGGATGCATCTGGATAGTTATCAGGGCGTTCAATATTTGCTGTAATAATGTGTTCATTGTTGGCTGGCAAATACGCTCTTCCATTTCTCCCTTCAGCAACGATTGCCATTAGTTTAAAACCTAGGTGCTTTTCCTTTCCCTCTGTGCGAATATAGGGAAAATCTACTGAAGAACCACAGGCTGGACATATTGCGCCTTTACGATTAACCGTTCCCGTTTCTTTATGAGAGCCCGTTTTTATAGAACAATCAAATGTTCCGTCATGAAAAACAGGTTCAATATAGGCTTCCTTTCCCTTCTTTTTGGAAAGCGTAAACGAACGTACCAGCGGCATCTCACACCCGCACGCCGGGTTGGGGCACTTCACCGTCCGCGCCCAAATCCAGGCGATAACGGTGGCTTCGCCCCCGCCCTGCTCCTTGGGAATCCGGACCTTGGGATACAGGTGGCCGATGCGCTTGAAGGCCTCCTGCTTCATCCACTCGCCGTAGTAACGCACATCTTCTGCCAGGCCCGCAGCCCCTTTCCAGTTCGACGTGCAGCCTATTTGCGCGCGGCTTTCCGGGTTGACGGGCGCCTGGCCCGAAAATTTGGGCGGAATCTCAATCATGGCCTTGTTGATCATCACGGCTACGGGGTTCAGGTCGTGAGCGTGGGCCTCCAGCCCGAGGCGCTGCGCCTCCAGCGGAATGGCGCCGCCGCCGGCAAAGGGGTCCAGTAGCGCCGGGGGATTTCCGCCGGTGGACTTCATGATCTCCGCCTTTGCCTCCGCGAGGATGGCCTCATCATTGCTGTTCTCCCACTTGACCAGCCGCGTCAGAATGGCAAACAGGCGCTCGCGTTCCCGCTGCTGCGCCTCTTCCGTGGGAAACTGGTCCGGGTGGCTGGAGGGGTCGTCCACCAAAGAAGACCAGATGACCGCGCGTGCCGTAGCCAAAGGCCGGCGTGCCCACCACAAGTGCAACGTGCTGGGATGGCCGTGGCGGATGGACTTCTCGCGGGCGGATTCTGCGTTGATGGCCTCCAGGGGAAGGGCCACTTCGATCAGTTTCTTGACACTCATATATTTTCCTCACTCTTCGATTTGACCATTTCGAATCAAATCGGCAATTTCGTAATTGACGCTGCATGCGCCCAGATCCGGAGGCGATCGGAAGGGGTTGTGCAAGTAAATCATCCGCGTCCGTGTGCCATCCACCTCGACGATGGCGAGAATAAATTCATCAGGCTTATTGAGCGCCGTCAGAATTTCGTTGCGTGTTACGGTCACGGTGGTGGAGCCTACGCGCCGTCCTTTGACCTCGATAAACCGGAGGCAAGGCCCGCCGTGCCTCTGGCTCTGCGGAATGACAGACTCAATGTCGTAGCCAACGTTTTGCTGGCTCACATCGCTGGGAACGAAACCTCGCTCGATTTCGCGCTGCATGACCGCGTTCATGGCAGCCGTCTCAATGGCTGCACGATCTGCGCCGAAGAGCGCGCCTGTGTTCGGGCGGCCCATGAGCCGATTGAGCAGCCCCAGCGGAATGATGAGGGCGCCGCCCATGATCACAGGTGAGCATGGAGATACCTGCTTTTCCAACTCCAGCTCGTGAAGACGGCGCTGCATTCTGGCCTGCAGGTCATCTGCACGGCGCTGCGCATTGATTGAATTCAACTTTGCGTTGGGTTTGCCTGCGGCTTCCTTTTCCTTTAGATCGGCCGCCCGCAAATCCCAATACTGAATTTCGCAGGTAAGCCGCTCTTTGACTGCCTTTGCGATCTTGTCTGCCATCTGTTGCTTGTGCGCTTTGACCTCGCCATAGTGCACGGGCACGATGTTTGCAATGGCATAGTGCACAGCCAGCTCTTCAATATTCTGTGAGAGCCACGCTTGTCCCTTAGCATATTGAAGTACGGCTGCGGCTTCTTCCTCGGTTGCAGGTCGGTAATCCAGATAAGGTGCATAACCGGCATTTTTGGCTTGGCCAGCGTCATCCATTTCAACAAACTGAAGCTGCTTGCTAATGATGCGGCGCGTTCCGTTGGGGAGTGTGATACCATCTTGAATGGCATCCTCAATATAGAACAGAAGCCGTGCATTCTCGCTCGGGTCATTTTCATCAATCAACACGGAACCTCGCTTGAGCACATCGGCATTCTGCTCGCGCATGAGATCGATGACCGCTTCAAGCAGGGGATGGCCCGGACAGATCTGATCGGCGATGGGGCTACCCGGCACGCTGCAAAACTGCTTGTCAAAGCAGACGCGCTCATATTTAGAGGCTACAGGCACGCCGAAACCGATGAGCTGATCGCGGGAGCGCACCTTATAGGGCACGTTGATGATCTCATACCGTCCGGGTTCCCGGCTGCGTATCGTTCCGCCCAGAGCGCGAAACGCCTCCATGAAGAAGGCTTCGATGAAGTGCGGTTGCAGCTTGTGCGCTTCCATGCGTTCCATCTCTTCACGAATCGCCATGACGCGATGGACATCCATGGTGTCCTCCGTCAGGGCCCTTTCAGCAAGCAGCTTGCGCAGCGCCTTTGTATCCAAAGAGCGATCGACCACCTGATAGAGCTTGGCGCGGGTTTCCGGCCTGTTGCCATAGCGCACCGCTTCGATGAGCAATTCGCGCAGGCTTCTGTTGTCAAATGACACCTTGCCGAGAATGTCGAAAACTTTACCGCCCAGGGCGTTGCGCTCTTGCTCAAGTTTCTCAAACAGACGCTGGTAAACGGCGCCTTCTCGGGTTTCCTTGGATACCATATTCCACAGATGGCAGACCTCCGTCTGACCGATACGATGAATGCGACCGAAGCGCTGCTCCAGACGGTTCGGGTTCCATGGAAGGTCATAGTTGACCATCAGGTGCGCGCGTTGCAGGTTGATGCCCTCGCCCGCAGCGTCTGTGGCAATCAGAATGCGCACATCCTTGTCCTGCTTGAATAACATCTCCACTTTTCGCCGCTCGTCGCGCAGCATGCCGCCGTGGATGGTTGCGACAATTTCTTCTCGGCCAAAAAGTGTGCGGATCTTGTTTGCCAGATAGTTCAATGTGTCGCGATGCTCCGTGAAGATGATGAGTTTTTCAGGGGTTCCATCCGTAGACTTCATCAACTCGTTATCCTGAAGAATTGAGGACAGCTCATCCCACTTTCTGTCTTTTCCGCTATTGCGCACCTGATTGGCCATCGCCTCAAGTCTACGGAGTATGGCGATCTCAGCTTCCAGTTCAGAAATCGTTGTAGCCGCAGAAGCCTGATCAGCAACGGTTTCTTCTTTGGCTTCCAACTCATCGGAGGGCAGATCGTCAAGGTCATCCGGGTCCTCAGGAAGATCAAACTGCCAAGGAAAATCCTGGGCACGCTTTCCCAGCTTTTCTTCTGCCAGACGAGTCTCCAGACGCTCCCGCCGGCGGTGCAATGACTGATAGATGGCCTCTGGAGAAGAAGCAAGGCGTCTTTGCAGAATGGTCAAAGCAAACCCGACAGAAGAGCGATGCGTGCCATCCAGCTTATCTGCGCGATTAAACTCTTCCTGTACATAGGTGGTGACATTGGTGTAAAGTTGCGCTTCCATCGGAGAAAGGTCATAATTGACCGTATAAGCTATGCGCTCAGGAAATAGAGGGGTTCCATCGAATTTCAGGAGGTCCTCTTTGACCAATCTCCGCATGACATCGGATACGTCAATGGATTGATTGCTGGTACGGCAAGCCCCTTCAAAGCGATCCGGATCGACCAGCGACATAAAGAGCTGAAAATCTTCTTCCTTACCATTGTGCGGAGTCGCGGTCAACAGGAGGAAATGACGTGTAATGCTCGACAGCAAACGGCCCAGCTGATAACGTTTTGTGTACTTGATTTCGCCGCCCCACATGGTTGCTGACATTTTGTGGGCTTCATCGCACACGATCAAGTCCCAATCTGTAACCTTCAATTTTTCCTGCAATTCTGCATTGCGAGATAGCTTATCCAGCCTGGCAATGCAATAGTTGACTTCTGTGAAGATATTTCCGGTTACAGCGGATTCCAAGCGATCATTAGTAAGAATTTCAAAGCGCAAATGGAACTTGGAAAAGAGCTCATCCTGCCACTGTTCGGCCAAATTGCCTGGCGAGACGATGAGGCAGCGTTTGAGATCACCGCGGATGACAAGTTCCTTGATGAGTAGACCCGTCATGATCGTTTTACCAGCGCCGGGATCATCCGCCAAAACATATCTCAATGGCAAACGAGGCAACATTTCCTCGTATACAGCTGATATCTGATGCGGAAGAGGTTCAATGGCTGAGGTGTGTACAGCCAAGTAAGGGTCAAACAGGTGAGCCAGATGGATACGGTATGCTTCTGAAATCAAGCGCAGCTTTTCACCAGGGACATCAAAGCTCCAAGGGAGACTCTTCTCGAGCACAGCTAACGAAGGTTCCGTATCACGAAAAAGGATCTGCGAGCCGGTTTTTCCCTGATGGGTTTTATAAAATACTTCCACGCTATCAGACCCGTACCATTTGGTGGATACGACGGTAATCGCTTCTTCTGAAAGTAGGCCTTTGACGACGCTACCTACAGAGAGATCTTCTAACTTTGCCACGTGGATCACCAGCCTTCTTAAGTGTCATCGTTAATTTGCATCGGTTCTTCGTCTACAAA
>OJRC01001123.1_pt1 | contig 11365 bp, 7 predicted proteins | sample 1599081 | NCBI WGS metagenome assembly OJRC01 (sample SAMN03922519, study PRJEB24848) | human gut metagenome | isolation source: stool sample | host: Homo sapiens | place: Germany | collected 2010-02
TCTACACAGAGTAGATCGTCGGCAGCGTCAGATGTGTATAAGAGACAGCTTCTATCTCTCCAGTCATAAGCTTTGGTAACATTATATCCCTCATTTGTGCCAAGCAAATATTTTCAAGCGAATTATAACGCATCTTTCTAAATAATGGTACAGCTTTTTTCTCAAACAACTTTATTTCACTAAGCATAATTTTTGGGAGCACAAACTGGCCAATAGTCTCCGCTGAAACTCGTTGTCTGCCACTGCTTCCATTCATATTCTTTACCGCATAATCGACAAACGCAGGGTAACGAGCAAGACAATAAAGAAATTCCGCTGGGATACCCTCTTTGGGAGCCAGTACGATATATTCTGTTGAACCAAATGCCACTTCATCTTGATCAAGAAAATCAATAAATGCAGCCTTTCCATTTTCAAGACAAGGGGTGATTCTGGCTAACAGTGTATCGCCATTCATAAAGCGCATCCCCCCAGCAAAAGGTTTCATTTCCCAACCAGAAGGAAAGGCCCCGATGGTGGAAAGTTGTGACATATCAATACACCGAGCCATTTGATTTTTTGATAAAGTACGCTTTGGATTAAGATAGGCAATATCAGATACATGACATTTTGCATTGTCTGAATCAAACACGAGCTTGTCAAACAATGCAAAGACCTGCTGCTGCAAATTCTCGTTGATCTTGTTGTTCAGTTCAATTTTGTCGTCGAGGCTTTCAATAATATGCGCAATCCTTTGCTGTGTATCAATGTCAGGAAGTTTGATCCTAATTTGTCTAAAATTTTTTAATGGCTGTGATAGCGCTGGTACACCCGTTTGATTGGCAAAAGAGAGTATTTTGTTTTGCCCTTCATAGGTATGAAAATAATAAACAAGATAGGGTACATATACGGCTCGATCGTCAAAAGTAACTCTAAACTGTCGCTGGGAACATAAATACTCAGCATACTTTGAATCTTGAGGAATATATGCAATTTGCCCCAATGTGCCGCTTATTGTTACAACAACATCATTCCTTTTTGCAATTGAGCGTGACAAAGAACGTGCTTTTTCTTCAGTTACAAACTTTGTAATGTTGTCTGTCACTTTGAATCCTTTTAGGTTTGCGCCATCAATAATAGGAAAACAGCTCGAGACAAAGCAAGAAACTCTCAAATTGGACCCAAATGGACCGGCTGCAATATCTGTTATGACAGAATCCAATACAACATCATCAAACTCACACCTCATACCCAATCCCCCTCAGCCGCTCCCTGATCTGCGCCTCCAGCTCATGGGACTGCCGGAACATCTCCGACAGCTCCTTTGTCAGCCGGGTCATCTTCTCCTCGAAGGGCTCGCTGTCGTCCTGCTGCTCCTCGATGCCCACATACCGGCCGGGGGTGAGGATGTAGTCCTGCCTGGCGATTTCCTCCGTGGTGGCCACGGCGCAGAAGCCCTTGACATCCTTCAGGGTGCCGTCCACAAAGGCGTTGTAGGTGTCGGCCAGCTTGCGGATGTCCTCGTCGGTCAGCTCGCGCAGTTTGCGGGTCACCATGGTGCCCATCTTGCGGGCGTCGATGAACAGGGTCTTGCCCTTCTGCCGCTTGTTTCTGGACAGAAACCACAGGGAGACGGGAATCTGCGTGGTATAGAACAGCTGGGACGGCATGGCCACGATGCAGTCCACCAGATCAGCGTTGATGATGTTCTTGCGGATGTCGCCCTCGCCGCCGCTCTGGGAGGAGAGGGAACCGTTGGCCAGCACCATGCCGATGCGGCCGTTTGGCGCAAGGTGCCAGATCATGTGCTGGAGCCAGGCGAAGTTGGCGTTGCCGGCGGGCGGCGTGCCGTACTGCCAGCGCACGTCGTCCAGAAGTTTGTCCTGCCCCCAGTCCGAAAGGTTGAAGGGCGGGTTCGCCAGAATGAAGTCCGCCTTGAGCTGGGGGTGGCAGTCGTTGAAGAAGGTATCGGCGTTGTACTTGCCCAGGTCGGCCTCAATGCCGCGGATGGCCAGGTTCATCTGCGCCATCTTCCAGGTGGTGGGGTTGGAGTCCTGACCGAATACGGAAATCCGGTTGATGTTGCCGCCGTGGTTCTCCACGAACTTGGCCGACTGCACGAACATGCCGCCGCTGCCGCAGCAGGGGTCGTAGACCCTTTCGACTTTGATACAAAAAAGCCCCGGAAATCCCTTGAAAATAAGGGGGGGTCCGGGACTTTTGAGGTTTGTGTAGGCGTCTGGGATGAGCCCATGAGACTGATGCCATTTAGGTGGTTTCACCCTCAAATGATAGTAATACTATCGTTGGAGAGTGGTTTCAATGTTCTCATATACTTTTATACACAAAGCAAAGTGTTTTCGCCGATAGTTGAACCATGCAAGCCTGTACAGGCATCAACGCTGGCTTTGATATGGCTTCCCGTCCTTGTTATAAGTCAAATTGAACACCAAGTCGCTCAGCCATTTCTTGAATTCAGGATTGTCTGTGTACTGCTTGAACAGCTCCATGTTGTCTGCCATGATTGAGAAGATGACCTTCTGCAGCACTCGATCGCTTTCAGTGCGCGCCTCCTGCTTGTCGCTGTTACGCATGGCATTCTGATACTGTTCGTCACGGCTGACCATGCCGGGAATCTCCAGGATCTGGCGGCGGACGTTGTCCGCATCATTCCAGTTGATATTGCCAAACATATCATTGAAATCGGAGAGTATCGCGCTGAGCAGGTCCATTTCCGGCTCCTGTTTTCCTTTGGCAGTGCTGGTAGGGACAGGACCGACCTCGGCGTCTTCATCGGGAAGAATCAATGAAATGGTTTCCCGCTTCTCAATGCGATAACTGTCCAGATCAATGGCCTCCAGAATGCCCTGGGCAAAGTCGTCCTCCTGCGGAGAGGGCAGCTTTGGAATCAGCATGTTCAGGAAAATCGACAGCTTTTCCCACTCGGGATTGCCATAGGGCAAAATAGCGCTCAGGAAGCCGTAGGTGCGCACAAAACCCTTTGCCGCGCTCTTGAACTTGATCTGTCTATCCGTTTCAAGCTGCTTATACAGGGCGGCACAGGCATCCAGCACCGGGTCCAGCTGGTCGCGGTCCGCGCCATCCAGATACCGATTCACCAGCTGTTCCACCTGCTCGTCCGAGTATACCTGGTCTGTCTCCATTTCGGCAATCAGGTCGTACAGCTTGTTTGGGTCGGTCTCACCGGACAACAGCGTGGTCTTGTAGTACCGGGAGAAAGACTGGATGATGTCGTCCGGATTGTTGAAAAAGTCCAGCACAAAGGTGTCGTACTTCTTCGGACATGCCCGGTTCAGACGGCTGAGCGTCTGCACCGCCTTGATGTCATAGAGCATCTTGTCCACATACATGGTGTGCAGCAGCGGCTCGTCATAGCCGGTCTGGAACATGTCCGCCACGATGAGAAAACGATAGGGGTCCTTCTTGAAGGTCTTAGGAATGGCCGCGTCCGAAAAGCCATTCAGTCCAGCAGAGGTGACGGGCGGCTGATGTTCATCCAGCTGCTTTTCTCCCGAAAAAGCGATGATCGCTTTGTAGGGGCTGCGCCGGTTGGCCAGACACCTGTTCACCGCATGATAATAATCGATGCAACGCTCGATGCTGCTGGTGATGATCATGGCCCGGGCCTGGCCGCCGATCTTCCCCTTGGCGATGACCTGATCGTGAAAGTGGCTAACCATCATGTCCGCCTTTTCGGCGATGGTAAACGACTGGCTTTCCACAAATGCGCGGAGTTTTTTCTGCGCCTTTTTCTTGTCGAACATCGGGTCATCTTCCACGATTTTTTTGAGCCGGTAATAGCTGTCGATGGGCGTGTAGTATTTGAGCACGTCCAGAATAAAGCCTTCCTCAATGGCCTGCTTCATGGTGTACACGTGGAACGGCCGGTGCTGTACCTCGCCCTTCTCGTTGAGAATCGGGATACCATATGCATCGACAACCAGGGTGCCGAAGGTTTCCAGCGTCTTGTTCTTCGGTGTGGCGGTGAAGGCAAAATAGCTGGCGTTGGTCAGTAGCTTTTTGCCCTCACACATGGCGTTGATCTTATCCTCGTTGTCCATATCCGGGTCGGCCATGATGGCGGAAAGCGTCATGTTCATTTTGCCGGCGGTTTTGCCATTCTGGCTGGAATGCGCTTCGTCGATGATGATAGCAAAATGCCGGTCCTTGTGGTCTTCGCTGATCTCCGGCAGTACATACGGGAATTTCTCAATGGTGGTGATGATGATGCGGCGTCCATCCTCAATGGCCTTGCGCAGGTCGCCGGAGCTCTCCGCCCAGGCGACCAGCTTGCCAACCTGCGCAAACTGGCGGATATTGTCGCGAATTTGCTTGTCCAGAATCACGCGGTCGGTAACTACAATGACGGAATCCACCAGCAGATTCCCCTGCGCATCCTCCAGCCCGGTGAGCTGGTGCGCCAGCCATGCAATCGAGTTGGATTTGCCGCTTCCCGCGCTGTGCTGGATCAGATACCGCTTGCCCACGCCATGAGCCTTGACGTCCGCCAGCAGGCTTTCCACCGCCATCAGCTGATGATAGCGCGGGAAGATCTGCTTGTACTTGGTTTTCCCGGTCTCCTCATCCTTTTCTTCGATCAAGGCAGCGTAGTTTTCAATGATGCGGGAAAGCATCTCCTTGGTGAGGATTCGCTTCCACAGGTAATCCGTCATCAGGCCGTCCGGGTTCGGCGGATTGCCCGCGCCGTCCTTGTATCCCTTGTTGAAGGGGAGGAACCAGCTTTCCTTTCCCTGCAGGCGAGTACAGAACTTCACCTGCGCATCATCCACCGCAAAGTGAACCATGCAGCGCGTAAATTGGAACAGCAGCTCCTTGTGGCTGCGGTCATGCTGATACTGATAGACCGCGTCATCCACGTTCTGTTTGGTGAGCTGGTTTTTCAGCTCGAAGGTGATCACCGGCAGGCCATTGATGAAAATGCAAAGGTCCAGCGACAGCTTGGTTGCATCGGGGGAGAAGTGTAGCTGGCGCGTGACGCTGAATATGTTCTTGGTATGCAGCTGCGCGGCAGTGGGGTTGTTCACGCTGGGCGTCATGTAGAACATCACCAGGCTGGCCGGATAGACCTTCACACCCTTGCGCAGCACGTCAATGATGCCGCGCTTGGTGATCTCATCCCGCACGCGGGAGAAGAACTGTGCGCGCTTGAGCGGGTGGGTTTCCAGCTGTAACTTTTCCACGGCCTCCGGCTGGGTGTCCTTCAAAAAGCGGAGGAGGCGCACGGTGTCAAGGGCGTATTCCATGTTGTAGTCATGGCTGTGCCCCTGCTCGTAATGATTCTGCTCGACAAGCCACTTCACAATCAGGCTTTCGAGGCCGGATTCGCTGATGTTGGTAAACGGCATATTCTATTCCTCCGCAATCCGCTCTTTGTCCAACAGGTTTTTCTCGTTGATGACTGCCTGGTATATCTCCTGAATACCGGCAATCTTGGCTGCTGAGATAATCAAACGTCTATGATACTCTGGCGTTCGTAAACCAATTATTACACTCTTGGGCTTGAGCTTAATGCATGGTCGATTGGTGTATGGCGTAGGCAGAAGCATTCGCCATTCCTGATCGTAACAATGGCACTCTTTTTTGATGAGAGAAATACGCTCTTTTTGCCATACAGCACTTAACAAAAGCATTTTTTCACCCAGTTCTGGAATGGACGGAAGAAATTTTGAGAGCTTATCACGTATAAGTAAGCCCATTGCATACTGCGTGCCATTGTACATCTCATTCGCATAATATACCGGAAAAATCCAAGGTGGCGAGATATGAATACCACACTTTGCACATTTATCTTCTTTGCCACATAGCCAAGTGGAGGGGGCATTAAAATCGTATGTTTGAACAAAACCTTTATGTTGATCTGCATATTTAAGCCATATCGCTTCGTTCATTGCGTTTTCGCAAAAGCAGATGGAGTATATCTGCTCTCGAACCAGATTTCGAACATCGCTAAGCGACAATTTCAGCAAATCCATATTGGAATTTGTGAATTCCATGATTTGGAGAGCTTCCTCAAGATGCGCACCAAATCCAAAAGCTTTCAAATACCCTTTGAATTTTTCTCTGTCGCCCTGATCAAACTCACGGCGCAATGCGCAAAACCCATCCTGCAATGCCTGAAAATCTATCCAGAAATAGCTATCAAAAGGATCATCATAATAAACAGCTGAGGAGAAAAACTGCTCATTGTTCTGCAACTGCAATAACGAGCTCTCATTTACTGCGCGAAAACGGCACAATTCCTCGGGCCAGGGCGTAGCTTTTTTCAGCTTACACAGGGCTTCGTCATCGTATGAGTCAAGTGAACACAGCACATCCCAAAAGGCTTTCCTTCCATCGGCATCCATTTTCAATCCACCTCCTCGCTATCCTCCAGCTCTACTTCGTTTGCCTCCGTGACTTCTCCTACATACTCAAACTCCGGCACTTCAATACTACGTACATCCATTTGGCCAGTAACTACATCGGAGATCAGGCAGGTACGGAGGTCTTGAAGCGTAGCAATTTCCTGCTCAAGATTTTGTTTCAGTGCAGTAAATTTCCCATTCAAAGTATTCAGATATTCCATAATCTGTTCCTGCTCTTTAAGCGGAGGAAGCGGAATAACGACTGTGTTGAAATCGTCTGTATATAGCCGCCAGAATCCTTCAATGATTCCTCTGACACGGATACGGAGTTCTCTTCGGCACAAATCGCTCTTCAAAACTGCTTCGCCATATGCGGGCAATATACGTTCAGTATTGGGCACAAGAACAGTATAATCAGGACTGACTACACCTTTTTGTGGTGACAGCGCAAATACCCCCAAATGCGCTTTCAGACGGTTTAGTACCAGATCGTCCTTGTAGCAAATTTTACCGCCAGCATACGATTCAGAAAGCATACGCCGCTCATCCAACTTAGCGTCGGGTACCAAGCCGTATTTTTGACTCATTGATAGATGCTCTTCTTCTCCAGCAATGGAGCGCTCGTCGCGTTCTGCGAATACATATTTGCAGCGAATAACACTCCAATGTTCAGGAATCGTGCCAATCCATTCTACGCCGGAATCCTTCAGGATGATATCATCTGAAATGCCGCGAAAAACCGCATCGGATATGCAATGCTTGAGCTGCTCTTGAAGTACTGTAATCTGCTTCCGTTTCGCCGCCATCAGCCGGTTGATTTTCGACACCTGCCAGTCGAGGTAGCGCACAATCTGGTCTTGCTCGTCGCGGGGAGGGACGGGAACACATACATACTTAAGCTTGGACATGGGTATACGCATTCTTATTTCAAGAATGCCATTTCCTAATCCATTCAGACCACCTTGGAATATCTTATCCCGAAACACATAATTATAGTATCGAACATTATACTTGGCGTTATCTCTTACATAAAGCATATAATAAACAGGGCTTACAGCACCATAATATTGTGATAAACCAACTGACCCTATTACCACATTCATGCTATTGAGTACAATGTCTCCTGGGTAAGCAAGACGATAACCTCTGATATCGTTCTTTGCCTTATTCCCTAAATTCCCCTTGTCTGAATAAGGAATTATCCCCCGTGTATTTGTTAATGAAAGAATGTTTGTCGTTTTGATGGGGTCGTTATTTTCTTTACGTTCGATAAAGACCTCAGCAATTTTCTGAAACTCCCAATAAAAGGGCAATTGCTTGGCCCATCGACTTGTCACTGGCTTATACGCTTCATACCGCTTCATCCCTGAATCCTCCCGAGGATCTCCGCCAACAGGCCGTCCGTCTCCTGCTCCAGCGCACGCAGGTCCGCCACGATCTCCTCCATGGGGCGCAGCTGCACGGGCTTGTAGAAGTACTTGGTGAAGCTCAGCTCATAACCGATTTTCGTGGCCTTGGGGTCAATGTATGCGCTGGGGGCGTAGGGACGGACCTCGTTTTCCATGAAGCCCTCGATGCCGCCCTCGTAGCCAAAGGGGATGATTTCGGTATCGCTCTTTTCCTTGTCCGGCTGGATGCGGCCCTTCTTGTCGAGCACGGGGTTGCCCTGCGCGTCGAGCAGCGGCTGCTGCACAGACACCTTCCAATAGCCAAATTCGCTGTTGGGGAAGATGCGGCTGACCTCGCTCTCCTCAAAGTCCATGAAGATGCGCACGATCTCCCGGCGCTGCTCCGGGGAAAGCTCGCAGTTCTTTTCGCCCATGTTCTTACGCAGGGGCGTCTTGATGCCGGTGGCGTCGATAAGCTGAATCTTGCCCTGGCGGCGCGCCTCCTTGCGGTTGCTCAGCACCCAGATATAGGTGCTGATGCCTGTGTTGTAAAACATCTTCTCCGGCAGGGCGATGATTGCCTCCACCAGGTCGTTTTCGATCATGTAGCGGCGGGCGTTGCTCTCGCCGCTGCCCGCGTCGCCGGTGAACAGGCTGGAACCGTTGTGTACCTCCACAATGCGGCTGCCCAGCGGAGTATCCTGCTTCATCTTGCTGATGTTGTTGAGCAGGAAGAGCAGCTGGCCGTCTGAAGAACGCGGGATCATGGGCAGCGGAGCGCCATCCTGCGTGGCGGCGTTGAAGCGGGTATCCACGATTTCCTTTTTCTTGCCCGTGGCCATCTTGTCTGCGTCGGTCTTCCAGCTCTTACCATACGGTGGATTGGCCAGCATGAAGTCAAAGGTACGGGTGGCGTGCTGGTCGGAGGAGAGCGTAGAGCCGAAGGCGATATGCAGCGCCTCCTCGCCGTCGCCCTTAAGCATCATGTCCGCCTTGGCGATGGCGTAGGTCTCGGGGTTAATCTCCTGCCCAAACAGATGGATGGACACCTTTTTGCCGGACTGTACGGCGATGGCGTTCAGGCGATCCTGCGCCACCGTCAACATGCCACCCGTTCCACAAGCTCCGTCATAGCACGAGTACGTGGCGTCCTTGATCTGGTCAGCGATGGGCGCGAACACAAGGTCCGCCATCAGTTCCACGACGTCGCGGGGCGTCCAGTGCTCGCCGGCTTCTTCGTTGTTGGCCTCATTGAAGCGGCGAACCAGCTCCTCAAACAGCGTGCCCATGGCATGGTTGTCCAGGCCGGGCAGATCGCCGCACGGCCTGGGGCTGAGGTTGACATCCCGGCTGACAAACTTCTGAATGACTGCGCCGAGAATATCAGCTTCGACCATGGTCGCGATCTGATTGCGGAACTTGAACTTCTCCAAAATTTCCTGCACGTTCGGGGAGAAGCCGTCCAGATACGCTTCAAAGTCCGTCTTGAGCTTCTGCCCTGCCGAGCGCCCGGTCAGATCCCGCAGGCAGAAGGGCGACGCGTTGCAGAAGGCCTGCCCGGCGGCGTTGCACAGCGCGCCCCACTGATTGGTGATGCCCGCGTCGTCCAGCACTTTCTTCATGTCCAAAATCTGCTGCTTGGTGTCCTCCAGCACGGCGTCCAGGCGACGGATGACCGTCATGGGCAGAATGACATCGCGGTACTTGCCGCGCACATACACATCCCGAAGGCAATCATCGGCGATGCCCCAGATGAAGTTGGCAATTGTATTGAGCAAATGGGCATCCATGGTATGTCCTCCTCAGTCTGTAATTGTACCTTCCTTGATGTGATACTCAATATGATGCTTCTCGCAATATTGAATCACTTCTGCAGCTTTGTCATTGTAAAACTTTCTATGCTCAGTATAAGCACTTGTTTCTTTGCTGTAGTTGGTACGCCCAAAGATAATCTTGTTCACGAAGTTTACTGCATCCAATAAATCACCCAGTGACTGCTCTATCAGGTTGGGAGTCGGATACGGTTCGATACTAACCCACGTCCGGCATCCTGCATCATACAGACTCCGCAATGCTTCCAGTCTCTCGCGGTAAGGTGCCGCACCGGGCTCCATCTTCTTCCGATACTCTTCGTCCAGCGAGATTAGCGTGATGCCATATTCATTCTCCGATGACAGATATGCCAAGCTCGCAGGAAGTATCCCCTTAGTTAGAACTGTGCATTTAATACCAGCAGCATTGAGTTTGCTGATAGATGCCAGCGCCAGCGCCTCGATTTCTGGATACCCGTACATAAACGGGTCAGTTGAAAAGCACAGCTGCACAGATTTGATCCTTGATTTCAGACGAGGAATCTCCTTGTCGAGCAGTTCCAGTGTATTGGAAACCAAGTGCGGACGACACCATTCCTCATAGGATTTTATCTGTCCAAAGCGTTTCTTCATCATGAAAGCATAACATGGAAATTTGCAGCCGTGAGAGCAGCCTTGGACAAAGTTCATCGTATAGTCACCATATTCTACACCGGTTTGATACAGCATAGTCTTACGTTGTATATATCCCGCAACGTCATTCATAATTAAACTTTCCTTCTGCGAATGATACCCGTGTTTCTTTTTTCCCAGTAACAGGGTCCTTCACGAATTTTATTTCTGCTCCAAAATCCGACTTTAAGTAATCTCTTATCTGGGAACGATACCCATCTGCCGGGAAAACGGGATGCGACTTGAGAGAGTTATAGACTTCTTCAAGCGGTACATCACGCTGACCTTTGAAGCAGTAATGGATATATTTGGCTATATCAAGGACGGTAAAACAGGATTCGTCTGTTTGAGTCGTGATCTTGCCAGAACCATTAAAATCGAGCATCAGCTGATTCTCGTGACCATGAGTGTTCTTGTTGGACGAATGATTTTCAAAGGTCTGCCATGCAGTTTTCTTATACAGTTCGAAGCCAACAGGATTACTCGTACAGTGAATCAAACTGTACATTTGAGAATTTTGTGTGTTGTAGAATGGATACGCTGCCACATAATACCTGCGCTTGCCCTTCAGCGCGTTAATGATCTGAAGAATTCTCTTCTCATAGGCAGCCTTGTCACTTCCGAAAGGAACCAGTTTCTCAAAATCCGAAACCATGTAAGTTCCTTCATACTTCTGCATGGTGCTTTTCTTCTTGACCTGGCTGATGGCACGAACAGGATCAGATACCATATGGTTGATCATTACTTCGCCCCAATGCCGGAAGAAAGGAAGTAGCCCCTCCCAGTCGATGTCTGCATCATAAGGATCATAGAGCAAAAAATAATGAAGAGTCGGATGATCCAACTCAGGGCCAATGCTTCTGAGTAACTCACTCGCATCTTTGCTGGTGATTGTGATGTGAAAGTTAGATGTTTCCTTCGGAACTTTTTTACTCAGCAAAGCAGTCTTAGCCTCATCCTGGTCGTTAAAATACAGATGTACCTGCTTGAAAGGATACTGACCAGCAATATTGCGTAAAATACGCGAAACCCTAAGCGGTGTTCCTTCAATTAATACATTATTATCGTCATGATAAAGACCGCTATTACACATACAGTCAATATATACCAGGCCTTTGCAGCTGGGATT
>OJRC01001127.1_pt1 | contig 11333 bp, 10 predicted proteins | sample 1599081 | NCBI WGS metagenome assembly OJRC01 (sample SAMN03922519, study PRJEB24848) | human gut metagenome | isolation source: stool sample | host: Homo sapiens | place: Germany | collected 2010-02
GTGAGGCCGTGTTTGGAGCTGACGGCGGCGAGATGGCGTTTTCAGTACCATGGGCGCTTATTGGGGCGGCGGCAGGGCTTGCGTTCATAACGGCGGCTTGCATGTGCTTTTTTGCAAAAACGGCGTTAGGCAATCCTATTAGGACGAAGGAAAAGTGAGGTGTTAATATGCTCAAGCCAACCCTGAAATGCATGCTTAGACGATGGCTGTCCTGCGTTCTGCTGGTTTTGCTGGTATGCGTGGGAGCGTTTGGAATGACCCTGCTGGCTGGAGTGCTTGACGCGCAGAAGGCGGCGCTGGATAAGGTCTATGATGAAAGTTCAATCCGATGCGTAATTTCCAACCTTAGCGGAACCAAAACCGACAGGCTCGAAATAAACACGATGTATATCGATCTATGCACCACCTCTTATAGGCATGACTTTTGCAGCTGGATTGAGCGCGTAAACCTTAAAAGAACGCTCAAATGCGATGAGGAAATCCAGCTGACGGGTATAAGCTATCCCGAGGCGGCCGTGGAACTGCTTCCCGAGAACGGGGCGGCGCTGAGTTTTTTTGATGGATACAGAGAGGCCATTTTTCAAACGGATCAGGCGGTGTGCCTTGTGCCGGCGGCTAAGCTTTCCGAGCTTACGGTAAACGGGGACGGCAGCAGGCAAATTTCCGTCACTTCGGAAGGGAAGACCGCGACTATGACCGTAGCGGGAGCATACTATGGGGGAATTTCATCAGCGGTCTACTGCCCCTTTAATTACCTGTCGAAATTTCTTGCGAAGAACGAAGATATTTATACGGACAGTCTGTCGTTTTATGTTAAGGATAACCGGACTTTGGAAGAATTCAAAGAGGAGGCTGAAAAATACTTTTCCGAACCTAGTATTACGGCTGAGGATAAGCCCATGTACTATGCTATAACGGTATACGATGAACTGTTTAATAAGACGGTTGCGGGAATAGAAGAAAATATAGCGGTTCTTGGACTGCTATTGCCGATTTTATATATAATTGCGGCGGGCACAGGCTTGCTTGCAAGCTTCCTGTATATACGGGGCAGGGTCCGTGAATTTGCGGTTATGCGTTCGCTTGGGTTAAGCCGTATAGGCGTCACCGGTCTAGTTTCCTTTGAACAGATCATTATAGCCGCTGTTGGCACGGCGTTGGGCGTTTCCGCCTGTTTTGCTTTCTTCAGCGGTGTGGCAATAAAAAACGCTGTTAACGGCTTATTGTTTACACTATGCTATCTTGTCGGGGCGCTTGTCGCAGTACTATGGATAACTAACGTAAATGTGCTGCGCCTTCTGAAATCGGACGAATAGGTATGGAATAAGGATCTGAATAATTATAATGCCTGTTGAGCGCTGAGTTTGCTGCCGCCGTAAGCTTAGAACTGACCCATGACGCGGATAAAAAGGTAGCCGGCTATTTAGAAGGGCATGAAAAGCCGCCTTGGCTTTCCGCGCGCTCTCATAAACGATCCGGACGTGTTGTTCCTTGACGGGCCGACCAGCGGGCTTGACCCGGCAAACGCCCGCCTGACGAAGAACATGATCTTGGAGAAAAAGACAAAGGGCAAGGCAATCATCCTCGCTACGCACAATATGTTCTAAGCGCAGGAGCTTTGCGACAGGGTGGCCTTCATCGTTTCAGGGCGGATCGCGGCGCTGGATACGCCTCACGCTCTGGTGATGGGCCGGGGCGTGGGGGCGCTCACCTACTCCTTTTTAGAAAACGGGTGGAAAAAACCGGCGAATGCCTTCTGTCAAAGACCGGTGAGGACAAGCGGCTTCAAGCCCTGATTAAGGCCGGCTGCTCACGGTTAACTCCGCCGAACCGAATATGAACGCCTCTAGGACCTATAAACTCCTCATACTCACGGCGGTTTTTGTCTTCTTCGGCCTTATGAGTCCGTTGGCGGCCAAGTATATGCCCCAGATGCTTGCCAGCGGGAATGCAAATTGAGCTCACGGAGTCCGACGCTGTGGACCCTTGGACGCAGTTTTTAAGAACATGTCTCAAATCGGGTTGGTCGTTTTGCTCCTTACCTTTAGCGGCATGCTGCCTTGCAAATACGCAAAAGGTATGCTGACAAATCTGCTGGCTAAGGGTTTATCCCGCAAAACCGTTGCCTTATCCAAGTTCAAAGCTGCGGCGGCACTCTGGACGGCCTGCTATCCGCTTGCCTTTATCGTCGCGTTAGGTTATACTATTTATTTCTAGGGGCCGAGCCCAATATATCCGGGCTGCTGTCCGCGGTATTTTGCCTCTGGCTGTTTGGAATGATGTTTTTATCCATCAAAATCGGGCGGGGCCCTGTTCAACTCCCTGTACGGTTCGCTGCCGTTTACCGGCGGTGTTCTATTAGTGCTTTTGCAGGTGGGCATGATTCCCGCGGCTCAAGGGTACAGCCCATTAAATCCCGCAACAGGCAATGTGTTAATTGCTGGTGGGCGGACCGCGATATCGGAATATGGGATCCCCGTTTTGTTGGGCATTCTTTTATCGGGAAGCTTTCTTACCCTTGGAATTTTTGTGTTTAAGAAAAAGGCCGTTTGAGGAAACACGATTAAAGATATGGAGGATAACGCGATGCGATTTAACGAAGCAACAGTACGTATTTTAGTTCGAAAAAATTATGGCGCCTGTTTTGATTTCTACACAGAAAAAATGGGTTTGGTGGCGGTTTGGGGAGATCGGAATGGCCCTTACACTTCCTTTGCCGCGAAAGAAGGAGAACCTCCGTGCTTTGCCATCTTCTCCGGTGCCAACATGACGATGTTTAAGGGTTATGAACAACCCAATGAAAGCGCGCAGTCCGACGCCGCTGTGGTGGTGATCCCCTCAGACGACTTAAATATGGACTACAAACGACTCAAAGACGCCGGCGTGCAGTTTCTGGGGGAACCGCAGTTAATCGAGGACTGGGGTATGCGTTGCACCTATTTTAGAGATCCGGAAGGCAATCTGTTTGAGCTGAATGACGCCGACAGCGTTTGATTGATTTGTACCTGCAGACTACTGTCATCTTAATTTGAAGAGGGTAGTGCTCCGCCCTGGAGTGGAATTTAAAGGACAGGGGGAGGTGTAAAGATGGCTTCGCGACAATCGGATTTCTATCGCTGCGCCGGTGAGAAAATAAAAAAGCTTACATCGTCAGAACAAAAGGGTGACATGGGGAAAGAGGATAGTGCCAATAGACATTCGCTTGGGAACACAAGAAGACCTTGATGAGCTGGAGCGGCTATATGACAGCCTGAATGACCACCTAACCAATTATCCTGGGCGGATCAGGGGCGTTTATCCGATAAGGGAAACTGCCGGAAGCGGCGTTTTGGAAGGCTGTCTATATGTTGCGCTTAACAAGGGCGTCATCGCAGGATCTGTCATTCTGCGGCACAAACCAGAGCCAGCCTACCAAAAAGCTAAGTGACAGGCTGACCTGCGGGATGAGGATATTCTGGTGATATACACATTGACGGTGCACCCGGACTATCTTTCGATGGGGATCGGCCGCGGACTGATTGATTTTGCCGTCCAGAATGCCTGTTGTTCCAACGTAAAAGCCCTGCGCCTGGACGTCTATGAGAATAATCTGCCCTGCTATACGGCTCTATGAAAAATGCGGATTTCAATACATTGATACGGTTGACCTTGGTTTAAGTGAGTACGGACTGGATTGGTTCAGGCTGTATGAAAGACGTTTATAGGCATGATACGGATCGGGGTTTGAGCGGCTCTGCCGAGTATAAAAGACTTCTTGCAGCCGAAGATAATTTGAAAATGCGCCAACAATCATCCGTGGAGGTGACGGGCTATTGGGGTGAAAGACCCTGATTGTAATAATATTGGCCCTGCTCAATATGCTGGCGCAGCAAAGCGGATTTAGAGCGGCTGCTTCTTGTTTATACGGATTCTTTGGCCTAATAGTTTTTTAGGTCACGTCCATATAAAGTTAAGGCAGAGAAAATGTGTGACGCGATAGTCAGCAGAGCGTGGCCGGCAGGCCGTGGAGAATAACGATTCCAGCCCGTATATACAAGCTCTTTTCGCGCTCCGGCAATATTTTTTTAAGCGACGCCGCTTAGATTCTTTTGACCCTTCCTATCAGATACCTCGTAACCGCGTGAGCTCGTCGCGCTGTTAACAGCTCTTGATGAGGGCAGCCGACGGCATACTAAAGCCATTTCCGGGACGCTATGGTAAAGATGAAAAGGAACTGGCTGTCGGTTTATAGTAAGGCCCGTCATTCAAATAAATATCGGGCCTTTTCCTGTGCGGGCATTTCATTGAAGTCATATGCTCACTTGGACCTTAGGTCACGTGAGGCTCCGGCCAATGAAATGGCTCGGATCGCAAACTATGAAAGCGAGGGGGTTAGACACCAGTTTGGCGAAGCGATTGCAGAGCCCGTGAAACGCGGCTGGTTGTCCCATTGCGTCGGATGGATATTCCATTGATAGCAAAACTGATGGGGTGCTGTACTCGGTATTGGGTGCATAACCGGCGATGGGCATGAAAAGAGCACCCGCCAAATGGACGTTTTCGGCGGAGAATGATATTCAGAATACGAACCCCCGTTACATCTCTGTTAACGGGATAGTAGGCATTATCCGTTACAGATGATACCTACCCGCGAGGCATTGTTCGTTGCGGGACTCTTTATGACCATTCTGTTTATAACATGTATTGTTTCCTCCTCTGGATACGAGATTGGTGGTATTATCGAAAAACTAAAAGCGTTGCAAATTATTATTAACTGCTGTAAGCTGAAGTTGAATGAAGGGATGTTACATGAAAAAATTATCTGCTTTACTGTTATGTTTTGGTATGCTCGTTTCTTTTGCAGCATGCACAAAGAACTCAATAACTTCAAAAATCGAAATACCGGATGCAACGCCAATGGTATTGGATAAAACCTACACACTGAAGGACTTGACATATAGAATCTCTTCATCCTTGGAAAGAAACGCCGATGATTCGGGTAATAGTTCATACGGAACGGAAGAAGGTTATATAGTTATAAGTATCATGGAATACAGTGATGATGTTACCCTTGACATAGCTGATAAAGAGAAAGCTAAGGAAATGCTTCAGGATTTTATTGATTTTTATGAACCTGTAATCAAAACTATTGATTTTGATATAATGGTTTCTAATAGGCCGGCAGTATTGTTTACAGGTGTCTATGATGATAAGGAAAGTATTAATTTGTATATAGCTGATGAATCGAGATTATACCTTTTGTATGTACGGGAGCCTTCAACCAGCGACGGGACTTTAAGGGCAACATTTTTAGACATTATAGGCAGTGTTAAGATAAAATAGCGTTATGTAAGCATGTAAATCAGCCTGATTAAAAGGCTGATTTTTTGTATTTGAAACAGGAAAGAGTATAGCTAGTAATTGAGGCCCAATACGGCATTAATTCTAGTTCAATATTTATGTTCAATACGAAAAAGCCTAAGTATGAGTATAGGCCCCATACCGAATGGGCTCCATGCTAACGCTAAATTCTATTACATCAGGAATAATGGATATAGCTGCAAAAAACAAGCTTGCATTATCTTAAGTTACTTGGGCGGCCATATGATTTTTTGTATATATTCCACTTGCCAGTACAAGGAACGCCTTGGGCCTGCAGGTACTGTGACACAAAATTTGTATTGTCATCCTTCATATCAGGATGAGTTGCATAGGCTTTGTTAAGTATGTTTTTCTGCATAACCTTCTTTTTTGGTATTGCCGAGATTGCGCGCTTCCTAGCGGTATTATTACAGCTGGTTTCATGGATGAGATAAATAATATATTAGTTTTCAAGGTGCGAAAGGCTACACTTAACAGACCATCCAAGGCCGTATGTTTTGGATGGTTCGTTATTTATATTAAAGGGTTAGGTAGACAAAACTAAGGCAAAGGACAATAGACGCTTGTAACGATGGTGTCTGCAATGCGACATGATATATTTTCTTTCTCTAGCTTTGGAATGTTTATTCTAAATCATTTTATCAAAGCCGAACAAACGTGTCAATACTACTCGCAGATTTATCGATTATAGCTACATATCCTAAAAATCGACAAACAGCAGCGTTGCCAAATAGTGTAATACATACTATTTTCTTAATAAAACTATTGAATACATTCACATTTATGTTACAATTTATATGACAATTCTGGAGAGGGGAAAATAATAAGTGAAACGCAAATTGTGTGCTCTTTTGCTCATTGTCTGCCTTTTGACGGGCTGCTCGGCTACGGTCAGCAATCCAAATACCGCTCCAACGCTCGGCCCAACAGTTGATGTGAAACTAACCCCCGCTCCGAGTGCTGAAGCAGAGGATCCAACCGATAGTCCAAGCATAAGGCCCGCTTCTACACCGCGCATAAGTCCGTCAACAGAGACGTCATCAAGCGCCCATACGGAAAAACCCAGGCCCACGGCTAAGCCCACCGGCAGAGCAACACCTAAGCCGACAGCCACAGCCAAACCTACGCCCCGAACATATAATTCGGACGATACACTGGCCGACATGGATTCAAGGGACTATGAGGGCAAGTATGTAGGGAGCGCTGAATCGGATAAATATCATTATTCTAAGTGCAGACATGCACAGAGGATTCTTATACGAAACGCTATATGGTGGAATTCGGCAAGCGCAGCCCAATCGTCTGGTTATTCTCCCTGTGGGACATGTAATCCGCGATGAATGATTATAGAATGCTTTAAAATTTAATAGCGCGAATCTATAGTTATCCTGGTTTTATAGTTGCATTCGCACCCGAAAAGACGTAAATTGAGATATATACTCAGTTGAAACGGCGTTAGCAAACTGATATAATTACATTAAATGCATAGTAATTGATTGTGAAGATGTTTTTTGCATCAATTTACGTGTTTTTGCTGTCGCACCCCGTGTGGGGTGCGTGGATTGAAAAATCTCCCTCTCTCTTAGCTGGCTTGCTGGTCTGGGTCGCACCCCGTGTGGGGTGCGTGGATTGAAAACGCGCCAAAGGGCGCGCCGGATGATGGCCTAAGACCGTCGCACCCCGTGTGGGGTGCGTGGATTGAAAACTACTCCTTTTTTTTTTGCCCCCTGAATGAGGGGGTCGCACCCCGTGTGGGGTGCGTGGATTGAAAATTTTATTTTATCCAAATACACATCCGTACATTTTTGGTCGCACCCCGTGTGGGGTGCGTGGATTGAAAAAAGGGGGGCCGGACGGCCCCCCTTGTTTTTTTTAGTCGCACCCCGTGTGGGGTGCGTGGATTGAAAAGGTAACGTCTATGTAAACGGCGTGCATGAATCATGTCGCACCCCGTGTGGGGTGCGTGGATTGAAAAGTACAATAGCTTGATATCTTGGCTTAAGTGGTCGTCGCACCCCGTGTGGGGTGCGTGGATTGAAATCCGCCTCACAGGCGCGGGAGGCGGACAGGGGCGGCGTCGCACCCCGTGTGGGGTGCGTGGATTGAAATCTGAGTGGATAATTAATCAACGCGCTAATTATGACGTCGCACCCCGTGTGGGGTGCGTGGATTGAAATATTATCGTAAAATTTAAACTAAATAAATCTGGAGTCGCACCCCGTGTGGGGTGCGTGGATTGAAATGACGCTGTACGTCTGATCTCCCACACTTATGGTCGTCGCACCCCGTGTGGGGTGCGTGGATTGAAATCGAGGCGGCGCGAAAAATGGAAACTTCCTTGAATTGTCGCACCCCGTGTGGGGTGCGTGGATTGAAATGAGATGGGTATCGGGCGCGGCCCCTATATTTGCCGTCGCACCCCGTGTGGGGTGCGTGGATTGAAATCGGATGATCACGGACGTTAAAACAGGAAAGCACTTGTCGCACCCCGTGTGGGGTGCGTGGATTGAAATGCGAGCTGAAGCAAAAAGAAGGCGAATGCCTGAGTCGCACCCCGTGTGGGGTGCGTGGATTGAAATTCCCGTCCACTGAGATTAACGGTGAGAAAGAACTCGTCGCACCCCGTGTGGGGTGCGTGGATTGAAATTCCATGTTATCTTATATTGATCGCATATGCCTGTCTCGTCGCACCCCGTGTGGGGTGCGTGGATTGAAATTGGGAAGTTGTCCATCAGGTCAGAGGCTACATTTTCGTCGCACCCCGTGTGGGGTGCGTGGATTGAAATCGGCTCGTGCATTAGAGTTCTAGGCTATTTTGAAGTCGCACCCCGTGTGGGGTGCGTGGATTGAAATTCAAAAGGAGATAGCTGAAATTTGGTTGCAACAGAGTCGCACCCCGTGTGGGGTGCGTGGATTGAAATAATTAAAATTAGCTTTGTGAATTTGTGCAATAATAGTCGCACCCCGTGTGGGGTGCGTGGATTGAAATATGCATATGGTGCGGACGCGCATGAATATTTTGGTGTCGCACCCCGTGTGGGGTGCGTGGATTGAAATGGGACAGACAAAAGTTAGAAAGCATGATTAGGGAGTCGCACCCCGTGTGGGGTGCGTGGATTGAAATATAGTGTTCCAATAACCACTCGTAAAGTAGTAACTTGTCGCACCCCGTGTGGGGTGCGTGGATTGAAATGAGGAAATCCCTGCAAAATCCGAAATGAGCGCCGATCGTCGCACCCCGTGTGGGGTGCGTGGATTGAAATTTGCCTCTGCTCGCGTCTCGTACAGCTTGCAGCCGTCGCACCCCGTGTGGGGTGCGTGGATTGAAATGCGACAGAGGGGCGGCATATTGCCGCCCCTCTGCTGTCGCACCCCGTGTGGGGTGCGTGGATTGAAATGGCGGCTTGATCATCGGTTAAGTTGATTTTGTCGCGTCGCACCCCGTGTGGGGTGCGTGGATTGAAATACAAGGTCAGCGGCGCTACAAGATCGTAGCGCCGCGTCGCACCCCGTGTGGGGTGCGTGGATTGAAATCCCAAGCGATCCAGCGACGGGGGCAACATATTTGTCGCACCCCGTGTGGGGTGCGTGGATTGAAATTCCATGCCTCGAATGCGGCTTGATTGGCTGGGTCCGTCGCACCCCGTGTGGGGTGCGTGGATTGAAATGCATTTTACCTCTCTCATAATTTGTTGTCCTGATAGTCGCACCCCGTGTGGGGTGCGTGGATTGAAATCTCGAATAAGTCAAATCTGCCGAAGCGGTTCCAAGTCGCACCCCGTGTGGGTGCGTGGATTGAAATCAGTCAGGTGCGTGGATTGAATAGGACGGCTCAAGTCGCACCCCGTGTGGGTGCGTGGATTGAAATATTGGCAGCAGCGGTAAAACGACAGTGACGAGTGGTCGCACCCCGTGTGGGGTGCGTGGATTGAAATTTTAGCCCTAATCCCGCCGCTACCTCATCGGCGGACGTCGCACCCCATGTGGGTGCGTGGATTGAAATATAAATCCAGATAAAACAATCTTAGCAAGGAGGGATTTGAACCCTCGCGCCAGTCCCCCTAGCCTACTCCCTTAGCAAGGGTGAATCAAACATTTATAATTAAAGGCTTTTGATCTTGCAAGTGGTAATAGAGTAGTAATAGCTGCGCAAGCTAAAGTTATTTTATAAAGGGCGAGTATGCCGCCCTTTCCTTATTCCATATGAAGCTCCTTTTTTAATGCCGTCTGAAGCACTGCTGAAACATTAATTCCCGCTTTTTCAGCCTCGACATTTAGCCAGGAGGGCAGAGGGATACATTTCGCCGTACTGTTCGCTGCTCGTTTGCACGCCTATACGCTGTTAAATCAATATCTATAATAGATACTATTTCATTCATTCCATAAAAAATCTGTGATAAGTCAGACGGTTCCGGAATGGGCTTATTATCATCCTCCATATCAATGCCCATAATACCAATGGCATCGCGCGCCATTTCGATCGCTTCCGCAAGACCGTTACCTTGCGTATTTATTTCCAAGTCCGGCACATATGCCATATAGCCGTCATCAAGTCCAGTAAATACTACCGGATAAACTAACTTCATTTACTCATTGCCTCCTTGCTGTTTCCTATATTCATATTGTTTTGGGACGGGACTATTTCAAGCCCCGCCTTTTAATTATTGTTTTTGCAACCGCCTCCTTAATCTCTCTATGCCTTGATATTGGTTTACAATCTGTCCCGTTGGTATAGATGTCATGGCTGCCGCACTCCCGCTTGTGCCACCATCCGTTATTTTCAAGCAGCTTTATGGTTTGCGCCCTCCTTTTATTTTTATTATACACATTATCTGTGTATAGACCGGCAAAATTCTGACAATAAATAAAAAAGAGGGGGAGCGATCCCCCCCTTAAATTTTGTATCTATTCGGTTCTTCGCCTCTTGACCGGCCTGGGCATTTCGCTCATGGGTTTATGATTTGACCGCTCTTTGGCAGCTCCCTTCATTTCTACCTCTTCCTCTTCCTCTTCTTCAATGCACTCATCGGGAAAACAACCCCTAGTTTCTGTTGAAGAGGCGCTCTTGTCGTCCTCTGTATTTTCATCTTTAGCCATTGTGCTTTCGCATATATATTTGCAGAACCAATTCAAAGAGCTGCTTGATTCATCAATAAACTTGGGCGAACATCCTGTGCAGCTTCCCACATCTAGCTTGAGATAGTTCGAAAGATTTGGATTGCACCGGCATGCAATTTTCGTATCGTTTACTATTGTATAATCCGAAATTATGTCATTAGTGAAATGCAAGCGCTGAAAGTAAACCTTTTTCTCGTTCTTGTCATATTGCAGTGTACTGTAAATCGGCGAGCTAGTCTGATATAGGCCATAGTATTTTGTTTTGTCGTATTCGCCAATACACGTGTATATTATGTGCTCGTTTGCGCCTGTATTATTAAAATAACAATCCGTCGCCTTTACAAACTCCGGCCCTGGATGGCCAAACCCGTAGTTCCGTCCCGCGCTTATGGTTACGGCGCTGGGTTTATAGTTATCCAGAAATTCCCTGTAGATTCCCCAGTCGCCTTGATACTTGGTCTCCGGCGATGCTGATCTGATGAATTATCAGAGCCATGGTGCGGCGCTGTCATTATGGCGTTAGTGTGATTGTTTATATTGTCCAAATTATTCAAATGCATCATCGTATGCACAGTGGCGTCGCCTGGGAAGAGGTACTTTGTGTTCCCGATGGTCCACAGTGTAACGGCGGAAGTTGCATTTTTTTTATTGTAGTCTCTTGCTCTGTCAACTGGCAGTTTTTCTAGACTTTTACTATTAGATTTCCCTCTAACAGTACCGCATAACAGATCTATACTTACATAACCATTTTCAAATATGTTCTCTTTGTATTTATTGGTTGGAGCAATCCAATTTGTCGTTTTAGATAAATGCCATGAAAATTCTTTAGAAAAATCTGCCGCTTTTTTTGTGTA
>OJRC01001129.1_pt1 | contig 11327 bp, 10 predicted proteins | sample 1599081 | NCBI WGS metagenome assembly OJRC01 (sample SAMN03922519, study PRJEB24848) | human gut metagenome | isolation source: stool sample | host: Homo sapiens | place: Germany | collected 2010-02
CCCTGGATGGGGAGGAATTATGGATATACATGAACAATCCCGGATTTTCTTTCAGGGCGACAATCACCGCCTTCTCGCAGGGTTCCTCTATATATCTGACCGTCTCACAATCTTGTGACACCGCACTTATCTGTAGTTTTTCAGATGGTCTGGATATATACATGATATTGTCCGCACATGCGCTGACCGCCGCATACCTGACCTTTTCCGTCGGGGATCCGATATAAATGAAAAGCTCCGGATCGGCCGTGACAGCCCTTATCTGAACCTTTTCGGTGGGATGTTCTATGAATATGATGGAGCCGCAGTCACTCTCCACAGCCTGCATCTGGAGGTTTCCGGACGGGTTATCCATATAGATGATCTGTCCACAGTCACTCTTCAGCACCTCGGACTTTACCTTTTCCGTCGGTTTGTTGATATACAGGAACACTCCTGTATCCTTCCTGACCGCTTCCAGCTGTACCTTTTCGGATGGCGCATCAAGAAGCATGATCAGGGAGGCATCCTTTCTGACCACCTCCAGCTGTACCTTTTCAGACGGCGCGCCGATGAATTGTATCATCTCCGGATTTTGTCTGACGACATACAGCTGGGCTGCCTCGGACGGGTGTTCCATGCCCATTATCTCCATCGGATCTTTCCTCACCCTCCGCAAATCTGCTCCGGACAGATTGTCAATCAATCTTTTCAATATATTTTTTCTCATCTTTATACTTCTCTTTTCTTCAGTCTTTGATCATATTTCCTGAGCGGCAGCCGAATGAACCTGTTTGGCGATCTGGAAAGCCTTCAGGCCGTAGCCCGCCGGTCCCTTGACAATAGCGAACACCGAGTTTCCCGATGCTCCGGGCAAAGCGGTCTTGTTACCTTTCAACATCTCGCTCATGGCCTTTCCGGATACCCTGTCTATGTCAACCCCGTGGGCGCTCATGTCTTTTAGGATATCCGTCGCGTCAAAACTCTCCCCGTTGGTACGGAGCACCGCACTTCCGTTCCTTATGGTCAGTTCACGGCGGCCGCCCTTGAACCTCATTTCTCCGGAGGATGGTTGCGCTTCCGTTGCTTCCGTTTTCTCCACGACAACAGTCTTTTCCGGAACAGCGGAAGTTTCCAGGACCGCCTCTTTCCTGAACGTGCCGACTGCCGCGGAAATTTTTCTTGTACGGTAGGCTTCCGCCTTTTCCGTCGCTTCGTATCTGGCATCGTAGGTGTCCATATGCCCGGCATCCCGCATAAGCTCTCCATATCTCTCCTCTATTTCCCCGAGCCTGGTAAAAAGATTCTTTACCGCTTCTGAAATGTCCTCCTTGAAATGGATGCCTGCGGTTCCTCCGGGCATGACGGAACCGAGACATGACAGGCATGCCTGCCGGGACGGGTTCTTTATCCTCAGGATGTTTGCCGGACTGTCATGCACCGCCATCAGCTGGACTTTCTCCGTGGGATTCTTGATATGGCCTATCAGGGAGGAATTTCTGCCAACGGCCAGCATCTGTGCCTTTTCCGTGGGGGTTCTCACGAGTCTTATCAGGGAGGCGTCCCCGTTAAGGACAGACAGCTGTACTTTTTCCGCCGGTTCGCTGATAAACCTTATCAGTTCCGGATCCTGTCCGACCGCATACAACTGGGCCTTCCAGTCGGGTACGCTTATCTCCCGGATGAGATGCGGGTCCTTCCTGACAACGGAGAGCTGCGTGTTTGCGGAAGGGCTGCCGATGGCGGTGATCAGTCCGGAATCCGCCATCACAGCTAGCAGCTGCGCCCTCTCGCATGGATTTTCCAGAAGGGTGATCATTTCCGGATTCCGTCTGACGACCAGCAGCTGCATCTTTTCCGTGGGTTCATGGATATAGCGTATCATTTCCGGATTTTCGGCTATGGCGGCCAGACAGACCTTTTCTGTCGGCTCACGGAGCTGGAGCAGACAGTCCGCCTTTTGTCTGACAGCGGCCAGCTGTACCTCTTCCGTAGGATTGTCCAGAACCGAAACCAGATCCGGATTCTGCCGGACGGCGGCCAGCTGCATCTTCTCTGACGGATTCTCGACCGCGGTGATCAATTGCGGGTTTTTTCCCAGTTCTCTGAGCTGGGCACGTCTTATAAAAAAATCTGTTATTCTCATATATGTATGCCCGTCATGCCGGTGGCTCAGCGTTTGGTTATCATAATTCTCTTTGAACTGATGAGGAAATTTTTCCGCTGATGTCCGCTATGCGCACACCGTAGCCGGAGGGCTGTTTCCGGATAGAGAACAGCATTTTCTGTTTTGCAGGGTTCAGGACGGTCCCCCGGCCCCGTAACATGCTTTCCCATTGGCTGCCGGATATGTTCCTGACATCTATTCCGGCTTTTTCCAGCCCCTTCAATATGCCGGTCGCGTCATATTGGTTCCCGTTGGTACGTATGACCGCGCCTTCGGATGTGATCTCTATCTCACGACGGCCGCCCTTGAAAAGAAGAGGGGGCGTCATGCTCTTGTCCGGCGCGGCTGCTTTCTCATAATGGTTGATTGTGACCTTGCTGCCTGCCTTGATTATACTACGGAGATGCGTATCCAGATCGACGTGACGGAACGAGGCTGTCATGACCGGCGTGCCGTCTTTTTCCGACACCGCTTTCCTTGCGCATACGCCAAGTACCTCATGGAGTCTTTCCGCATCCTGATTATATGCCTTGTATTCATCCCCCACACGGATGAGGGCCATTGCATCCGGATATTGTTCTTTCGAGCGGTCATACATATCGAGAATGCCGGAAGAGACCGTTTCGTTGTTTCCTTCTTCTTTTATGGGAAGTGGGGATATGTCCTCTTCCCTGGCGGATGTGTCTGCCAGGGTGTGCTGTTTTTCCACACTTTCCTCTATCATGGCGGATGCCTTGCCGGCCTCCCGTAACACACTCATGACATAGCCGGGGTCCTCCTTCAAATTTGACAGCCAGCTTTTCAGATACTGTGCGTTCTCCTTTCTCGGAGTTACGGCTATTCCCAGATCCCTGCCTGTGACGGCAGCAGTGAATTCGGCGATGATTTCCTCCCGGGCATATCCGCACGTTCCGAACGGGTGATGCAGGCCGCGGTCCAGTCGTGAGGAATGCCCGGTGGAGTGGGCCATTTCGTGAAGGGCGGTCATCTGGAATGATTCCATGTCCTTGAATTGTCCCGGAGTCGGAAGAACGATCCTGTCTTTGGACGGGCTGTAATATGCCCTGTCCTGCACCTTCAGTTCTATGGGACAGAGCCATTTCTGTTCCTTTATCATTTTATCCAGCCAGGGGTTCCTATTTCCTTTTACGTTGTCCGCTACGGCAGGACCGGAGAATCTGACCCTCATGCCCTCATACCGCTCCGGATATTTTTCCTTGAAATCCGTCTGGTCTATGTTGAATACATAGAAATGTTTCATGAAGGGAGTCACCTTATATTCCTGCTTCTGAAGTTCCGGGAGGCTTTTGTAATCATCGAAGCTGATTTTTTCTCCCGTCGTCTTATGCTTCACGGTGATATCGTAAAAAGTCACGGGAAGGGCGTGCGATCCTTTTGTGACCATCAGGTTCTCATCCTTCAGCTGACGGAAGGTCATGAATACCGGGAGGGTGTATCCCATCCTGTCCATCTCCATGTAGAGCATAAGACGGTTCATGCTGTTGTACGGACGCCCTGATATGTTCTGTGGCAGGCCGGCACGGGGGGTGAACCAGGGCTTCTGCCATTCACCGGCGGACATCTGCCTGATCTTGTCAATCATCAGTTCCGCATATCTTTCCAGTACCTTCCCGTTCATGGCAGCAGTTCCTGATAAAGCCTTTCCTCGTATTCCTTCAAAAAACGCACCGCATCCGCTGCTGTGGGACAGGTGATGCCATTGCCCCGGGCATAGTCCGAAAACGGTTCCTTCAATTCCGGGTTGAGCATGACATAACCAAGCATGTCCAATTCCCCGTTTTCCACTTTGTGTATCAATTCCATTTCTTCCATTGTGTATTTTTTATAATTGACGGAACAAATGTAAGGGCGGCCCAGTATAACGTTTTTATACTCTTTGTCATTTTTCTGTAGTTTTTTTGGCTGTTCCAAATATTATTTCCATATTTGCAGTGCCAAATAATCACGGAGAATTCGTGCCGCGAGCTTCGGTTAATGCTCAAAGTTCAAAGAAATACAATGGGCCTTTTATACCCAGCACACTATCTTTTGCTTACAATAGCAAAATGATATATAAGAAATTGTAGAAGTCACAACTTATTGTGAACAACTGCGGCTGCTTTTCCCATTACAATTTTAGCTCTCGGGCGAAAATCTGTGATTGTTTGGCGACACGGGAAATGGCAGCCGTTTTTTCTGTCTAGTAAACGCCAAATAATCACAGTCATGAAACAAACAGTTTCTATTTTTGCTCCCGACATAAATGTCGCTAGCAAATCTTCAGCTATTCAATTATGGCTGAACCGTAAAAACCAATTCTTTTCTTCTGTACTCGAAGAGGGCGTATCCAACCGCCAGGTCCTGCTGCTTGGCCATGCCTCCTTTGTTTTCTCTGCATTAATATGCGCATCTTTCGTATCACAGGTTCCCGCTCTGATTTGTCTGGCCTGGTTCATGGTGGCATTGCGGCTTTGTGTGAAAGGAGGCCTGGGATGAAGTTCATTATAGAGCCTTCCGCGGCTTCCGGTATGATCCGTCTTCCTTTGAAAAAAGAAATGAAAGTTCCTTCGTTATGGGAGATCATGGTATCAAAATATTTTAGTGTTAAAATATATAAATATTAAAGCATTAAAACATCAAAATATTGGAAAAGAGAATTATTTTCCTTAACTTCGTAACACACTAAAAAACAAATAGATATGGTGAAAATTATAGCAGTCCATAATCAGAAGGGTGGAGTTGGCAAGACTACTACCACTACCAATGTGGGGTTCGAACTGGCACGAAAAGGATACAAGGTCCTTCTTGCTGATTTGGATCCGCAAGCCACTCTGACCTCGGCTTTGGGGGTGACAGATCCGGAAGAAACGGTTTTCTCGGCCTTGCAGGGTGCGGTGGATGGCAAGGAAACGCGGCTTCCATGGATACGGTTGCAGGAGAATATATCCCTGTGCCCGTCATGCAGGAAAATGGCGGATGCGGAGTATCTTCTGCAGAACGAATACGGGAGGGAAAACTTCCTTAAAGAACTGGCTGCCAAAACGGATGGAGGGTACGATTTTGTGCTTCTTGACTGCCCGCCGGCTGTCGGACTGATCACGGTCAACGCGCTTGTGGCCGCCACCGATCTGATTATACCGGTGCAGCCGGAAGTGGCTTCTTTATATGGTCTGGTTTCCATCCTGGATACGGTTGCTGTAATACAGAGGAAGATCAACAGGGGACTGAACCTGCTCGGCATGCTGGTGACACAGTATGACAGAAGGACTACATTGCATGCGGAGATATTGGAAGCGATGCGGAAACAGTACGGGGAAACGGTCTTTTCCACGGTCATCAGCCGTTCCATCAGGGTGGCAGAGTCCATGAGCAGAAAGACGGATGTCGTATCTTACAGCAGGAACAGCAATGGAGCGGCGGACTACCGGTCCCTTACCCGGGAGATCCTGTCCAGATTGAATATGGTTGACAACAAATAAAAGTAAATAAAGAATATGGGAAAATTTATTGGAATTGACGAGATTCTGCAGGGCGGAACACCAAACCGTCCCACACATTCCACTCCGAAGGAGGGGAAGAAAGGGGAAGCACTGGCCAGAACCTCACTGGAGTATCCGTTGGAACTGCACCGCAAGGTGAAGAAATACGCTGTAGACGCTGGAATGAAGGAGAAGCAGGTCATAGCACAGGCTATACGGGAATTCTTCGAGAGAGTGGAGAAAGAATAAAGAACATAAAATTGAAGAAAATGAAGACATTCGGATATTTGTTGATGGCGGTCATGGCGTGCATGACATGTTCCTGCCGGGATGAGGAACCACTGCCGGACCCGGTTCCTCCCGTAATGGAGCCGGAAAATCCCGGAAACCCGGAAGAGCCGGATACGGGAAAGGTGTACCTCGGCATCGCCCCTATATCATCGAGAACATGCAGGAACAGAGGGCCGTGGTGGAGAACTGGAAGGAGGGGCATTGCCTGGGAGTGACAGCTGCAGGGGATGTGAACATACCCTTCACTTTTGACGGCAGGCGGTGGAAAGCCGAAAAACAGGTGGAGGTGACGGCTGAGCAGAAAGTGTCCGCCTATTATCCTTATAATGTACAATATACGGACATGACCGCCATACCTGTGGACATCACGACACAGGAGGATTATATGTATGGAGAAGGAGGAGTAAGCGTTGAGAAGCCGAGCGCGGTCCTTGTGATGAAGCATGCTCTCTCCCTGGTCAGGATCCTGATAAAAAAGAATGATTATACAGGTGACGGGATGGTGGATGCGGTCACTTTTGGAGGTGTAAGGCTGTCTGCGTCCATGGATGTCACGTCCGGAAAGCTCCTTCCGACAGGACAGCCCGGAGAATATAAGGCCGGAGGGAACTACACACTGGACGATGCCTCTCCGGTATATGTGGAGGCAATCCTGATGCCTGTGGGTACGGCTGAGGGTATCACTGTCAATGTACATGTGGACGGGAGGGATTTCACCTATGCCCTGCCGCCTACCCATGTGTGGAATCCCGGCATGATCTATACTTACACTCTGAATATGAAATCCGGTTATAACTGTGAGGTGGACGTGGACCATGTGCCGATGGATGAGGAGTATTGGAGCACTTTCGGAAAGACCGACCGGATTGTCATGAGGGATTGCGGGACGGACAGGATTTATATACGGCCGAATTATACGGGATATGGCTATGACACCTATACCGGTGAGGGTAAGGTCTGGGGATTCTTTTTGCGGTATAGAAACCGTGGAGGTGGGGAAGACTTCGCCGGACAGGCACGGTTCGTGCTGATGGATGGGGACAGGATTGTGGAACAGTACCAGCCGTTTGATATCAAATGCGGAAACGGTGCATGGGACGGATACTGCAAGTATTGTTATGTGCAGGCCGTGCCGGGGACATACCGGCTGGCAGTGCTGTTCAAAAAGAACGGGGAGTCAGCCTGGTTCAAGCCTTACGGATACGATCAGAATTCCAATGACGGGGAATGGATGTATGAGGTGAGACCGGCCACTGATATGCCGGCACTTCGTATGATAACATTGGAGAACCAGAAATGCAATACGTTTCTGGCATATCCTGTTCCTGATAATGACTGGTTCAATATAGTCTATACGCTTTCAAACAAAAGCAGGAAAGCCATGAAAGGGACTATAAAGGTTGTATGGGAGAGGGAGTTTAAACTGGAATCCAATTCCTACAGACCGAGTGCCAAAGCGGATAAAAATGACAGCCTCAATGATGAAGAATGGCGTGATGAGCTGGGAAGCTGTACTGTTGACATAGCGGCAGGAGTACGTTTTTGGAAAGGAATAGTGTCCTGCAAGTTTCCGGTCCAGAGAAAAGAACCATGGCGCATTCATGATAATGTTGGTTATTGCACTCCAATAGCCCATTTGTATTATCAGCCAGAAGGAAGCAGTGAGTGGAAGCTTTTGCGGTGTGACACAGAATACCTGTTCAACCGGAACTATCCGGGTTCCGAGTCTGCAAAAATGGATGAAGCGTTCAATTATCTTTATGTGATTCCCAAAAGTTGGTAAAAGACGATGGCAGGAACTATTCCTCTTAAAGAAAAATAGGACATAACAGTCAATGTATTGGTTTACAGAAGAGCCACATAGAAAGATTTCAAACTCTTCTTTACTCTCCTTGTAATAAATCTGGCTGTTAGTATTGATGTTTGGAATAGTGCGGTTTATGATAATGACAGCCGGTATGTGCAATGTGAACAAGCTGGAATGCCTTTTTCTGAAGGATTCCGGCTTGTTTATTACATGGCTGAAAAAACAAGACAAATAAGAGGGTTGTGTCCATAGTGTTCCTGGAACATCCGGTATTTGGGTAGAATTCCGGTAGAAAATGTTTTCTCCACCCTTTTGAAGGAGAAAAAGTACGGACAGACGGTCTTGCAATCGCTCCGTTCCGGTGTTTTATCTTGAATTTTGTTATGTTTTTTTATTTTCTACCATTGTTCTACCAGTAGGGCGGGGAAAGTAATGATATCACACTTTTATCAAGGAATTACATATAGAATGCAGGGTTATATTGGTCAGATTTAGTATCTTTGCAAAAAATGGTACTGATATGGAGGACAAGTTGATTTCCCGATATGATATTTTAGTGAACCGGTACAAGGAACTTGTATCTGAGAAGCTGAGCAGGAAAGATTTTATAGAATACAATGAAATTCTATTCTCGGCGCATAGCTGTGCTATAGAGGGGAACAGTTTTTCAGTGGACGAGACCCGCACCTTGAAAGAAAAAGGGCTGGGCATGATCCCCAAAGGCAAGACCTTGCTGGAGGCATTTGAAATCCTGGATCATTTCCAGGCTTATGAATATCTTCTGAAGAATTTGGACAGGCCGCTGACCGAGGAACTCCTGAAGGAAACCCACCGGCTGCTGACGGAACATACCCTCTCTTACAAGACCCAATACGATGAAATACCGTCCAACCCGGGAGAATATACAACAGTGGACATGTGTGCCGGTGATACGATATTTGGGGACCATGAGCAGCTGATAAAGCAGGTTCCCCGCCTGTTGCAAAGCACCCAGCAGGTCCTGGACTCCGGGAAGATCCATCCGATGATCATCGCGGCAAGATTTCATGGATTTTATGAATATCTGCATCCCTTCCGGGACGGAAACGGTCGTCTGGGACGTCTGATGTCCAATTTTATATTGCTCAAAAAAGAACAGCCGCTGCTGATAATCCCCGGTTCGCAAAGAGAGGAATATATCACCGCCTTAAAATATATCAAAAAAGAGCGTACAGATGAATTTCTGATAGATTTTTTCTTCCGGACATCCATAAAAAGGATGGAACAGGAAATAGAGGAAAAAAAGAATCTCACGGAGAATTTTATCAGGGGGATGGAATTTGTTAGAAATGTAAAATCATCCAATGATGACATTTCAGAAATCTAATATTACATTCTGACAGTCCGAACAGTACTTTGCAGGCGAACTTTTCAAAAGCCGGTAAAACGTTCTATTTCTCCATCCGGACAGGAAGAGGCAAACTGGATGTCTTTGATGAACGTGGTGAAACCACATTGCTGCCATCTGCTTCAGAAATAGTATTGAATCTTTCACCGGATGATGAAAACTTGGAACGAGGTGGTTACCTGATATCTCCAGAGCCGGAATCCGGTTGGAAATATGGAGAGGATGAATGGTATGTGAATGGCAACGGGATACCCTCCGGACAATATGGTCAATATTTATTTACGTACAATGATTACAGCCGTTATCCTGATGGAAGCAGATTCGTATACGATTTCAAAGCGGACAATCCTATAAAGGTGACTATACAGACTGGCATGTGGAGTAACAATTCTTTCTCCTTGTATACGCACGGTGATTTCAGAATTGGCTTTTCTGCTACCGGTCTGAGTTCCGGTCAGCAAACCCGTGAGTTCTCATATGGAGACCGGGTAACAATATATGCGGATGGTGCGGATTATGCCGTGCCGGGAGAAGGTGACCGCTGGAGATATAACTATCTGAGAGGTTTCTTTACTACCAGATGGCAGGCTTTGGACGATCTTGGGGAATACTCCCAGACATCAGCCGGTTCATATTCATTTACAGCGACAAAGGATATAACTATTAACATTGTATTCATGCCCACTATCAGATAAAATACAAGGGCTGTCTTAAAAAAATGACTTGACAGCCTCTTGTTATAATAGCCTTTATCTTGTCATACAAAATAAAAAAGAACTTGTAACAGAAGTTAATGTGCAACAGATTTTGGTTTTACGCACAAAATAGGCAGAATTCCTGCCTATTTTTATAAGTGTGGAAACATTCTACATCAGACCACACTATATGAGGATTATTTCCATTTTTTACATAATAAAAAAATGACAATTGGCTGATAATCAGAATAAATATTCTTTTGGCATGGGAATTGCCTTATCATTATCGTAAAACAATAACCATTAAAAATATAAGATTATGAAAAAATTTTTTGTTGCAGTAGCATTGGTAATGGGATTAGGAACAACAGTGGCATTTGCCGAAAATTTGACCTCAGGTGTTGAAACAGTCATGGCAGTAAATGACTTCACCCCTATTGAAGTGAAAGACCTTCCGGCAGCGGTAACGGAAGCAATCGCCAAAAATTTTGCGGAATCAACCGTCAAGGAAGCGGCGGTGGAAGCGGCAGAGGATGGCAGCAAGACCTATCAGGTTGTTCTGACAGACAAGGAGGGAGCTGAAAGTACGGTGTTCTTCAATGAGAAAGGTGAAATACTGAAATAATATATTTTGCGTCTTTCTTGATAAAGAACTGAATTTGCCCTCATAAGAAGAGAACAGTTCTTATCAAAAGATACAGGGTCTTTATAAATAATTTCATTCATAAAGATTGTCGTTTTTTACTAATATTGAACCGTTTTTACAGAAGCAACTGTCCGAGATGAACAGTTGCTCTTTTTAATTTTTATGTTGCCGTTCATAACTGCCAGTACATTGTGAAAATCTATTTTAGATTTTTCTCGGTTTGACTTAACCGATTGAGAAATAAACTTTTAGCGAATTATTTGAGAAATAGAAGTAACGATTTAGCAACTGTGCGAATTTCAGTGTTTTACGTTGCTATGCTGTCAAATAACTCTTTCATCTGCAAATATAATATGTTTTTCCAAAAACGAAAAACATCAAGCGTGTTTTTCTGAATGGGATGGTAATTATCCCTTGATTAATATGGGGTATCTATATTCCAAATGTCCACTGAATCATTTTTTTGATATTCATTAAAATCAGAGATGGCATCATTTATCATTAGTGTATTCTCTCTAAACATTGAACATTTTGAAACATCATTATCATTGCAATATTTTGGATTACCACATTTTTTATACAATTTGCAGAACTTGCTTCCACTCATATCTTCTGCTTGCCATTTACATAATTGGCAATCTTTCTTTAAATACCCATCAAGATACGCTTTAACTTTTCCAATTGTATATAAACCACCACTATTGATAAAATATGGTATGCAATCATCATATGGCATACTTATTTCATAGATTCCCTTTCTGTGGTGATTGTAATTCCTACAAGTAAACGTATCTCGTTCAACATAGCTTTTCAAAGTATGATGTAAGATATATTTTTGAAAAGGTTGCGCAAAGTCCTCTGCTAAAACTTCCTTAC
>OJRC01001135.1_pt1 | contig 11249 bp, 18 predicted proteins | sample 1599081 | NCBI WGS metagenome assembly OJRC01 (sample SAMN03922519, study PRJEB24848) | human gut metagenome | isolation source: stool sample | host: Homo sapiens | place: Germany | collected 2010-02
CAGAGCGTCTGCCTTACAAGCAGAGGGTCGGGGGTTCGAATCCCTCAGCTCCCACTAATCAAAAAGCGGTCAGAGATGCGTGTAGAACGTATTTTCAGCCGCTTTTCTCTTTTTTATCCCTGCGTTCTGTAAGAGGAGAAAAGTGTGCAAAAGTGTGCTATTTTGTGCAAATGGTTTTGCTACTGGTTTTGCTAAAAAATTTATGGCTACATTAAAACCATTTCTGGATCTTAGGGTTCAGCGCAAAAAAGACGAATTGTATCCGTTAAAAATTTCAGTTTCGGCGACACGCTCGATCGTATTCCAGATCCCTGTGAAAATCTACCTTGCTCCGGAGAACTGGAATTCCCAGACGTGCCGAATCGTCAAACACAAATCGAAAAGGCTATTTAACATGGCCCTTCAGGAGCAGTTGTTGTCTCTTGAGAAAAAACTGACCGTGCTGGAGGTTTCAGGCCAACTCGCCAATATGTCGACCCGCGAGGTGAAGCAATATCTTGTTGCATCGCAAACGGTGTCCTGCTCGGCGCGGGGTGACCTGATCGACTATTACGAGCAATATATCGACCGCATCGCAAACGCATCGACGCGGGGCACACACGAACATACGCTGAAGAAAATCTTGGCATACGATAAAGGAAAGTTGTCTTTCAGAGATGTCGATAAGGCTTGGCTGCTGGGCTTTGAGCGTTTCCTCTTCTCGCAGCACCTCGATGCCAAGGGGCGGGCTATACCTGGTGTGCGAAGACTGACTCCCAATGGTGTAAACCTTCATTTGCGAAACCTGCGAACCCTGTTTAATGATGCAGTGACCTATGGTGTGGCGGAAGCGAACTGGTATCCCTTCAAAAAATTCGAAATGCCATCGGAAGAGCCTGTGAAACTGGCGCTGCCGGTAAAGGATCTGCGAATTATCCGGGATTTTCCCGCTGAGGAATTCTGCCAGCGGTATTTGGATGTGTTTATGCTCTCTTTTTACCTGATTGGAATTAATATCGGCGATCTGCTTCTGTTACGTCCGACTGATATGGTGGGCGGTCGAATAGAGTTCAGTCGTCAGAAAACGAAGAAACGCTATTCGATCAAGGTTGAACCCGAAGCCCAAGAGATCATCAACCGCTGGAGGGGAAAGAAATATTTGCTTTGCTTCATGGACGAACGTGCTGATTACAGATCGTTCCTGAAGATGATGAACAAGCATCTGAAGGAGTTTGGCAGGGTTGAAGTTGATAAAGCACGTTGGGGGAAAAAAACGAAAACCGGCCTCTACCCTTTTCTGCGATCGTATTATGCGCGCGACACGTGGGCGACGTTGGCCTCGGTTCTCGATGTTCCGGAAGATACGATCGCTGCTGCTCTTGGTCACGGTAAAAAAAACGTGACAAAAAGCTATATCTCATTTAATATGAAGAAAGTAGATATTGCAAATCGCATGGTTCTCGATTTTGTGGCCAGTAATTTGTCTGAAGATGAAATTTTTGAGATCAAGGCAGCCCAAATGTATAGAAACCTGTCATTCAGTAAAAAATATGCCAGTTTGAACGAATCGTATATGGCCATGCCGATGCCTATGTATGGCGTTGGGAATATGTAACATTTTTGCAAAAAACTATTTTTGGGCGGAATAATAGGTAATATTTCTGCAAAAAAACAGGTAACATTCTTGCAAATTTCCGGGGACAATACGTAACATTTCTGCAAATTCTACTTTATATATATATTTATCAAAGAATTTATCTTTGATAAATTCACTATTCAACATTGGTAAACATTTTATTCAACTTGTTATACAATAAAAACATTACTACGGTAAGTTACCGTAATACGCGCGCGCGAGGCCGAATAAGGTTTTTTTGCTCGATATATTGACAAAATGGCTGGGAAAAGATGTTGAATCGTGAAGGGAAGAAAATAGATTCGTGTTCCTCGAATAGGTAACATTTTTGCAAAAAAATCGGAGACTCGTTTCCGAAGTCTCCGACGCTTACTATATTTTGAAGAAAAAGCCCCAGATAAACGGTGCGTTTTTTCTTCCCTTCATTGCAAAAGTAGCTTTGTGTTTTCTATTCTGCAAATAATCCGCTGATTATTTTTTTAGAGGATAATATTGTAATACAGATAGTATTATAATATAATAATATCTGTTGTATTGCGCAGATAATCAGCTCTGTATTGTTTTTGAATATTATTCTAATATAAATATTACAATAATATTTGCACTCTCGTTCCCGTCGCGTACAACCTATGTGCCGGATATTATAATATTACGAGTATTACTATAATATCGGTATTATAATAATATTACGGTATATGCTACCTCTTCGGTATGATTCGTTCGATAATGATTATATTTGCGGTAAGGGAGACAGCAGTAGATTAACAGTGTTTGTGCTGGAGACAAGTAGGAACTGTGGTTCTTCCGTTTTGTAAAGGTGCTTTGGATAATATTCGAGGTGCCTTTTTTCGTACTCACCATCGAATATTATTATATTACAATAATATTCAAATGGATAATGAACTACACAAACTCCATTATTGGGCATATATAGTGAAGAACTAAAGCTGCTTTCTTCCCTTCACCCATCAACATCGCGGCCCGGCTGGTTCTAACCAGCCGGGCCGCTTGTTTTTCGCGCCGCGCCTTGGGGGCGCGGTTCTCACGGAGTTTGCGGATGCTGATATTATTATACGGGGAATAATATTCGGGTGGAAGCGGAACCGGCCATAGCCGGCTGCCGGATCCCCGGCTATGTCGCCGCGCGGATCTGTGATCCCCATGCGCGGCCATGCGCCCCCTGAACTCGCGCCTCCGGGCGACGATGCCGCCCGTCACGCTCGCGGCCGCCGTCGCTCGACAAGCGAACTCGGCGGCCGGGGGAGAGCGGTATCTCTCACTCACAACATTGATGCAAAGTTAGCCGATATCGCGTCGACAGCGGCAAGGATCGCCCGTCCTGTTCAGGCCGGCCGCCCGTGGGCCTAGTGCGGAAATATTGATCCGCTTCGCCCTCCGGCCGCGCCGTCGGTAAATATTTCCTTCTGTGTCCTTGCCTTCGGGCAGTCGCCGTGATCGGCTTGAGCCGCATCGCTGTTCCGAGTGTTTCGGCAGCATTAGAACTCCGGCGCAGGAGGATAAACACTGCAAATCATTTTATGCCAATTTACAAATTTTATCAGGATGTGCTATGCACAAGCTGGGAACGCAGACACTTCACTGTCACGGCCCAAAATCAGGAAGAAGCCGACATGATCGCCGCGCAATGCAAGGATACGCCTCTGTGTTTTGATCCGGATGCGGAACCCGGAAAAACCGTCTATTGTGTCTTCGAGGATGAAACACTTCTTGAGACGGTGGAATCTCTGCCTATCACAGATAATCATGGCAAACCGACGATCGAGGTGTACCGAAGCAACGACGACCTGTTCATTGCCGATAACTATAAAAATCGGGAGCTATGAGAGACGAGATCAGACAAAATGGTGAACCGTTCCTTTGGGCCGAAGGCGAGGAGTGGACAAGTATTCCGATGATCTTCCGGAATATCACCGGCAAGAACTTCACCGGTAAGGAGTATCGGGATTATATCGAATACTGGATCTTATCACATGGCTTTGAACTCGGCCCCGTCGAGCTATGGTGTGACGGCCGGTTCGTAGAACGCGGTGAGATCAAACTGCCCGGAAAGGAGGTGTATCATGTCTAAGATCCAGATTCCGGCCGAGTACAAGGCGTTTGAGGATAAGTTCTCGGCACTTGCCTATGGCCAAGACGACAGCAAGGTGTTTGACGATATGTTGACCTTCATCATTGACCTGTTCAGCTTCGACAATCCCTGGAAGCCTCACGGCCGATATAAAGACCTGGAGATTCGCAAGCGTTTCTTCGAGCTTTTTCAGGAGATAGTACTCCTGATGAACAAGAAGGTACGCGACGACGGGGAGTGGTACGACCCCTTCGGGAATCTTTATGAAACTCAAATTGCCTCACATGGCCGGCGTGCAAACGCTGGCCAGTTTTTTACTCCAGAGAATATTGTTGATTTTATGGTTTCCATCAATAGTGGTGGACGGGATTTGACAGGAAAAGGGTTGAATTTCGGAGATCCTGCCTGCGGTAGCGGCCGGTTCTTGATTGCTGCCCATGCGAAATTCCCTGGTAACTACTGCTGTGGCGAGGACATCGACCGAACCTGTGCCCTTATGACGGTCTGCAATTTCATCCTGCATGGCGTGAACGGCGAGGTTATCTGGCATGATTCGCTTAGGCCGACCAAAGATTACTTCTATGGAGCCTGGCGTGTCCGCCCACGTCCGGAACTGATGGGTATACCTGAAGTTTCCAAAATGGAATGGGAAGACACGCTGTGCTATGCCGTCTGGGAGAGCCGCCGCATAAAGGCCGATCCCGCCAAAACATCAGAGTCACCGGCTGCTGAAGCACCGCAGATCGTGCAACTCAACCTCTTCTGATCGAGAAGCCCGCCGGGAGGCGGGCTTCTCTTTTTTTTTGTTCGTAAAATTCTCGCAACGGCAACCGGCCGCCGGCAGACTTCGCCTGCCGTTCGCGGCGACCCGGCCGCAGCCCCCTGAACTCGCGCCTCCGGGCGACGATGCCGCCGGGCCCGCTCGCGTCCGCCGTCGCTCGGCCAGCTCGCTTGTCGGCCGGGGGAGAGCGGTAGTGCTCACTCACAACACGACACAAAGGTAGCCGAAGTCGCGGTGACAACGGTACGGACGGCAGGCCGCGGGGGCCTGCCGCGCAAGCGTCCGGTGCAAATAATTTGTCCACTGCGCCCTCCGGCGAGCCGTCGGCAAATTTTTCTTCCGGCTCCTACCTGATGTCACCGAGACCGGCTGCGCTCGCATCGCTGTTCCGAGTGTTTCGGCAGTATTAGAACTCCGGCGCAGGAGGATAAAGTCTGCAAAAAAGTTATGGATAACGAGCGTTTAATTCGGATTCTCACGAAGAAACTGCGGGGCAAGTACAATTTACCGCACTGGCCCTTGCGGTTGGATGTCGAAAACGCAGTCAACGAAGCGTTACAGCAAACGGACGAACTGGATAATCTCCTGATCCAGTTGCGTAACCGGGCCGTGAGATTCAGTTACCGCAAACAGGACGGGACACTCCGGGAGGCTTTCGGGACACTGAAGCCCTGCTTGCTGGAAGAGTACCGGGCCGGAAGTAAATCCCGCAGCCGTTCGACAAACGACTGTGTGCATTATTTCGACCTTGAGCGGAATGCCTGGCGTTGCTTCTGCCCTGAGAATTTCATCACAATTCACGAGCTTCCGTAACTTGTTGCCCCGGAGTAGAAACTCCGGGGTTTTTTCTGTTCCGTTCACCTGCAAGGGGAAAGTTTGTGATTCATCACAAAGAATTCCTTTGCCGGTAGGGCAGCCGGTCGCCCGGCAGACTTCGCCTGCCGTTCGCGGCGACCCGGCCGCAGCCCCCTGAACTCGCGCGGCCGGGCGACCATGCCGCCCGTCACGCTCGCGTCCGCCGTCGCTCGACAAGCGAACTCGGCGGCCGGGGGGAGCGGTACTCTCACTCACAACACGACGCAAAGGTAGCCGACATCGCGGCGACAGCGGCAAGGATCGCCCGTCCTGTTCAGGCCGGCCGCCCGTGGGCCCGGTGCGGAAATATTGATCCGCGCGTTGCGCCCTCCGGCCGAGCCGTCGGTAAATATTTCCTTGCGTGTCCTTGCCTTCGGGCAGTCGCCGTGATCGGCTGGGGCCGCATCGCTGTTCCGAGTGTTTCGGCAGTGTAGAACTCCGGCGCAGGAGGATAAAGTCTGCAAAAAGCTATGTCTACATCAGATTTAATTATGTCGATTCTCGCTGAAAAACCGTTGAATCTCATGAGTTGGAATGTGACCTGCGGTGCTGGTGGCACCCTTGCTGGTCGGAAGGCTTTTATACTCAAGGTCAGTGGGTTCAAACATCAGGGAGCCGTTGTGATTTTCCCCAATTCTTTGGATGGTTATTTCGACATTGAACTTATCGATGAGAGTGGTGAAGTTGTCGAATCGGTCGAATATATTTCTGCCTGCAAATTGTCAGAAATAATCGACCAGCTGGTTGAAGTGACGGAAAACTATTCCGATGACATCGTACGTTGGTTGCGTAAATGTACGCCTAACGAAAATCAGATTCAAAAAATTGGACGTATGGCAAAAGTGTGTCCGGAAGTGGCCGCCGAGATCAAGTTGAAGACATTATTTTCCAAAAGGTAATGTAGAGGGCCGGTTCGCCGGCTCTCTTTTTTTGCTCGTAATTTCATACCATGCCCCGCAGGCGGGGCATTGGTCGCTCCTAAAACGTACGACTTGCAGGGCGTTGCAAGTCGTTCGTTTCTCCACGTCGCGGCAGGACACCCCTCGCGTTGCGAGGGAGAGCGGTATTTTCTCTCTGGGTCTGACCGGGCTGTGGTTTCGCACTCCGGCTGAATTCAAGATTTCTGCGACCTGACGGGTCTCATCCCTTACACGTTGCCTTCAGACCATTCTGATACAAAGTACGAACACTGCATTTTGCCGGGCAATGAACCCGCGAAATATTTTCTTAGGAGTCCTTTCGGGAACTATGTTTATGATGAAAAAATTTACCCCGGCAGGCCGGGGCACGCTGAAGAAATTTTTTCAAAAATATTTCCCGGAACCCTTGCGCCGGTTTAGCGGTAGAGAGCGACCGCCTATGCCCATTCCAGAGGAACGGGCGGCCGCTCCATTTTTATTTCAAAATGTCAGTGTTCGATACGAGTATCAGAAAGGCTCTGAAGGCAACGTGTAAGGGGATGACCCCTCGTTCTTTGAAATCTTGAAAACATCCGTCGGCTGGGAAACCACAGCCCGGCAAACCTTCGAGAAAATGATATGTTTGATAGAAAGGATAAAGGGCGTGACGAGGATGTTAGCGAGATTTCAGCAATAAAGTTCTTTGACGTATTAACCAGCTCCGCTCGATGTGATCGGCGGATGGCGGGGAGCGAAGCCCCAGCGGAGCACACTATTTAACCTTTTAAAATTTTACAATTATGAAAACTTATTTAGCAACAGTCTGTCTTACGAAAACCTACACCGACAAGATGTGTAACCAAGTGTTATTACAAAAGGAGTTCCCCGACGAGAAAGCCGCCCATGCTTGGCTGAATAAAGCGCTTGAGCGCTACAATTATGTCGCAGGGATCAAAGGCTTGTGTTATGTGTCTTGGTTTTCGCTGGATGACGAGAACGGCACCCAGCTCCTATATTTCGATTATTTCGCTTCCGACGCACCACACGAGATACAGGCGCGCGTAACACTTACGAAAAAGTATCCGGCACAAAAACAAACGATTGTTTTAACTCATAAGTGCGCGTGCTACAACCACGCGATTTTGTGGATTGACTGGGCGTATCTGAAATTTGAAAGTAGTGAAAATGCGACTTTTAGCAGTGGTGAAATGATTGATGCAAAGACCGAAATTGTCATTGACAAGTGAAACATTTTTCGTAAATTTGAGGTGCAGTGCCTCGCAGAACCTCACGATGTATAGGTTAATCGTTCAAATTTCTATGAAGAGAATCACGATTACCGGTAATCTCGGTAAGGATGCCGAATGCCGCGAGGGGCAGGGCGGTCACAAATTCGTATCGTTCAGCGTGGCGTATGCAGAACGGGATACGGATGCCAAAGACGAACAGGGCAACCCGATCAAGGAAGCCCAGTGGGCGGATTGCGAAATCTATGTCAAGCCGGAGAACTCAGCCGAGGGAATCGTCAATCTGCTGAAGAAAGGCCGTTTTATCTACGTGGAAGCCTATGATAAGGTCGAAGCGTGGTTGGATAAAGAGAACAAGCCCCGTGCCCGTGTGATTTACCGGGTCACGAATTTTCAGGTCTGACCTTATGAACATCGACGGCCATTGCGCCGTCGATGTTTTCAAAGTCTATCTATTTCGGTGAAAAATTTGCTATATTTGCACCTATGAGAAAGGAATTGGGTAAATGGTTCATGGATATTGCCAAATATCTTCTAACGGCAGTTGTCGTTGGGGCCTTAATTAGTGATATAGAGAATTCGCGATGGCTTGTTTATGTCGGAGGGATCGGGGCGACATTGAGTTGCTTGTTTATTGGCTTGGGGTTACTTCGGCAGAAAGAAACAAATAAAACACAGGAGGAATAAGTATGGCGGCATTTTGGATTTTTATTTTTATTATTGCTTTTGCAGTGGCAATATTAATTTGGAGTAAGACAGATAAGGGAAAGAAATGGCTCTTGTAATTTCTTCCCTTCACCTATCAACATCGCGTCCCGGCTGGTTAGAACCAGCCGGGACGCTTGTTTTTCGCGCCGCGCCTTGGGGGCGCGGTTGCTGGGAGCCTGATAGAATATTATTTCGGTTAGAAATTTGCATATGACACAATAAGTACGTATATTTGTACGTATTTAAGTACAAAATATAAAGTTGAGCAATGAGAACAGCAAACTATTCCGATTTAAGGCAGAATCTCAAAACCTATATAGATTCTGTTATCGAGGATTCGGATACGGTTATCATTAACCGCGGCGGGGGAGCCGGGGTCGTGTTGATGTCTTTGGATGAATATAACTCCATCAAGGAAACCGAGTATCTTATGAAATCCCCCGAGAATGTGAAGCGTATCAAAGCTGCCGAGCAGGAGATCCGCGACGGCAAAGGAAAGGTTATCGCTCCTGAAGATATATGGAAATAGTCTTTTCGGAACAAGCGCAGGCGGACATCGCTTTTTGGAAGAAAAGCGGCAACAAGGCGATTATGAATCGTATATCCGCATTACTGGCGGATATAGCGGAACATCCGTTCACCGGTATCGGTAAGCCAGAACCCCTGAAGTATGATCTGGCCGGGAAGTGGTCTCGGCGTATCAATACTGAACATCGCATCGTTTACTCGGTGCACGATGAAATGATCGAGGTCTATATCCTCTCGATGCGTTATCATTACAGTAAGTAATATTTTCTTCCCTTCACTCATCAACATCGCGTCCCGGCTGGTTAGAACCAGCCGGGACGCTTGTTTTCGCGCCGCGCCTTGGGGGCGCGGTTCTCACGGAGTTTGCGGATGCTGATATTATTATACGGGGAATAATATTCGGGTGGAAGCGGAACCGGCCATAGCCGGCTGCCGGATCCCCGGCTATGTCGCCGCGCGGATCTGTGATCCCCATGCGCGGCCATGCGCCCCCTGAACTCGCGCCTCCGGGCGACGATGCCGCCCGGCACGCTCGCGTCCGCCGTCGCTCGACAAGCGAACTCGGCGGCCGGGGGAGAGCGGTCGCCTCACTCACAACACGACGCAAAGTTAGCCGAAGTCACGTCGACAGCGGCAAGGATCGACCTCGGCATGATGCCTCGGCCGCCCGCGTGCACGCTGCGGAAATATTGATCCGCGCGCAGCGCCCTCCGGCTGCGCCGTCGGTAAATATTTCCTTGCGTGTCCTTGCCTATGGTGCAGTCTCCGCGACCGGCTGATCGCCGCATCGCTGTTCCGAGCGTTTCGGCAGCGTAGAACTCCGGCGCAGGAGGATAAAGTCTGCATTAAAGTCATGGAAGAAATGGCACAGTACATCACGTCGATTTTGAAATCCGCTCCTCAGATCATCATGTCTTGGGGATACCATCAGCCTGCCGTCTATAAAGAGGACGGCATGGAGGGGTTGCGTTTCCGGGTGCAAGGTTTCAAGCATACAGGATATGTCGCCGTGCTGTATAATCCGGGCTCCGACTATTTCGAGGTCGAGCTTCAGGACGACATGGGGCATGCCAAAACCCGTGTCGAAGATGTTTGCTTTACAGAACTTGTCGATAAAATCGACGAATTGGTCGAGCGCACCGACAACTATGATGCAGACATCGAGGTCTGGAAGAATACACCTGAATCCGATCCGGATAAACAGGCAGCCAAAGATCTCGGTAAACTGGTTTGCGAGCTTCAGGAGCTCGGTATTGGCGGGGACATTATTATCATCGACTGATCGAGGTGGGGAATTTTCCCCACTTTTTTTGTTCGTGTCTTATTCTTTGTGATGAATCACAAAGAGTCCCTACGCCGCTATGGCAGCCGGCCGCCCGGCAGCCTTCGCCTGCCGTCAGGGCGACCCGGCCGCAGCCCCCCTGAACTCGCGCGGCCGGGCGACGATGCCGCCCGGCCCGCTCGCGTCCGCCGTCGCTCGGCAAGCTCGCTCGTCGTCCGGGGGAGAGCGGTCGCCTCACTCACAACATAGATGCAAAGTTAGCCGAAGTCGCGGAGACAGCGGCAAGGATCGGCCTCGGCATGATGCCTCGGCCGCCCGCGTGCACGCTGCGGAAATATTGATCCGCGCGCAGCGCCCTCCGGCTGCGCCGTCGGTAAATATTTCCTTGCGTGTCCTTGCCTATGGTGCAGTCTCCGCGACCGGCTGGTAGCCGCATCGCTGTTCCGAGTGTTTCGGCAGTGTAAAGCTCCGGCGCAGGAGTATAAAGTCTGCAACAAATCAATGGGACATTCACAGGTTCTCGAAAAGGTCTCGGCGCACATCGCCGAGCTGCTGGTCTTGAAAATCGAATCCATGACTCAAACGTGGCAAAAGCCGTGGTTCTACGGCCAGGGCCTCCTTCCCTGCAACATCACGGGTAAGAGGTATGCCGGCACGAACCTTTTGACGCTGCTCATGCTTACGGAAGTCAAGGGTTACCGGACTCCGGTATTCCTGACCTTTCGTCAGGCCAAAGAACGCGGCCTGACGGTCAGGAAGGGCTCCAAACAGTTCCCGGTGGTATTCTGGAAACCTTTTTACCAGGCGAATAATCCGACCGACGGTCAGCGCCGGTATCTTACGGTCGAGGAATACAACGCCTTGCCCGAAAGCGCCCGCGCCGAGTATGTGCTGCGCTTCAGTTTACGCTATTATCCGGTTCTGAACCTCGACCAGACGGATTTCGAGGAGCGCTTCCCGGAACAGTGGCAGAAGCTCCTGGAGCGTCAGTCGATGACGCCACGTCCGTCGGGGAGCGTGCACCCCGTGCTTGAGCGGCTGCTTGCCGCGCAGTCGTGGGTCTGCCCGATCCTCCAGAAGTCGGGAGATGCAGCCTTCTACTCTCCCTGTGACGATAGGATCGTCCTGCCGCGCCAGGAGCAGTTTCACGACCTGGAAGCCTTCTACTCGACCATGCTGCACGAAATGGCTTATCCTAACTTTTATATTATTCCAACTAATCGTGCAATCGCCTGATATATAGAC
>OJRC01001145.1_pt1 | contig 11149 bp, 7 predicted proteins | sample 1599081 | NCBI WGS metagenome assembly OJRC01 (sample SAMN03922519, study PRJEB24848) | human gut metagenome | isolation source: stool sample | host: Homo sapiens | place: Germany | collected 2010-02
GCCGCATCCGTAAGGCGGCAAAGCCGCCAACGGCTGCGCAGTGACCGCCGCTACAAAGTTGTAATCAAATCAATTGGATCATTTTGAAATTCACCATACAGGAGTCTTTTCGGGAATGAACATTGTTATCATCGGAGCCGGCAAGATCGGCGCGACGCTGACGGAGCAGCTGCTCCGCGAGGGTCACGAGATCACCGTCGTCGACACGCGCACGGCTGCGCTCGACGCCATCGGCAACACGCTCGACGTCATGACCGTCGAGGGCAACGGCATCAGCATGGACACGCAGGTGGAGGCCGGCGTGCCCTCTGCCGATCTTGTCATCGCCGTGATGTCCACGGACGAACAGAACCTGCTCTCGTGTCTCATTGCCAAGCGCCTCGGCGTGGGCAACACGATCGCCCGCGTGCGCAACCCGGAATATACGAGCGGGCTGCATCTCATTCAGGACGACCTCGGGCTGAGCATGGCGCTCAACCCGGAGCTGGCCAGCGCCACGGAGATCGCGCGCATCCTGCGCGCCCCGGCCTCCATCAAGATCGACACGTTCTCGAAGGGCCGCGTGGAGCTGCACAAGATGCGCATCGACCCCGGCTCCATGCTCGACGGCATGAAGCTCTCCGACCTCGGCCGCCTGCAGTCCGGCGCGCTTGTGTGCGTTGTGGAGCGCGGGCAGCACGAGGTGTACATCCCCGACGGCAGCTTCACCCTGCTGGCAGGCGACCGCATCAGCGTGGTGGCAAGTCCGAAGCTCGCCGCAAAATTCTTCCACAAGATCGGCGTGCAGACGAACCCCGTCAAGCGCGTGATGCTGCTTGGCGGCGGGCGCATCTCCTACTACCTCGCGCGGCAGATGCTGGACTTCGGCGCGAGCGTGAAGATCATCGAGTCCAGCGCCGCCGTGTGCGACTCGCTGGCAGAGCGCCTGCCCGAGGCCACGATCATCCACGGAGACGGCACGAGCGAGCAGCTGCTCGCCGAGGAGGGCATTGCGAAGATGGACGCCGTGGCCTCGCTGACTGGCATCGATGAGGAAAACGTGCTGATGAGCCTCTATGCCCGCAGCGTCTCGAGCGCGAAGATCGTCACGAAAATCAACCGCACGACATTCTCCCACATCATCAAGGGTATGGACCTCGGAAGCGTGTTCCATCCCCGCTATATCGCGGCCGACCACATCGTCCGCTACGTCCGCGCCATGCAGAACTCGCTCGGCTCAAACGTCGAGACGCTCTATAAGATCGTCGGCAACAAGGCCGAGGCACTGGAGTTCCGCGCCACGGAGAAATCCGCCGTCTGCGGCAGGCCGCTCATGGAGCTGCCCACGCGGCCGAACCTGCTTATCGGAGCCATCAACCGCGAGGGCCGGATCATCACCCCCGGCGGCCGCGACACCATCGAGCCGGGCGACACCGTCGTCGTCGTGACGGCAGCGACGGGCCTCGACGATCTGGACGACATTCTGGACAAGCGGAGAGTGAAAGCATGAATTACCGCATGATCCTCTCCCTGCTGGGCGACGTGCTGCTGGTCATCGGGGCCTTCCTGCTGCTGCCGTGCATCGTCGCCGTGATCTACGGCGAGCCGGAGCTGTGGGTCCTGCTTGCCTCGGCCGCAGGCAGCGGCCTGCTCGGCGGTCTTTTTATCCTGCTGCGGCCGAAGCGCCGCCGTGAGCTGCACGCGCGTGACGGCTTCGTGATGGTCGCGCTGAGCTGGATCCTCATCTCGCTCATCGGCGCGGTCCCCTTCACGGCCTCCGGGGCGATCCCGTCGTATCTCGACGCCGTGTTCGAGACGATGTCCGGCTTTACGACGACCGGCGCAAGCATCCTCCGCGCCGTGGAGGACCTGCCGAAGTGCCTGCTGTTCTGGCGCAGCTTCACCCACTGGCTCGGCGGCATGGGCGTGCTCGTATTCATGCTGGCCATCGTGCCGCTGTCCGGCGAGAGCATCTATCTGCTGCGCGCCGAGTCCCCCGGCCCGTCCGTCAGCAAGATGGTGCCGAAGATGCGCACGTCCGCCGCGATCCTCTATGCCATCTACTGCGCCATGACGCTGCTGCAGATCCTGTTCTACCGGCTGGGCGTGCTGTTCGGCTGGGGCGAGATAACGTGGTTCGACAGTCTGTGCCTTGCCTTCGGCACGGCCGGTACGGGCGGCTTTTCCGTGCGCAACAGCGGCCTTGCGGACTACTCGGCCTACCTGCAGGCCGTGACGACGGTGTTCATGATCCTGTTCGGCGTGAATTTCTCGGTGTATTTCTTCCTGCTGCGCCGCCGCTTCAGGCTCGCGTGGCACAACAGCGAAGTGCGCTGGTACTTTATCATCATTTTCGGGGCCATCGTCCTCATCAGTGCCAACCTGCTGCTCACGGGCGGGTTCTTCCCCACCGTGTTCCAGACGATCCACCATGTGGCCTTCTCCGTCGGCTCCGTCATCACGACGACGGGCTTCGGCACGGCGGATTTTGCGAAATGGCCGGAATTTTCCAAGACCGTGCTGCTCATCCTAATGGCCATCGGCGCGTGCGCCGGCTCCACGGGCGGCGGCATGAAGGTCAGCCGCGTGCTCATTCTGGCCAAGACGGCCCGCGCCGAGACGCGCCACCTGCTGCACCCCCACTCCGTGGAGGTCATGACGATGGACGGCAAGCGCGTGAGCAGCGAGGTCATCCGCGGCACCATGGCGTTCTTCATCTGCTACGCCGCCATTGCCGTCGTGTCCATCCTGCTGGTCTCGCTCGATAACTTCGGGGCCGAGACGAGCGTGACATCCGTGTTCGCCACGCTGAACAACATCGGCCCGGGCCTGAGCCTCGAGGTCGGCCCGTTCGGCAGCTATGCGAGCTTCTCTGCCCTGTCGAAGGTCGTGCTGACGCTCGACATGCTCCTCGGGCGGCTGGAGCTGTTCCCCGTGCTGCTGCTCCTCAGCCCCGCAACATGGCGGAAGCATTAAAGGCCAAATGTAGGGGCGAGGCATGCCTCGCCCGTCCGCGAAGCGGCATAAGGACGGCCCATTCGGTGCAGGGCATCATTGTCAGCGCCGCGCTCCCAGATTTGTCATTGCGAGAAGGCCAACGGCCGACGCGGCGCCCTGAGCGCGAAGCGGCATAAGGACGGCCCATTCGGTGCAGAGCACCATTGTCAGCGCCGCGCTCCCAGATTTGTCATTGCGAGGCCCCAAAGGGGCCGTGGCAATCTCCTGCGACCGGTCACGTTTTCGCCGGAAGTTCCCTGTTATCCGGCATTGTACTGTGAGATTGCCACGTCGCTTCGCTCCTCGCAATGACACATCAGGGGAGTGCCGTGGTGCACCAGTGCCCTCCTGCCGTTGAATGTCTCTGTACAAGGCGCTCAGTGAGCGCCGCTACAGACGCAATTGGTGCATACCGTTTTATCGACGGCCGGTACGAGTCGGAAGTGCCTCCCCGAGATTGCCACGTCGGCCGTTGGCCTCCTCGCAATGACAAATCGGAGGCCGGTTTCATTTTAACGAAAGCCTGTACGGGTCGGCGGCGCTGTGCCGGGAGGGGCATGCCCCTCCCCTACAACGCACGACTGACAGCCCGGCAATATCACTCAAAATCATCCAAAATTCGATCATTCTGGAGGAGACTGTGCCATGCAGGACTATTTTCATCCGCAAATGACCCAACAGGAGCTGCTGGCCATGTCGTCTCTGGCGCTGGCGCACATCGGCGATGCCGTGTTTGAGCTGCTCGTGCGCACAAAGCTGTGCGTCGAGGGCGGCACGACGAACGGCCGCCTGCATCAGCAGACCGTCGCACTCGTGCAGGCGCCCGCGCAGGCGCGCTTCGCCGCGCGCATCCAGCCCCTGCTCACGCCGGAGGAGGCCGCCGTCTATCGCCGCGGCCGCAACGCCCATCCTCACGGCATTCCGAAGCACGCCACGCCGGGCGAATATGCCCGCGCAACGGGGCTGGAGGCTCTGTTTGGCGCACTGTATCTCTCCGGGCAGACCGCGCGCATCGAGGCGCTGTTTGCCGCCATGATGGAGGAAGACCATGCCATTTGACGCCATGTTTCTCACGGCCGTCGCCGCAGAGCTGCGCCCCACCCTTGTCGGGGCCCGCGTGGATAAGGTCCAGCAGCCCGCGCGCGACACCGTCGTGCTCCAGCTGCGCGGACGTGACGGCGGCGGAAGACTGCTGCTGTCCGCCAACGGCAACCGGCCGCGCGTCCACCTGACGCAGGCGCAGCTGGAAAACCCCGCGCAGCCGCCGATGTTCTGTATGCTGCTGCGCAAGCATCTGGCGGGCGGCAGGCTTGCCGGTATCCGCCAGCCCGCGGCCGAGCGCATGCTCGACCTGACGTTCGACTGCACGGACGAGCTGGGTGTGCCCTGCCGCAAGCACCTGATCCTCGAGCTGGTCGGGCGCAATTCCAACCTGATCCTCACGGGGCCGGACGGCCGCATTCTCGACTGCCTGCGGCGCGTGGACTTTGAAATGTCCGAGCTGCGCCAGCTGCTGCCCGGCCTGTTCTATCACGAGCCGCCGCGGCAGGACCGCAGCATCCCGCAGGAGACGACGGAGGCCGAGCTTCTTGCCCTGCTCGCCCGTCCCGATGCCGCCATGCGGCTGGACAAATGGCTGCTGGCGCATTTTGCGGGCCTGTCGCCGCTCATCGCGCGCGAGCTTTCATTCCGCTTTGCGGGCGAAACAGACGCGCCCATCCCGTCGCTGGACGCCGCGCGGCTGGCGGCATTCCTGACGGCGGAGTTCGCCGCCCTGCCGCCCGTACAGATGCAGCCCATGCTGCTGTGGAAGGACGGCGCACCGACGGATTTCACCTATCGCGACATCCGGCAATACGGCGGCTATCTGCGCGCCGAGCCGTGCGAGAGCTTTTCCGCCCTGCTCGACCGCTTTTACACCGAGACGGACCACGCCGAGCGCATGCGGCAGAGGTCGCAGACGCTGCGCAAGGCCATTTCGAACCTGCACGAGCGCACGCGCCGCAAGCTGGAGCTGCAGCGGCAGGAGCTGGAGGCCACGCACGACCGCGAGCAGCTGCGCCGTCAGGGCGACATCGTCACGGCGAACCTGCACGCCATCACGCGCGGGCAGACGCTGCTGCGCGCAGAGGATTTTTATGATGAGAATCTGCGCGAAATTGAAATTCCGCTCAAGCCGAACCTCTCCCCGCAGCAGAACGCCGCGCGGTTCTACAAGGACTACGCCCGCGCCAAGCATGCCGAGCAGGTGCTCACGCAGCAGATCGCACAGGGCGAGATCGAGGAGGCCTATCTGGGCGGCGTGCTCGAGGAGCTGGCCCGCGCCGAAAATGAGCGCGACCTGAGCGAGATTCGAGCGGAATTGGAGGCCGGAGGCTATGTCCGCCCGGCGGACCGCCGCAAGCAGGCCCGGCAGCAGCCGTCAAAGCCGATGCACTTCCGCTCATCGGACGGCTTCGACATTTTTGTCGGCCGCAACAACCGCCAGAATGACCAGCTGTCGCTCAAGACGGCGCGGCGCGACGACCTGTGGCTGCATGTGCAGAAATTTCACGGCACGCACGTTATCATCGCGTGCGCAGGCATCCAGCCGCCGGACGAGACGATCACGGAAGCGGCCGAGCTTGCGGCCTACTACTCCGAGGCGCGCGAGGGGCAGAACGTCCCCGTCGACGTGACGCCGGTACGCTGCCTGCGCAAGCCGAACGGGGCCAAGCCGGGCATGGTCGTGTATGACCGCTACCGCACGGTGCTCGTCACCCCGGACGCAGCCCTCCCCGCCCGCCTCCGCGTGGAATGAGAAATAACAGGAACGGCACGCAAAGCGTGCCGTTCGTTGTTTTATGATATATAATTTGCAGGGAAGGAGCATACCTCTCCCCGACAGCGCACAACCGGCGGATGTGCGCGGCTTTTTCCTGTTCCTTTCCCATTTTCAATTTGCTGTATGCCGTTCCCTACAGATGATCCCGGATGGCGCGCAGGGCCTCGGGGGTATCGACATCGGCCAGCGCCTCCGGCGGGACGTCGACGGCAAGGTAGCGCTCCGGATACTGCCGGATGACGGCGCTGCCGCCGCGGTCGCCCTCGAGCGCGCACAGGGCCGGGAAAAATTCCCGCGGGAACAGGTTCGGATTGCCCCGCCGCGTGCCGCAGGCCGCGCCCACGATGCACGACGGATGCTCCCGCCACTGCCGCACGACCGCGCGCACGGCCGATGCCGACAGCAGCGGCTGGTCGGCCACGAGGAAGGCTATGCCGTCGCACTGCGCCAGCGCCTGCGTGCCGAGGCGGACCGTGCGGCTCAACCCGTCGCCGGGCCGGTCGTTGCGCACCGGCTCGAAACCGAATTCCCGCGCGAGGGCTGCAACGGCGGGATACTGCGTGACGACGGCGACGCGGTCGAATACTCCGGCCGGAACGGCCTCGAATGCCCGGCGAATGAGCGGCTTGCCGTCCAGCTCCGCCTCGAGCTTGTTCGCGCCGAAGCGCACGGCGTTCCCCGCCGCCATGATGACACAACCGAGCATGGTGATACCTCCAGTAAAAGGGATAATGGAATATGGAAAATTCGCAGGGGCACCGGTCGTGCGTTGTAGGGGCGGGGACAGCCAGGCCCGTCCGCGAAGCGGCATAAGGACAGCCAAATCGATGCCGTGCACCGTTCCCTGCGCACGCCCCTTGATGTGTCATTGCGAGGAGCAAAGCGACGTGGCAATCTCGGGAAGGCAGTTGCAGCCCGTACAAGCCATCGCCGACCGCATGCAGTATTGTAGGGGAGGGGCATGCCCCTCCCGGCACTGCACCGGCGGGAAGTGCGGGCTAATATTAAAAAGGCAATGGCCCCCAAGTTTGTCATTGCGAGGAGGCCAACGGCCGACGTGGCAATCTCACGCAACCGATCACGTTTTCGCCTGGGCTTTCCTGATATCCGACATGGTACTGCGAGATTGCCACGGCCCCTTCGGGGCCTCGCAATGACAAATCCGGGAGCCATCACCGTTTTAGCGATAGCCCGTGCGAATCGTTCGTGCAGCGCCGGGCCAGGCTGTCCGCTCCCCTGCATTTTACATTTTTAACTATAGTATATCCGCAATCGGCGGGGTTTTCCAGCCGGAGCGTTCGCCATTGCCGAATTATCCGTTATCTATAACATAGAATAACGTTTTCGCTTTCCACGCTGCGGAATTTATGCTATACTTCAAATTGCAAAGAATTTTTTCGCAGAATCTGTGCACATTGCCGGTATTCTGCTGCGATCCAAAAGGAGGGTTCCCCATGGAGGTTGGCAAGAGCGTCCGCCGTGTGGACGCATTCGACAAGGCAACCGGGCGCGCAAAGTACTGCGATGACCTCTGTGACCGCAGTGCGCTCGTCGCGCGCGTGCTGCATTCGACCATCGCAAACGGCGTGGTCAAGTCCATCGACACGAGCGCCGCCGAGCAGATCGAGGGCGTCGTGAAGATCGTCACCTGCTTCGACGTGCCGCAGATCAAATTCCCCACGGCAGGCCATCCGTGGTCGACCGATCCGCACCATCAGGACGTCGCCGACCGCCTGCTGCTGACGTCCCGCGTGCGCTTCTACGGCGATGACATCGCCGCCGTCGTCGCGGAGAATGAGGTCGCCGCCGCGCAGGCCCTGCGCGCGCTGCGCGTGGAATATGAGGAATACCCCTTCGTGCTGGACGTGCAGGAGGCCATGAAGCCCGATGCCCCGCTGCTGCACGAGGAATTCCCGAACAACATCCTCGCCCACACGACCATCCGCAACGGCAACTATGAGGAGGCCAGCCGCGAGCCGGGCCTCATCAAGGTCGAGGGCTGGTACGACACGCCGACCGTGCAGCACTGCCACATCGAAAACCACATGTGCTTCGCCTCCATGGAGGCCGGGCGCATCGTCATCTACTCCTCCACGCAGATCCCGCACATCGTCCGCCGCGTCGTCGGGCAGGCTCTCGGCATCCCCTGGGGCAAGGTACGCGTCGTCAAGCCGTATATCGGCGGCGGCTTCGGCAACAAGCAGGACGCGCTGTATGAGCCGCTGTGCGCCTACCTCTCCACCGTCGTGGGCGGCCGCCTCGTCAAGCTCGACTGCACGCGCGAGGAGACGTTCGTCTGCAACCGCGTGCGCCACGCCATCCGCACGCACATCATCTCGTGGGTGCGGCCGGACGGCACGTTCGCCGCGCGCAAGATCGAGTGCTTCTCGAACCAGGGCGCTTACGCCTCCCACGGCCACGGCATCGTCGCCAAGGGCATGGGCGCGTTCCCGCAGCTGTATCCCTGCCCGAACGTCGACGGCGACGCCTACACCGTGTTCACGAACCGCCCCGCCGCGGGCGCGATGCGCGGCTACGGCATCCCGCAGGCCATGTTCGCGGGCGAATCGCACATTGAGGACGTCTGCCGCGTGCTCGGCGTCGACTCGCTGGAGTACCGCCGCAAGCACATGATGCCCGTCGGCTTCGTCGACGGCTTCTCGAAGAACGAGAACCATTCCGACACGCTCAATCAGGTGCTGGACAAGGGCGAGGCGTGGATGGACTACAGCCGCAAGCACCGCGAATACGAAAACCAGACCGGTCCCGTGCGCCGCGGCGTCGGCTGCGCCCTGTTCTGGTACAACACGGCCGTCTGGCCCATCAGCCTGGAAAGCTGCTCGTGCCGCATGGTCCTGAATCAGGACGGCTCCATCCAGCTGCAGACCGGCGAGACGGAGATCGGCCAGGGCTGCGACACCGCCTTCGCCCAGATGGCGGCGGATGCCGTGGGCATCCCCGTTTCGGACGTGCACGTCGTCACGGCGCAGGACACGGATGTCACGCCGTTCGGCACGGGCGCCTACGCCTCGCGCCAGACCTACGTCGGCGGCTTCGCCATCGCCCAGACGGGTGCGCTGCTCAAGGAGCGCATCCTGAAGTACGCCTGCGAGCTGACGCGCCAGATGCCCGCCCTGCTCGACATCGTCGACGGCAGGATCATCCGCAGGACGGACGGCCGTGTGCTGATGACGCTCGGCGAGCTTGCCACGGAGGCGCTCTATAGCCTGTCGCACTCCGAGCACCTGACGGCGGAATCTACTTACCAGATCAAGAACAACGCCTATTCCTTCGGCTGCTCGTTCGCGGAGGTCGAGGTCGACATCCCCCTGTGCAAGGTGAAGCTGCTGAAGCTCATCAACGTGCACGACTGCGGCAAGCTCATCAACCCGCAGCTTGCCGAGGCGCAGGTGCACGGCGGCATGTCCATGGCCATCGGCTACGGCATGTCCGAGGAGCTGAAGTTCGACCCGAAGACCGGCCGCCCGCTCAACAACAACCTGCTGGACTACAAGCTCTCGACCATGATGGATCACCCGCATCTCGAGGCCCAGTTCGTGGAGAACGCCGAGCCGACGAACCCCTACGGCACGAAGGCCCTCGGCGAGCCGCCCGCCTGCTCCGGCGCGCCGGCCATCCGCAACGCCATCCTGAACGCCACGGGCATCGGCATCGACGTCGCGCCCATCACCCCGCACGTTCTCTTCGCCGCATTCGAGAAGGCGGGCCTGTTCGAAAAGGAGGAAACCGCCCATGTATGATATGAAAGCGCTCTATGAGGCGCATTCCGTGGAAGAGGCCGTCGCCCTGCGTCTGGAGCATCCGGAGGCGCAGATCATCGCAGGCGGCTCGGACGTGCTCGTGCAGATGCGCGAGGGCAAGCGCGCCGGAGCGGAGCTGATCTCCATCTACGGCATCGACGCCATGCGCGGCATCTGCATCGACGCGGACGGAAACATCCGCATCGGCTCGCTGACGAGCTTTTCCCACATCACGCGCGACCCCATCATCCGGAAATACATCAACGTGCTCGGCGAGGCGGTCGACATGGTCGGCGGCCCGCAGATCCGCAACATCGGCACCATCGGCGGCAACACCTGCAACGGCGTGACGTCCGCCGACTCCGCCTCCACGCTGCACGCGTGGGAGGCCATCGTGGAGCTGACCGGCAAAAACGGCGTGCGCCGCCTGCCCATCAAGGACTTCTACCTCCGCGCGGGCAAGGTGGACATCCGCGCCGAGGAGGGCGAGATCCAGACGGCCATCCTCATCCCGAAGGCCAGCTATGAAAACTGCTTCGGCCACTATATCAAATACGCCATGCGCAACGCCATGGACATCGCCACGACAGGCTGCTCCGTGAACGTCGTGCTGAGCGAGGACAAAAAGACCATCGTCCGCGCGCGCATCGCCTATGGCGTGGCGGGCCCCGTGCCCATGCGCGCCCCGAGCGCCGAGGCGCAGGCCAACGGCCGCCCGGTCTGCCGCGAGACGGTCGACGCCTTCGCGCAGGCCGTGCTGCAGGACATCCATCCGCGTGACTCGTGGCGCGCCTCGAAGGCCTTCCGCGAGCACATCGCCGTCGAGCTGGCGCGGCGCTGCCTCATCCGCTCGATCGAGCTTGCAGGAGGTGCGGTAAAATGAACAAGCAGTATAAGCTCGTGCGCTGCAACATCAACGGCAAGGACGTCGAGCAGATCGTGGACGTCCGCGCCTCACTGACGGACATGCTGCGCAATGATTTTCGCCTGACATCCGTGAAGAAGGGCTGCGAGGTCGGCGAGTGCGGCGCGTGCAACGTCATCATCGACGGCGAGTGCTTCAACTCGTGCATCTACCTCGCCGTGTGGGCGGAGGGCAAGCACATCCGCACGCTCGAGAGCCTGCTCGGCCCGAACGGTGAGCTGTCCGACATCCAGCAGGCCTTCATCGACGAGGCCGCCATCCAGTGCGGCTTCTGCACGCCGGGCTTCATCATGACGGCCGTCGAGCTGCTCGAGACCGGCCGGGAGTACACGGATGACGAGCTGCGCAAGCTGCTCTCCGGCCACCTGTGCCGCTGCACCGGCTATGAGAACATCCTCCGCGCCGTGAAGAAGACCATGTATAAGCGCCTCGGCAAGCCCATGCCGGCGGCGGAATAAGCAGCTGAAAACACAGGGACGCACCGAGACCGGTGCGTCCCTGTTTTTGTTGTTTGTTGGCGGAGCATCGATGGAGCGTTGTAGGGGAGCGGCATGCCGCTCCCGGCATAACGCTTGCGATTCGTACAGACTGTCGATAAAATGGTAAAAACCAATTGCGTCTGTAGCGGCGGTCACTGCGCAGCCGTTGGCGGCTTTGCCGCCT
>OJRC01001151.1_pt1 | contig 11065 bp, 8 predicted proteins | sample 1599081 | NCBI WGS metagenome assembly OJRC01 (sample SAMN03922519, study PRJEB24848) | human gut metagenome | isolation source: stool sample | host: Homo sapiens | place: Germany | collected 2010-02
GATCTACACAGAGTAGATCGTCGGCAGCGTCAGATGTGTATAAGAGACAGCTGCTCTTCGGACGCGTGCGCGAGGTATTCGACGGCTATAACCACAACGATATGCCCGTCTACTTCAAGATGGCGGAGCTTGAACACGATTTCGGCGTCATCGGCGCGGCCGAGCTGTTCTATTGAAAGGAGAACCCGATATGAGTTATTTTGGAGAGCTTACCCCGCGCATGGCGGCCTTCCGCGAGGAGCTGCTGAACGCGAAGCCGCAGGTCTGTGTCGAGCGCGCGGTGATCACCACCCGCGTCTACCGCGAGCGGCAGGACCAGCCGCTCGCCCTCAAGCGCGCGATCATGCTGCGCGAGGGGCTTGCGGGCATGTCGATCTTCATCGAGCCGCAGACGCTGATCGCCGGAAACCAGGCGTCGAGCAACCGCAGCGCGCCGATCTTCCCCGAGTACGCGATGTCGTGGGTGATCGACGAGCTCGACGAGTTCGAGCGCCGGGACGGCGACGTCTTTTACATCACGGAGGAGAATAAGCGGAAGCTGCGGGAGATCGCGCCCTTCTGGGAGCACAACACGGTGCTCGACAGGGGCCTCGCGGCCTTCCCGCCCCACTCGAGGCTCTACTATGACCTCGGCATCATCAAGTCGGAGGGCAACATCACCTCGGGCGACGCGCACTGCGCGGTCAATTACGGCGACATGCTGCGGGCGGGCCTCGGGGACTATAAGCGCCGCGCGGAGGAAAAGCTCGCCACGCTCGACCTGACCGACTACCGCAATATCCACAAGAGCTATTTCTACCGCGCGGTCGTCATCGTGGTGGACGCGGTGCGCGCCTTCGCCAGGCGGTACGCCGACCTCGCCTTCCGGACGGCGCAGGAGGAGCCGGACGAAGCCCGCCGGGCGGAGCTCCTGGAGATGAGCCGGATCCTCAACAAGGTGCCCTACGGGCCGGCGGAGAGCTTCCGGGAGGCCGTGCAGGCCCTCTGGCTCACCCATCTCGTGCTCCAGATCGAATCGAACGGCCACAGCCTCTCCTACGGGCGGATGGACCAGTACCTCGACCCCTACTACGAGGCGGACCTCGCCGCCGGAAGGATCACCGCGGCGCAGGCGGATGAGCTGCTCTGCAACCTCTGGCTCAAGACCTACACGATCAACAAGATCCGCTCGTGGAGCCACACCCAGTTCAGCGCGGGCAGCCCCCTCTACCAGAACGTGACGATCGCGGGCCAGACCCCCGACGGGCGGGACGCGACCAACCCGATGAGCCGGCTGATCCTCCGGAGCGTGGCGCAGTGCCGCCTGACCCAGCCAAACCTGACCGTGCGCTACCACAGGGGGCTTTCCGACGAATTCATGCGCGAATGCGTCGAGGTGGTGCGCTGCGGGTTTGGAATGCCCGCCTTCAACGACGACGAGGTGATCATCCCCGCCTTCATCGCCAAGGGAGTGAAGCCGGAGGACGCCTACAACTATTCGGCGATCGGCTGCGTCGAGACGGCGGTCCCCGGGAAGTGGGGCTACCGCTGCACCGGCATGAGCTTTTTGAACTTCCCCAAGGCGCTGCTCATCGCGATGAACGACGGCGTCGATCCCGCGTCGGGCACCAGACTCTGCGAGGGGACGGGACATTTCCGCGATATGGAGAGCTTCGACGAGGTGAAAGCCTGCTGGGACAAGGTTATCCGCGAGATGTGCCGCCAGTGCACGGTCATCGACGCGACCTGCGACATGGTGCTCGAGGAGAACACCGCCGACATCCTCTGCAGCGCGCTCACCGACGACTGCATCGAGCGCGGCCTCAACATGAAGGAGGGCGGCGCGGTCTACGACTTCATCAGCGACCTGCAGGTGGGCATCGCCAACCTGGCCGACAGCCTCGCCGCCGTCAAAAAGGTCGTCTTCGAGGACGCAGCGGTCACCCCGGCGCGCCTGTGGGAGGCGCTGGAACAGAACTTCGAGGGACCGGAAAACGAGCGCATCCGGGCGCTCCTACAGGCCGCGCCCAAGTACGGCAACGACGACGACCGGGTGGACGGCATCGCATCGGAGCTGGTGGATACCTTTATGAGCTATGTGAAGGGCAACCACACCTACCGCGGCGGCATCCCCACCACTTCGATTCTGACCATCACCTCCAACGTGGTGTACGGCAAAAACACGGGCTCCACGCCGGACGGCCGCAAAAAGGGCGAGCCCTTCGCGCCGGGCGCGAACCCCATGCACCGCCGCGACACCCACGGCGCGGTGGCCAGCCTGGCCTCTGTGGCGAAGCTGCCCTTCAGCGCCGCGCAGGACGGCATTTCCAATACCTTCTCCATCGTACCGGGGGCGCTGGGCAAGGACGACCGGATCTTCGCGGGCGACCTGGAGGTGGAAATGCCCGAGTTTGAGGCGGAGCATTGAGAGAAAGGCGGCGGCCATGACGGAACAGGAAAAGCAACGGCAGATCGACGCGCTGGTGGAGCGCATCGACGCCTTTATGAAAAACGGCGGGGGCCGCATGCGCGTCACCGGCGGCGAGGGCGAAGCGCAGGAGACCCGCTGCGCCGCCTGCTGCGGCGAAGGCGCGGCCGAAGCCTGCAACGCACCGGCCAAACGGGCCGGGCATAAAAGCCGCTGAAAAAGCGGCACAGCAGAGAAAGGAACCTGTTTATGAAAGCAAACGAACGACAGATCGACAACCTTGTCAGCCTTCTGGACGGCTATGTGGCCGAGGGCGGACACCACCTGAACGTGAATGTATTCACCAAAGAAACGCTGCTGGACGCCCAGCGGCATCCGGAAAAGTATCCGCAGCTCACCGTGCGCGTTTCCGGCTATGCGGTGAACTTCATCAAGCTGACGAAGGCCCAGCAGGACGAGGTGATTTCCCGCACCTTCCATCAGGCGATGTGAGATGGCCGCGCAAGTAACGGGCCGCGTCCATTCGGTGGAGAGCTTCGGCACCGTGGACGGCCCGGGCGTGCGGTTCGTGGTGTTTTTGCAGGGATGCCCCATGCGCTGCCTGTACTGCCACAACCCGGACACCTGGGACCCGGGCGGCGGCGTGCCAACCACGGTGGAGGAGCTGCTGGCGCAATACGCCCGCAACGAGGCGTTTTACCGGAAAGGCGGCATCACCGTCACAGGCGGAGAGCCGCTGCTGCAGATCGAATTTGTGACCGCGCTGTTCCGGGAGGCAAAGCGGCGGGGCATCCACACCTGTCTGGATACCTCGGGCGCCACGTTCCGCCCGGAGGACGCGGCGGCGCTGGCGCAGTTCGACGCGCTGTGCGCCGTTACGGACCTGGTGCTGCTGGACATCAAGCAAACCGACCCGGCCGCCCACAGGCGGCTGACCGGACGTGAAAATGGGAACATCCTTGCGTTTGCCCGCTATCTGGCGCAAAAAGAGGTGCCCGTATGGGTACGCCATGTGGTTGTGCCCGGCCTTACCGACAGCGAGGCAGGCTGGAAAGCGCTGGGGACGCTTCTTGCGTCGCTGCCCAACGTCCGGGCGCTGGACGTGCTGCCCTATCACACGATGGGGCGTTCCAAGTACGACGCGCTGGGCATCCCTTATCCGCTGGAGGGTACGCCCGCCGCAGAAGCCCCGCTTGCCGCCCGGGCGCGGGATGTGATTCTGGCCGCGCGCAGGGCGGCGCTGGAAAAGCCCGGCGGGCGCGCGGAGGAATAGGAATAACAGAAAATACAGCCCCGGCTTCTTCATTGAGAAGCCGGGGCTGTGCAGACTATTGAAAAAGGCAAAGAAGGAAAAGAAGCGTCCGGGGAAAAAGCTGGCGGTGGCAAAGCCATGCATCTTTGCGCAGCAAAGTGCAAGCCACGCGGCGAATGCCGCCAAAAAGGGGTGGAGACTGCGCCCGCAGGCGCGTGTCGGAGCGGTGCGAAGCCTCCCCTGCGGACAACCGCGCTGAAAGCGCGGCTCTTAGCGTGTAGACGCCCCTTTTTCATCTAAGGCAACCCCGCGACGCCCCGCAGGGCTAGTGCCGAGGCGTGTAGAGCGAAGCGACCGCCGAAGGCCGCCGTGCGCGGCGAACGGGGCCGCAGGCCCTGTTCGTAGGCAGCTTGGCGCAAAAGCGAAGCTTTTTCGACAAGCTGTACAGCCCCGGCTTCCCGACAGAGAAGCCGGGGCCTTGTGCGCTGTGCATTATTCCGGCGTTTGCGGCGCCGGACGGGTATACCGGACGATCAGCACGCACACGCCCACGGCGGTGACGGCCTCGGTGACGGGCATGGCGAACCAGACGGCGCCGGGCCCGAGCAGGGCCGGCAGCGCATAAATCAGCGCGCCGCTGAGCACCAGCCCGCGCAGGACCGAAACAGAAAACGAGGCGCGGGGCTTCATCAGGGACTGGAAATAGTAGGTGGAGAAAATATTGAGCGGCAGCAGCAGGAACGAAACGCCGTAGCCGCGCAGAATGGCGGGTGCGATGCGCAGGATGTCCCCGGTGGGGGACATGAAAATGCGGATGAACCCGTTGGGAAACAGAAAGACGAGCAGCGTCCACACCGCGCTGAAAAAGGCGGCGGCCATCAGCGCGTACTTCAGCGCCGCGCGGATGCGTCCCCATTTGCCCGCGCCGAAGCTGGCCGAAAGGATGGGCTGGGCGGCCTGGCCCACGCTGTATGCACAGCACTGGACCATGGTGCTCACGTTCACGATCACACCGTACACGGCCAGTGCGTCCGTGCCCAGTCCCTGCAGGATCTGGCGGTTGAACAGCATGGTCAGGATGCCCATGGCGATGTCGAGAAAGAACGTGGAAAAGCCGGTGGTCAGAATCTGCCGCAGCTTGGTTCCGGCATTTCGGAAGCGGACGGGCCGCAGCGTGCAGCGCCGGGAGAAAAAGTGGGACAGCATCACCGTGAAGGTGATGCCCGAGCCGATGGCTGTTGCCAGCCCCGCGCCGAATACGCCCATGTCACAGGTGAACACAAAAAAGTAATCGCCGAACACATTGAAGACGCCGCCCGCCAGCACCGCCGCCGTGGCAAGCCCCGGCGCGCCGTCGTTGCGCAGGAACGCCGCCAGCATCTGGTTGAACAGGAACAGCGGCACCACGAATTTGACGGGGAGCAGATATTGCTGCGCCAGCGGCAGCAGCGCGTCCCGCGCGCCGAACAGGCGCAGCAGCGGCGCGTCGAAAAATGCGATGGCGAGCCAGCTCACGGCGGCAAAGAACACGGTGCCCGCCAGCGCGGCGGTAAAATACTCGTTGCCTTCTTTCTGCCTGCCCGCGCCCCGCGCCGCGCTTAGCAGAACCGAGCCGCCGATGCCTGTCAGCAGCCCCAGGCTGTAAATGATGTTCCACACCGGCGCGACGATGGCCAGCGCGGCCGTGCCCTCCGGCCCCTGGTACTGCCCCACCATGGCCGAATCCACCAGGCCGTAGATGGAGCTGATGAGCGCGCTGCCGAACGCCGCGCCCAGATACCTGAAATAAATTTGCCTGACGTTTCCTTTCAGCAGATCCATTGAGATCCCTCCCGTTGTTTTGCACACCCCGCGGGCATCAAAAAAGCCGGATAAAGAAACAGGCGTCTCAGCCTGTCACCTTATCCGGCCCATCATTTCCAAGTGAATGATCTGCCCTCCGAGTGAGCAGTTGACATTATACTAAAACAAGAGAGCGAAGTCAAGCCCTGTCTTACGGCGCGGGGCACGGCGCTATGGCAGGGCGGGCTGCTCCGGCGGCAGGTTGTCCTCGGTGTAGTATCCCACAGCGCCGCCCGAGGGGACAAGGCATCCGGTGGCGGGGTCGTAGCGGCGTGCAACGACGCCCTCCGGCACGGGAAATTCCAGATAGGGCAGCCCTTCCTGTGCCTGCTGCATATAATCCCGCCAGAGCGTCTGCAGCGGTTTGCCCGTGCGCACGCCCTGCTGGGACAGGTCGGCCGGGACGTCGTAGCCCCACCAGCCCGCCGTGACGTAATAAGGCGTCAGGCCCACAAAGGTGAAGTCGCGGTAATCCGTCGTAGTGCCCGTTTTGGCGGCGGCTTCCATCTCCCCGGCGGGCGCCATGCCCCGGGCGGTGCCGCCCGGCGCGGTGAGTACGCCCCGCAGCAGCCGGTTCATGATATAAGCCGTCTGCGGGCTGACGGCCTGCACGGCATAGCTGTCCTGCGCGGGGTCCAGATAAGTGGAGCCGTCCGCCAGCGTGACTTTGGTGTAATAGAGCGCGGGACGGTACACGCCGTCGCGGAAAACGGAATATGCGTTGGCAAGCTGCACGGGCGTAACGCCGTGGGTCTGGCTGCCCAGCACCAAAGGGCCGAGATCGTTGTCCCGCTCCGGGTCCAGATGGGTGAGGCCCAGGCTGCCGTACGCAAAGTCGAACAGCCTGCGCTTGCCCAGCATGTCGCCGATCTGCACCGGGACGGTATTCAGCGACTGCGCAAGCGCATCCGCAACCACTACGGGCCGCCCTGTGCCGGGCCCGTTGTAATTGGTGGGCCAGGCGCGCCAAACGTCGTCCCGCGCCTGGTTGGCGGGGTCGCCCGGGTCCAGCGAAAGGCCCAGCTTGCGGCAGTATTCCGTGTTCAGCATGCGGTGGTCCTGCTGGGTGTAGAGCGGCGCGTCCGCAATGAGGGAGGAATAGTTGATGACGCCGTTTTCAATGCCCAGCGCATACGCGGCGAGGGGCTTCATTGTGGAGCCGATCTGACGGGGCACGTCGGCGGCGCGGTTCAGCGAAAGGTCGTACCGTTTTTCGCCCACGCCGCCCACAAGCGCCAGCACGTGGCCTTCATAGTCCATCGTGGCCACGGCGGCCTGCGTGCGGATGTTCCTGTAAAATACCAGTGTGTGGACGCCGTCGGCATTGGGCTGCGCGCTGGAGCCGCGGAGCAGCGTTGTGCCGTCCTGCTCATAGACGGGCGTGTCGTCCGGCCTGAACACCGGCTCGCCCTGTGCGTTCAGCGGCAGGCCGTCGTCTCCGTAGGAAACGGCGTCGGCGCTGTCGAAGGGAATGCCTGTGTCGGCTTCTTCCTGCCGCCACAGAGCGGGGAAGTAGCCGTCCTCGCCGTCGTTTTCCATGAAAGCTTCCAGCATGCGCTGCAGGCGCAGGTCCACGGTGGAAAAGATGCGCAGGCCCCCGGTTCGGATGCGGGTGACGGCGGCGGCACGCCCGCAGTTCTCTTTTTCCATGATATCGTCCGCCAGCCGTTCAAACACAGCGTCGGTGAAATAAGAGTTCACCTTTCCCCTGGGAGAGGCGGCAGCGGCCTCCTCGCGGCTGCGCACGCCCAGCGGAGCGGCCGCCGCCGCGTCGTAGTCGGCCTGGGAGATGCGCTTCTGGTCCAGCATCAGCCCCAGCACCCAGTTGCGCCGTTCCAGCAGCTTTTCCGGGTTGGAGTAAGGGCTGTACGCCACCGGGCTGCGGGGGATGGAGGCCAGCGTGGCGGATTCGGCCAGCGTGAGCTGGGAGGCGTCTTTGCCGAAATACTGCTGTGCGCCGGCCTGCATGCCGGAGAGCGTGCCCGTGAGCGGCGCGATGTTTAAGTAGGCCTCCAGGATCATATCCTTGGAGTAGCGCCCGGCCATTACGATGGCGCGTGAGATCTCTTTGAATTTGCCGGAAATGCTCTGGGCGCTGTCGCCGGTGAGGTTTTCGATAAGCTGCTGTTCCAGTGTGGACGCGCCCTGGCGGCTGCCGTACAGGCGGTGGCCCGTCAGCTCGTTGACGGCCGCGCCGAGGATGCGCCCCGGATTGATGCCGAAGCGCTGGTTCCAGAAATTGCGGTCCTCCACACTGACGACAGCGTCCCGCAGCGTTTGAGGGAACTGCTCCAGCGGCGTCCAGACGCGGTCGTTTTCGCCGGTAAAAACAGCATATTCCGTCCAATCGCCGCTGGTCGGGTCCGCTGCATATACGATGGAGTTTTCCGCCATCTTCAGCACATAGAGGTCGGGCATGTCGGCGTCCGTGCCGGACAGGCGGGCCAGATACGAGGCAAATACCACGGCGGCCACGCTCGCCAGCATCACGCCCACGCAGCAGCAGCACGCCGCGATATACCCGATGCGGCGCAGAACGCGCCGTGCGGTTTTGCCGCCGCGCGTTTTGAGGGGCGCTGCGGCCGGAGCGCCGCCGTCCTGCCTGCCGGGGCCGGAAACGGCCCTGCGTTCGGGAAGCTTCACTTTCATTCCACTGCCTTCTTTCCTTGGATCGTTAAATGCTCCGGCACGCCTGCGGCGCGCGGGAAACAGCTCTTTCCCGTTTGAAACACAATACGTTTTCAAAAGACGGATTCTTGCATTTTGCCGCGATTGTAACGAATTGGTAATGAATGTTAAGGCAATACCGCACAATTCTAAGAGTCGAATCGCGCCGGCCGGTTTTTTGGCAGGTTAAACAAAAAGCGCAGCGAATACTTTGTGTATTCGCGAGCATTTTTGTGACAGTTGCCGGAAAATCTGCAAGCGAGGCGACGCTTAAGGCTTCAGCCGTGAATTGTGCGGTGCTGCCTTAAGAATATTGCAGCCCGCCGCAGGCTTCCAGTGAAGTGTACGGCGGGGCTGTCCGTTTTATGAATGGATCGGGCCTGGCGCGCAGAGGAAAAATTCAAAAGGAGCGCTGCGCAGGGGCAGCACCGGTGCGGGACGGCGCGGAACAACCGGGGCTGCGGAGCGTTCTGCCGGAGTTCCGGGAGGGGCGGTGCCGGATTTTTTTCCTTTCCAGCCTGTTTGTAGTTGAAATTCCCACTTGTTTTGGGTAGAATTGGATTACAGAAAACATTCAGAGCGCTGCGGCTGGAGTGAGAAACAATGGTGTTTATTGCTTGGGAAATTTTAAACGATACAAAGCAGTATGGCCGTTTTGGCTATGTGCACGCAAAAAATAAAGAGAAAGCGCTGAAAAGGGCACGCATTTTGTTTTGGAAAAAGGGGTATGTTGCAGGAGTTTTGCCTCTTTGGTAGACGCCCGGCAGTTCCTGGTATGGTATAATGTAATGGTGGAGGTCGATATTACCCACAAAGTTGTAGTTCCCTAACAGTTCTTGGTATGGTATAATAACATCTCAAAGCACATCAGATACTGGCTAGTTGTAGTTCCCTAACAGTTCTTGGTATGGTATAATAAATGCCACTCAGGGTGCCCTCCGCTGCATGTTGTAGTTCCCTAACAGTTCTTGGTATGGTATAATTCGGTCGCCATTGCTGCGCCTCCATTCATCGTTGTAGTTCCCTAACAGTTCTTGGTATGGTATAATAACGTCACTCCTTCCCTCTCCCCCAAAATGTTGTAGTTCCCTAACAGTTCTTGGTATGGTATAATAGATATCTCGTTTTGGTTTGCAGCCGCTGCGTTGTAGTTCCCTAACAGTTCTTGGTATGGTATAATTCATGTTGCCGTTAAGCGCTGCGCGACAGAGTTGTAGTTCCCTAACAGTTCTTGGTATGGTATAATGGGCAGTTGCTAGACCCATTCGCTCCAATGGTTGTAGTTCCCTAACAGTTCTTGGTATGGTATAATAGAGCCCTTGTTCATGCAAATTTGGTAAAGGTTGTAGTTCCCTAACAGTTCTTGGTATGGTATAATGGGTTGATTCGTCCCCCGCCCGTGGCCATGGTTGTAGTTCCCTAACAGTTCTTGGTATGGTATAATGTGAGCCGCCGGAGGTTGTGGACAAGGGAGGTTGTAGTTCCCTAACAGTTCTTGGTATGGTATAATCCGAAAGTTAATAGACCCCGTTACATATTTGTTGTAGTTCCCTAACAGTTCTTGGTATGGTATAATCGTCGCGGTGAGGCGCTGGCGCTGCAATGGGTTGTAGTTCCCTAACAGTTCTTGGTATGGTATAATGGCGGGACACGATGCTGCACGGGCTGTACTGTTGTAGTTCCCTAACAGTTCTTGGTATGGTATAATAAGCTGTACAACAGTGAAGATGGATTCACAGTTGTAGTTCCCTAACAGTTCTTGGTATGGTATAATAGGACAAGTTGCAAGCCTAGTGCCCTTTTCGTTGTAGTTCCCTAACAGTTCTTGGTATGGTATAATAGACTGTTGCAAAAAGCGCTTCAGGCTGCGGCCTGAAGCGCTTTTTGTTCTTTCCGAAAAATCAAAACAGCGTAAGCTGTTCACATGCAAAGGGTGTGTCCGCCGGGGAAAATGGGCCGAGCAATATCTCAATCGACTGATACTGCTTTTCCGTTACCACCAACAGGCGCACAGCGCCATTGGCCGGCAGCTGCCCTGTCAGCCGCGCCCGGTGTTTTGTCACGGCATCGTTGCCGTTGCATACGCGGGCGTAAACCGAGTATTGAAGCATGTGATACCCATCCTTTATCAAAAAGTTGCGAAAAGCAGTGGCTTCCCGCCGCTGCTTTTTTGTTTGGACGGGCAGGTCAAAAAATACAAGCATTCTCATAAATCTACTCATAACCGTGGGGCTGCCATGCCAGCAGCTTCGGCAGCGCCAAAGCGCCGCCCTTTTCCATGCCGGTGCGCAGGCTTTGCACCAGCCGTTCCATGGCGTAAGCCACGCTGTGGTGCTGTCCGCCGGAAAGAGTGTCAGCGTTCATCAGCCCGAACAGCGCGTGCTTGAGCGCGGGGGCGAGCGTGCTTGCCTCGTCCACATTGGCGGCTACATACAAATCCACAACCGGGCGGAACGGCTCCATAAGGTCGTCCGCCAGATTGTATTGGTTCAGCTGGCTGCAATGGTGCAGCCCCTCCCACGGCAAAAGCCCGTAAACTGCGGCGCAGCGGGCGGCATAGCCGCGCAGAATGGCATAGCCGTAATTGAGCGCGGCGTTGCGGCCATCGTCGGCGCTGCGGGTAAAGCCTGTGCCGAACAGGGCGGGGAAGTAATATGCGGCGGCGGCTGCCTCCAGATTGTCCTTATCGCCGCTTGTCACGGCGCGTGCGCGGGAATGCAAAAAGGCCGCTTCTTGTGTTTTGCCGCACAGCGCCAGACATTCCGCCTGGTTGTCGATTTTGGCGGTGACGAGCTGCTGCCAGAAGCGTTTTTTGGCGGGCAGCGTCAGCGAAAGCTGCGCGCGTGCCGCGGCAAGCTGGCGGCTGTGCTGCGATACGGCGGGCTGGGTAATGTGCA
>OJRC01001158.1_pt1 | contig 11008 bp, 11 predicted proteins | sample 1599081 | NCBI WGS metagenome assembly OJRC01 (sample SAMN03922519, study PRJEB24848) | human gut metagenome | isolation source: stool sample | host: Homo sapiens | place: Germany | collected 2010-02
GCCTGATGGGTGATTCGACAGCGCTTGCCTCAGCAATTGTGCGGTGCTGCCTTAAATTGAAGGCAGATTCAATGCGATCCGCAATGGATGTATACTAAACATCAATTATCGGGAAATTGAGAGAAACCGTAAGAGCTACAAGTCTGACTATGAGATGTTCATACTAAATTTTAAGGAGATCCTGTGGGGCAAAGGCTATGACAATACCTTCATTAAAGATATGTTAGAGCATATACAAAATCTCACGCCATTTTTCCTGCATCAAGGAGTACTTTGTCACTGTCCATTTTTATTGGAACTGTTCACACCCCTAGTTGAACTGGGGAATTTTTCATACCTATTTTGCGCTAGAATATAGGCGCAGTCTCCACCAAGGGGAGACTGCGCCTGATTTGCGCTCTGCTCGCTATATTTTAGGTACTCTCTGCTGTGCGGATTCCTGGCGGATACGCTCCGATTCCTCCTGGTCAAAGGAGTAGAACCCCCGGTCCTCTAGTTCCCGGGCCATACCCCAAGCCGGCTGGAACACGGAAACGAAGCTCTCCAGTGCAGTCCTCCTCCCGCCCCAATCTGCCCCTTAATTCCTGCTGAGTTTCGTAGATCTTCTGACGTAGCTCGTTACATTCCGGCTCCCGGAAAAACCGAAGGTATAAGGCTTTTATATATTCATACATGTTACTTCTCCTCCTTCGCAGCAACACACCATACCACAGAAGGAGACCAATAGACAGGGCAAACGCACAGAACTATCAGAACAGTAACAATTCACGCGGAGCTTCCACCAGGCTGGTCTTTGGTGTTAGATTTTTAATTCACTGAGCCATTCCCGCGCCGGGCAGATCCTCCGCAGCGCTGGTGACAGAAACTATCACTGGGACCATGAGCCCCTTCAGCTTTAATTCAGCTAATCAGGATCACCGGACCGATCTTTGACACCTTGACACACATCATTAGGAAGGGGTACCCGTAAATGCGGCGATACTGCTGTGAAGTATAAAAGCAAAGTTGATGATGACAAAGTAGACGGTGGAGAAAATTCCCACCGTAATGATATCCTTCCCCGTCATCCCTTTTTTTGCGTATTCATAACGTACCGCTCTCCTTTTAGTATAGTTAGCGATGCTAACCGTTATTTCTACAGCTCGCCTCTCCTTACTGAGTAAGCGACACATCACAGTCCTTTCCAATCCGATTGGACGACTTTATCCTGTTTGATTGGGAGCTTTATCTTTTATCATGACAAAGATGCACCATCTTCACCATACAGAACCGGTCCGAAACCGCCATACTGACCTTTGTAGACAGCTTCAAACCATTCCGAGGAATATGGAAATAGTAGGGTTCCTCGGCAAGGAGTCTGGTTGCGCTTCCAATTTTCTTAGCTAGCGCTACTGCTGAATCCACATAGAAGAACATCTGTGCGTCCCCATGGCCCACCTGCTTCATATACTTTTTCCGCATCATGATCATACCGCTCTTATTCACGGCGTCAAAGACAATTTCAATATCTCCATATTTTTTGAGCATCCGCAGGAGTCCCATAACTTTGCTTTCCTCAAAATAGTGGAACAGCCCACCAGCGGTAACCAGAATGGGAGCATCCGGCATATCGGCACGGATCCGATTGATCCAGTCCTCGGCAAAGGCATCCTCAGCGAGGTAGGTTTCCCGCTCCGGCTCTGGGAGGAACTCCCGCCGATACTCCACCACATGCGGCAGATCCACGGCATACCAGCGAGTATGGCCGTTGTCACAGCGATGATATGTCGTTTCCAGACCGCAACCAAGCTGAACAATTACACCGTCCGGCCTGTGTTCCAAAAACGCTCGGATGAACCGATCCATATTGGCTGATCGAACAGCTGAGGCCAGCATGGTGTATTGGCTCTGGCCTTCCCGTTTCAGCAGACCAGGCGGCAACGTCTCCTTCAACTCCAGCGCTTTTTGATCGTATAAGATCTGCGGGCAATACTCACTGGCATAGAGTCTGCCCACCATGGGAACAAACAGCGTGTCCTCCACAACACCCAATTGCGGCATTCCTGTTCCTCCTCTCATAAGTGTGTCTTATTCCAGCGCAACATCAATATCATCATTGTAAAACCGGCGGCAAATAGAATGCTTCCCACATTGGAATGCTCCCCCGTGACATCTCCGGAACCAATTCCATAACTACATAGATTATAGCGCCAGCCGTGAAGCTCAGTGCGTAGGCTAGAACCTGAATCATAATGTCCGTTAAGAGAATCGTGAGGATTGCCCCATCAATTTTACCGTTAAATTGAAATCTGTTAATCTGCTTTATTTTCTGTCAGAAGAATATACAATCCACAAACTAATAAAAAAAACAGAACCGTAGGAACTGATATCCCGTTTTTCAAAATACTTATTAGCATTCTTCCTGGCGGTGTTACCCACTCACTTGACGGATTTTGCATTGCGGTCATTACCATTCCTGTAACTCCGACAACACCACTCAATGTCAAAAATCCGCCTATAATCAATGCGCAGCGGCGTCGTCTTTCCGCAGCCGCTTTTGCCGCACAGCACCACACACTGTCCCTTGGGAATGTGAAACAAAATGTGATCCAGGCTGGGACTCTGCTCTTTCCCTGGCCCCTGAGATAAATATGTATAGGAAACCTCCTGAAACCGAATCATCGGGCTGTTCCCCATTTAAAATACCAAATTCCACACCGTGACCGCCAGCGACGCAGGGATCAAAACCCAGTCCAGTACGCCCAGTTTGAGCTCCAGGTAGTTGGTCCTGGACCAATCCTTATCAAAGCTTCTGGCCATAAACGCCACCGACATCTCATCCACCACCTCCGAACACTGGAGGAGAAACGGGACCAGAAGATACTCCAGCAGCCGCACAGGGTGGAGGGTGCTGTTGATTCCCGTGGCTTCCAGCCCCCGGAGGCGTAAAGCCTGAGAAACCGCCTGCCACTCCTCCGTCATGGTAGGGATAAAACGAAACATTACGGCCATGGGGATGACCACCACTCCCGGCAGGCACATGGCGGTAAAGGCACTGATATAAGCCCCCACCGTTACTGTCTTTTTGACCAGATAGAAGGAGATGGAAAACGGCAGAAGGAACCGCAGCACATGACTGGTCAACAGCACGGCATACTGGGCCATCCCTTTCTGAAAGCAGGTCTCGCAGGCAAACTCTGTCACCATGAGCTGTACGCCCGGAAAAATATTGTAGAGCCATAGGTCGACACGACCATTGTCCACAGGGTATGTAACATGGTTAACAAAAGGAGCCTCTCCCGGAGTTACGAGTTTATCTTTCAGATATTTGAGTTCTTGCACCAGATTTCACCCCTTCTCCCCTTGCCACCAGATATTTTTATATAGCAAAACATCTGTGCATCAGCATGTCTACCCGCCTTATGTACTATTTCCGCATCATGGCCATGTCGCCTTTCTCTCAGTGCCAAAGGCCACCCCTATTCTTCCAAATTGTCTGCAGTTGTTTTGACCAATCCCAGAACTTTGTCTTCCTAAAATAACAGGAGGGGATTCTCAGGCTATATCAAGCTTCAAGCAGCAAAGTCTTCCCCCTGCAGTTCTGAAACTGGAGCTTCACCTTCCTCCGCACAGGTCTTTACGCCAAACCGGAAATACAGGATGTGGAAGACCCAGACTGCGGCCAGAATCCCGCAGGGCAGATAGAGCTCCTTAAGAAACATCATCAAAAACCCGAAGCCCATCAGTGCGGTGACGGTGGCTATGACTCGTCGTTTTGCCCGGCAACTCATGCCTCGTCCTTGTACAAAGCTGTTCTGGTTCTGTTGATAGAGCTGAGTTCCGATAAACCAGCGGTGTAGGCGTGGAGAACTGCGGGCAAAGCTGAATGCTGCCAGCAGCAGAAAAGGGAAAGCCGGCAGCATGGGCAATACAGCCCCCACGGCACCCAGCGCTAGCCCCACACAGCCCAGTAGGGTCCATAGGATCTTAGGGATCTTCATGTGTTTTCCTCCAGTCGTTTTTTCTCCCGTCGGCTTTCCCAAAGATGGCGCACAGCTAATACTGGGTGGTATAGCAGCATCCGTGGTCCTGCAAACCGCATCACCCCCCGGATCTGCTCACGCATATCCGGCCGGTAGCAGTGGACCTTACAATTGGAGCAGAAAGTCTTTGTCTCCATGAACGGGCAATGGTCACTGCGGGCGGCAGCATAGTCGGCCAACGCCTGGCACTGGGGACAGAGCGCTCCATGGGCACCATGGTGCTTACGGCAATACAGACGGATCATCAGACTTACCACTTGTTTTTCCTGCTCTCGCTTGTTCTCAACGCTGCTCATGCAGAACACCTCCTTCCACACGGTAGACCCGGTCAGCAATGGCCATGGTTGACTCCCGGTGGGAGACAAGCAGGATGCATTTATCCTGCTTCTGCTCTTTCAGCGCCCGCAGGATGATGCCTTCATTGATACTGTCTACATTGCTGGTAGGTTCATCCAGCAAAATTACGCTGCTGCCTCGCAAAAATACCCGGGCCAGCCCGATCCTCTGTTTTTCCCCAGCCGAAAGATTGTCACCCAAGGTGCCGACCCTCGTCTGGTAGCCGTCGGGCAACGTCAGAATGAGATCATGGACCGACGCCATCCGGCAGGCCGTTTCGATCTCCTCCCGGTTTGCGTCCGGCCTGGCGATGCGCAGGTTTTCCTCGATGGTCTCGTCGAATAGATAGGTGGTCTGACTGACCATCGTGACCTGGTCCAGCAGACTGCCGGTGTTAATGGTGTCGATATCGGCTCCGTTGTAGGCGATGGTCCCGCCATCCTTCTGCCAGAAACGCAACAGCAGTTTAAGCAACGTGGATTTACCACAGCCCGACGGCCCCACGATGCCCACAATCTCACCCCGACAGGCATGCAGCGATACACCGCTAAGGATCGGCCTTTCGCTGTCATACCCGAAACACAGATCCTCCACCCGTAACGTCTGTACCGGTTCCAGACACACGCCGTTCTCCACTGGGCGCACAGCGGGGGACTCCGCCAGAAGATCCAGCACCCGGTCTCCGGCAGCAAAGGTCTGGGTCAGGTTACCTGGCAGAGCCGAAATGGCCAGTACCGGCCCGAAAGAGCCGAACACAGCGGTTACACCCAGAATCATCCGTCCGGGACTCAACTGCTCTTGGGCCACCAGCAGGATGCCAACCGCAAGACTTAGCAGCAAAAACAGTGAGACCATCAGCTCAGTGCCGGCAGCTGCTCGGGTGGTCTCGTGTTTCATTTTCTTAGTCTCCTCCAACAGCTCACCGGAACGGCGGCGCACTTCGGCCCGGCGTACCGCGCCTGCGTTGTGCAGCACAATATCCCGGATACCACGGATACTATCTAGAAAAAAGGCGTTGAAATCGGAAAAAGCAGCGCGGTAACGTACCCCGGCGGGTTTGAGTCGGCCCGATGAGATCACCGGTGCCAAGATGCCGATGACCAGATACCCGACTACGGCTGTCAGCGCCAGCCAAGGCCCAGCCACCCACCACACAAAAGCCGCCACGCCACCGGATACCAACACCGCAATACAGATCGGAGAGATTGTATGGGCGTAAAACACCTCCAGCGTCTCGATGTCGGCAGTGATCATAGCAATAATAGCGCCCTTCTGTCTGCTCTCCAGCTTAGCGGGGCACAGCTGCCGCAGAGCGCCGAAAATTTTGTCCCGCAGAACAGCCAGCAGTCTGAATGCAATATAGTGGTTTGTGTACTGTTCTCCATAGCGCAGTAGCCCCCTCGCCACACCACAGCTCACAGCCAGCACCGCCAATGCGGAATAGGTGAGCGAAATTGGTTCACCCAGCACCTTGGCAATGCCTGCGGCGCCGGACAAGGTCACCCCCATAGCACATAAAAATCCGACCGTCCCGTTGAGCACCGCCAATACCATCACGGCGCTGAGCCTGCCCAGCAGCAATATCAGCCGCGCCATAATACTGACACCGCTCCGGCGTGTGGCTGTTTTCACGCTCATCATCCGATCACCTCCCGATATCCCTCTTCCAGTTGCTTCTGTGCCGTATAAATGTCCGCATATCCACCGCCCATGTGCATCAATTCAGAATGGGTACCCTGTTCCGCCACCCGGCCCGCCTCAAGATAGTAGATACGATCTGCCAGCACCACATTGGCCAACCGGTGAGAGATCACAATGACCGCCTTATGCCGGGCCAGCGCACGGATCTCCTGCATAATCACAGCTTCGCTCTCCACATCGATATTGCTGGTGGCCTCGTCAAAAATATAGATGTCCTTGTCCGCCACCAGATTAACAGCCAATGCCAGGCGCTGGCGCTGGCCTCCGGAAAGATTGCTCGCTTCTTCTGTGATGATCTTGTCCAGTCCGCCATGGGTACGCACAAAGTCTCCCAGATTCATCCTGTCCAGAGCCTGGTAGATCTGAGACTCTGTGGCGTCTGGCCGCGCCAGAAGAAAATTCTGCCGTACCGTTGCGTTGAACAGGTAAGTGTTGTAGCTCACGACGGCAATACGAGCATAGTAAGCATCCCGTGCAAGCTGTTCCAACGGCGTTCCATCCAGTGTCACCTGCCCAGTGTCCGGGCGCAACGCACCAGTGAGTAGCCCCACCACCGTGGATTTCCCGCAACCGGACGGCCCCACGATGGCGGTCATGCCTGCAGTCAGGAAGCTCATCTCGGCATCATGCAAAACTTCCCGCTTACCATCATAGGAAAAGCTGACTCCCTCCAAGCGCAGTTCTCCGCCATCCGGGATCTTTTGGCCCCAGACGGGATCCGGCTGCTCCAGTAGCGAGAGGATCTTGTTGCCGGAGCTGACGCCATTCATCGCTACATGAAAAGCAGCTCCGAATGCCCGCAGTGGCAGGAAAAACTCTACTGCCACTAGCATGAGAAAAAGCGCTGCAAAGGGGGAAAGGCCCCGGTGCACCACGCCCTGCAGCGCCAGTGCAATGCCTGCTCCCGCTCCGCCGTAAGCTACCAGGTCCATAATGGTAGTGCTGGCCAGCTGCATTACCAGCACCTTCATGGTGATCTTGCGAAAGGACTCCCCCGCCGCATTCATCCGCTGGTGCTGTCTGGCATCGGCCCGGAAAAGCTTCAGCTCCCGCAGTCCCTGCACACTGTCCAGAAAGGCGTCTCCCATAGAGATGTACTGCCCCCAGTATTTGGCAAAGATTCGTTTAGCATAGCGGGACACCGCCACAATGGAAAGAGGAATCAAAGGCACACAGACCAAAAGCGCCGCCGCTACCCGCCAGTCAATCCAAACCGTTACGGAAAATAGCACCAGCGGAGCCAGCATGGCGTAAAAAAACTGCGGCAGATAGCTGGAGTAATAGAGATCTAGCTGCTCCACTCCCTCCAGTGCTACCTGGGTCATACCGGCCATGCTCATCCCGTCGGCAGAACGCACCCCCAACCGCACAATTTTGTCGTAGACCTTTTCCCGCAGGTCCTGTTTGGCTTTCCTTCCCAGCAGATCCTTCAGATCACCTGCCTTGCGTACAGCCAGATACCGCACAGCCATGGCGGCAAAGCCCGCTGCAGCGAGGATAAAAAACGCACCTGTCTCGGGAAAATTCTTCTGTGCCGCAAGGTAGATCGCCCGGCACAAGCAAGCTGTGACGGTGAGACTGGCTGCCAGACTGGCAAGCTGCAGGGCCACACAGTAACCGACATACCTGCGGTTTTCTCCCAGCAGCCGGAACAACCGTTTATCAATCATTGGATTCGCTCCTCTCAATTTTGTTAGTTATCACTAACCTCATTCCCTAAAAATGCGGCTCTATTAGCCGCCATTCAAATGATGCATCATTAATGATACTGTTCTAATTTTTACCCGGCATCCTTTATGGAAAATAGGTACCAATATCTGAAATCCCATCTGCTTCACATAAGCTCTCAGCATTAGCCCGACAACAACTTACTCTTCTCTCTCCCCTGTCATCATATGTCCGCCCGGTGCTGCTCAAACTATATCGATAACCATTGCTTTGCTGCAGTGTTGCAAAATTCCTTACCTCTCTAGCAGGGTGCTTCTAGTACCTGCATCCTCCAACGTACAAAAAATCTACACCAGGCTGTTTGCACGTTGCTCCGAAATAGAAAGCCATCGCCTCTTTTCTCCACCGACATCGTCGCCGTCTAGGTAAAGTCCTTGGAATAGCTACATACAGGACCTGCACATAGGAGAATGACAAAGACTTCCTCCAGAATGTTCTCCTCACTTCTATTTTCTCCCCAACAGGCAGCCTCCAAATTATATATTCCGGGTTTGATTATAGTTAGATATTTCTAACTAGTCAATCTATTTTTCCTGTTTCCAAGAAAAATTTTATTAGGTACAACTGAAATAAATTGGAATTATTTTAATGACCATGGAAAGGGCATTTCTTCTACTAAAGCCTCTTGTATCAAGTAAAAAGGCAGAGAAGTTTACCTTCGCCTGTCAGGCCGTTTGTCTCCTGCAGGTTTAGACTCCATCCAACTTCAAATCTATGCTGACCGGTATTCAGCAAATCTTATAAAGCCCATTGCGTATCGTAGTGACGATGGTGTTTTGATTCTACGTCCTCACAAAGATATTCTGCGCATTCTTCCCGCTGGTTCCTGCGAAAATATTTTATTATTTCAGATTTGCTTTTCCTGGTAGCTCGCGTGGGGCGCTGGTACGAGTTAAACTCTGGTACAATTAATCTGCCTGTCTTTCCTCCTTCCGTTTCTTGTCCCTCTTTGGAACAGATGGCAGGCGGAACTCCATCCGACGAGTAATTTTCTACTGTGCAAGGTGTTCTATCTTCCCCTTTTTCCCATGTATGGGGCGCTCCCGGCACTGGAAAGACCCGCTATGTTCTTGCAAACCGTGTCCTCGCTATCTGCGAGAATAAAAAGATTATTCTTGTGGCCTTCACAAATAATGCGTTGGAACAAGTGCTCTCCGGTGTTTTGGAGGTTCTTTTTTCTGAGAAGATCTCTCCATCCTTTCATCGTCCTTTACTCGTAGTTCTTTTTTCAATAGTCGTCAGACAAGCCTCCGTATGGTGTCTTTATCTATTGGGCCCGGTCCTTCCTCCAGCATACACTGCTAAATATCTTCTCATTACAGAATATCTACCATTTCATTATTTAGTGCCTTATTCATACTTCTGACCGCACAGAACTTACCGCACATAGAGCAGGTATCGTCATGCTCGGGCTTGCGCTCGTCACGGATGCGCTTGGCCGTTTTGGGATCAAGAGCACATTCCCACTGTCCTTCCCAATCGAGTTTTCGGCGGGCATCACCCATACGGTCGTCGATATCTCTTGCATGGGGGATCTTCTTTGCAATATCTGCGGCATGAGCTGCAATTTTGGAAGCGATGATACCTTGCTTTACGTCGTCAACGTTAGGAAGAGCCAGATGCTCAGCAGGTGTTACGTAGCAGAGGAAAGATGCACCGCTTGCTGCGGCAATAGCACCACCGATAGCCGCGGTGATATGGTCGTATCCGGGGGCAATATCGGTAACAATTGGACCGAGCACATAGAAAGGAGCCCCCATACAAATGGTCTGCTGCATCTTCATATTGGCTTCAATCTGATCCATCGGCATATGTCCAGGGCCTTCCACCATAACCTGAACGTCCTTTTCCCAGGCACGCTTTGTAAGCTCACCAAGACGGACCAGTTCCTCGATCTGACACACGTCACTTCCGTCAGCAAGACAGCCGGGACGGCAAGCATCACCGAGAGAGATTGTCACGTCATACTCACGGCAAATGTCAAGGATCTCGTCGTAATACTCATAAAAAGGATTTTCCTCTCCCGTCATACACATCCAGGCAAACACGAGCGAGCCACCACGGGAAACGATGTTCATTTTTCTCTTATGCTTTCTGATTTGCTCAATGGTCTTGCGTGTGATACCGCAGTGAAGGGTTACAAAGTCCACACCGTCCTCTGCGTGAAGACGAACCACGTCGATAAAGTCTTTTGCCGTGAGTGTAGCAAGGTCTCTTTGATAGTGGATAACACTATCATACACGGGAACCGTCCCGATCATCGCAGGACATTCACTGGTGAGTTTTCTGCGGAATGGCTGGGTATTACCATGGGAGGAAAGGTCCATAATGGCTTCCGCACCCATATTGACTGCCGCCATAACCTTTTCCATCTCAACATCATAATCCTTGCAGTCACGAGAAACTCCAAGGTTGACATTGATCTTTGTGCGAAGCATCGAGCCGATACCATTAGGGTCGATACAGGTATGTAATTTATTTGCACAAATGGTAACCTGCCCCTTTGCAACAAGTTCACGAATTTCTTCTTCGGTTCTATATTCCTTTTTGGCCACAGCTTTCATTTCGGGAGTGATGATACCTTGTCTTGCAGCATCCATTTGCGTTGTGTAATTTCTCATTGTTCTTGGTTCCTTTCAAGCATACTTTATTTAGAAAACTGACCTGTCAGATCAAAAGCGTGGTTCATTGGTCCGGAGCCTTTCCCTAAGTCGAGCATATCAGCAAGTGCAAGAGATATATATTCCTTTGCTCTCTGTACAGACGCTTCAAGGTCATAGCCTTTTGCGAGGTTTGCGGCAATGGCAGATGACAAGGTACAACCCGTACCGTGGGTGTTGGGATTATTGATGCGTTTTCCCTTAAACCAACGGTACGTACCGTTTTGATATAAAAGATCGTTTGCATTATTGACTCTATGGCCACCCTTGAGCAAAACAGAGCAATGATAAGTTTGACTAATCTCCTTTGCTGCCAGAAACATATCCTCTTCATCTCGGATCGACATCCCAGACAAGACCTCTGCCTCTGGAATATTGGGTGTCACAACGGTAGCTAGGGGCATCAGGTATTCCTTGAGAGTACCAATTGCATCCTCGCTGATGAGTCTTGCTCCACTTGTTGCGACCATAACGGTATCCACAACGATATTCTCTGCCTTATGATATTTAAGGCAATACCGCACAGAAAAGTAGGCGCGATACTGCCAGAAGAGATATAAT
>OJRC01001164.1_pt1 | contig 10956 bp, 10 predicted proteins | sample 1599081 | NCBI WGS metagenome assembly OJRC01 (sample SAMN03922519, study PRJEB24848) | human gut metagenome | isolation source: stool sample | host: Homo sapiens | place: Germany | collected 2010-02
GATGTGTATAAGAGACAGATATAAGGCGTTGAACCCAATTTCCGTTGATGTCGCCAAGAGACACCGATACTTTCGAAAAAGCATTGGTGATGTAAGCGCGCAGGGCGGAAAAGTACAGTTTTGAATAGCCAATCGAACTGAACGGACCGAGTATAGCACGTCCCCATCCTCGTTCAGTGCCACCGAATGCGTCCACCTTTATATCCGATCCGTTGTTCGTCACAGTGAAATATGGACCATACCCAAGATTTTGCGTTTTAGCAACTGGTATTCCGGGGTATACTTTCTGCTGACGCTGCCATACAAGCACATCGTTGAAATAATACTTTTTTAACTGCACATCATTAAACCGAATATAGCTCGACTCGGGGATAAGTACGTCATTTTGGCGATAGCTCACGTCGTTCGCCCCTCCTCAACTGTAATACACCCATAGATCTGAACCATTTAGACCCATGGAAAGATTCTTTGCGCGATCAGATGTTGTTGCGTGGTCGGCATACAGCGCAGCGTAATATTTCCGCGTGCCATCTTTGCTGTTTGTCCCGGTAAAAGGAAAATACCACGTATTCCGGTTGCTCGGACCGGGGTTATCTACAACAGGCGTAAGTCCCGCAAGTTTTGATGAGTCGGCCGCTTTCTCCGTTTTACCCAAGGCGCCAATAGAGGCTGGCGTATGGGAATGAGAGCGCAGCGAATAGCGGGCCTCTATTTTCGACAATGCGTAGCTCAACCGCTGAAGCGATACCCATTTCATATAACATCACCTCATCCAGCGGCAAGGTCTGTGAATATCTGGTCGATCTCTGCGTTGGTGCATTCTTCAATCGTGAACGCACCGCCGAGCGCATCCCAGGCTGTGCCGTTCCACGCAACGTTCGTGCCGGCAGGGCCATAGGAGGACGCAGTCTGGATGTCATAGACGTCGCCCGCCACCTGACCGGAGGCAGGCAGCTTTGAAGCGTCTGAGACAGAACCCTTGTAACGGTACATCTGGGTAATATCGCTCTTGAGTGCGTAAGAGGAAGCTGCGCCGAATCCGTCGAGCTTCTTTTTGTCGACTGCCGACATGAGGCCATTGGCAGACTGCGTGACCGGACTGTATTTGGTGTCGTTATCCGCGCCCCATACCGCCGTGCCGTCGGCAGACCAACGAAGGATCTGTCCGGACGCGCCGCCCGTTGGAATGTGCTTGCTGCCGGAGCTTGTGGGATGCACATATTTATTCGCACCCGCAGCGATCCCGTCGAGCTTATCCAAGTCAGCCTGCTCGATCTGGTCCAGCACGGTCTTGTTGCCGTGGCTGTGATTGCCCTCGCTGGCAGAATTGACCTTTTCCTTCAGAGCAGCATCCAGGTCCGTCTCAGAAACCTGGCTTTTGCCCGCCAGCGCTCCGGTCGGTACGCGAACGTTCACCTTGCGAGAACCGTCCGGCGTAAGATCGCTGCCGTTGACCTGAACACCGACGATAATATTCTTCTCCGCAGCCGCCGGTGCATGAGCCGCCTGACTGTGTGTGTACGCTGCATCGTAGTTGTCCTTGAGCGCAGCAGTCAGGTCATTGGCGGAAAGGCCCTTGCCGTCCACTTTGTCAACTTTCCCTTGCAGCAGCGTGTGTATTTTGCTGATCGCATAACGCAGCTTATCAAGAGATACCCATTTTGTAGCCATAATTAAAATCTCCTTTTCTGGAGTCCTAACTCCCTAAAAATGTTGTCGATATCTTCGTTGGTCGCCTCTTCAAGGACCGGTTCGGTGCCAGTAGAGGGTACGCCGGTATCCACATAATCACCTTGCACCGGGTCGTATATCCACCAGGTTCCAGATCGAATCTCGGGGTATGTTTCAGCGGCTTTTTCAGCCCCATCGCGCATTTCTTCCGCTTTCAAGGCGCTATTTTCTGCGGATATTGCCGCTGATTTCGCGGCATCGCTGTGAGATTTCGTTTGCGCGATTATCTGGTCAATCACGCTCGGCGTGATGCCTTCGCTTTCTTTCCCATTTGTTTCGGAATGATCTCTGACATAATAAGGAACATCCAAGCTGATTCGGCACACACCATCATCAATACCGGAAAACACAATTCGGCCCGCGGCAATTGATGTAGCTTTCGCCGTAGCCTCCGGTGGTACATCAATACAGCCGTCATTGCCTAATAGCATTCTGACAGGAGGTTCGCTTGGTGGACAGAATGTGACAGTAATGGCAAGGGTTCTCCAGCTCTCATCTGCGGTAACGTGCAGCCGCTCTATTCCATAGCTGCCACGCGTTCCTAGCATCAGATAACGTTCGCCTATTACCGATGCTTCATAATCGCTCAAGCCTACTTCGTGAAGCATGCGAATACCTCCTTTATAGCTTCACCACCACAAGCCTGCCTCCCACGAACGCAAATTATTAGGTCAGGCGTAACAAAAGATGCAGTTTCTCGACGGTTTCGTCGGCCACACATTATCTTCCAATAGCCCATGTTTACTCCCCACCTTTTTAATCAACTGTAATACACCCATAGATCTGTTCCGCTCAATCCCATGGAAATAGAATTGTTATTCACTTTGGAAAGCCCAACTTGGTCTTTGGTGTGCGTGTGGCTGCTGTTGGCCTTGCCATTCAGCTTGGTGTTCATTTCCGTTTCGGTGTAGTAACGGTCGTCATGGGTGTGCGCTGACGGTGTAAACGCGCCGGGCTTACCTGTCACACCATCCCAAGGAACAGCCGCTGCCTTATCTACCACGCCGTCTCCGTCCGCGTCGTATGTGCGTGAGCCAATCAGCTCCGTCATCCGCACCTCTACCGCCCCGCCGGTCAAGACGGTGAGCGGACCGGCTGTGTTGTCGAAGTCAACAGGGTCTGTGGCGTAGGTTTCGGGGGTGGCGAGCTGGTAGACTATCTGAACTGGAGTTCCAGCCGCTTTTTGGGCGGCGAGGTATGCATTGAAAGCATCCGCATTGGTGTATTGAGAATCGTAAAAATATACCGCTTCCGGGCGTATAACAATATATTTATCTTCCCCAGGCGCGGAAGTCATGAGCTTCTTGTAATGACTGCAAAATCCCGAATCATTTACAGCAGTTGAGGGCAGCGTGTACGCAAAACGGTTGTACGCGCTTTGATATTCAATGCCCTCTGTCCCATCCAGCTCCACAAAGCCCGTCTGGTACTCCGTCAGACACACGTCCAGCCCGTTGGTGCCGTTGTAGGCGGTGGACTGATAAAACACTTTTGTGGGGTGCTCGGTAAACCATGCTTTGGCGTGCTCTAAGTCATCAACTTCCAACAGGCCGTTCATCCAGAAGTTTATACCGCTTTTAAATGGCTGAATCCCAGTTGTCAAATTATAAGACAACGTGGATGCTGCTGGTTTTACCGCGATATTAACACTGTTAGACTCAACATTAATGTAATACTGGTACGGGCTTGCGCTGTTTTTCTTTAGTTGAGTAATATCGACTTGGACGCTTTTGTCCCATACGCTTTTCACCCGCGTGCGGCGCACGTCCCTCACGTCGCCAACCTCATGCAGAGCGCGGGGGATCGGGAGAGGTGTCACGCTGCCTTGATAGGTTTCGTAGGGTAATGCATTGCTTCCAAGGTTGAGCATGGGGTAGATGGTGGTGTTTACAGTAGTCCCGGCTAGTACCTGGATAGTGACATAGAGTATATTATCCTCTTTCTGATTAGTAAGAGTTCCGGACATCCCTTGTCCTCTATCAACAAGCACATTGCGCACAAACGCTCCGCTGGACGTTCTCTCGTTGATAAGCACTTGCGCCTGCGTTGACCCACCGGAAAGATACACGGTCCGGCCAAGCAGCATGCGATCAAATCCTGACGCGTAACTATACCCAACTTTAACCGTAGCAGTGCCGGACACCAAAATGCTGCCATCAGGATTAGGCGTAAAGGTCACGCCGCCCATCGTTTCTGTTCTCACCGCTTTCGGCAGCAAATTCCGTCCGCCCACAAATACGCTATCCACCCCCGTGAGCGCCACAGGGGCCTCTGTTGTGCCGCCCTGTGCGTTTTCACCGTAGGCTGTGATGGACGCGATCTCCCAGTTCTGCCCGTCCGCTATTTGCACCGTGCTCCCGGACAGTTCTTTTGTTTTAATCGGCGGCTGCTTCATTCACGCCACGCTCCTTCCGTATCGTCATCGTCCCGCGAAACGCGCCGCTGAAGCGCGTCTCGATGCTCTCAACAACGCCCCATGTGCCATCCTCCAGCGGCAGCACGTCCAGCACGTCATACTGCGGGTCGCCGCGTGTCTCCAGCGTTGTCACCACCCGGGCCGCGTAATATTCCCGGATCTGGTTCAGAAACCCGGGCCAGTTTGCGTCCACCCAGTGCACGAGCACCGGGTTCTCCCAGTCGAACGTTTCCCCGCGCGGGTTCGCATCCAGCCTGCGTTCCAGTGTCGTCAGGTTGTACCCGTTGCTCCAGATGGAAAACTCTACGTCATGCACCGTGGATGCGGTAAACTTCACATAGGACACATACCCGTAGTGCCTCGCCTCCGCCGTTACGCCGGTATCACCGGTGCGCAGCTGCGGCGATATCGCCAGATCATGCTCGATGCGGTTCCACTGCCCGTCCGACGGCAGCTTTCCCGAATAGATCTCCCTGCGCTGTGCGTCCGAGGCCGCCGTTGAAAAATAGGACACCAGCGGGACATATGCCGTGATGTCTTTCAGCAGCGGCTTCATCTCGTATTTCGGGTCGCCGTATGCCTCGGCCCTCATATCCACACCGTTGAGCCGCCACGTCAGCAGCCGCGCCCTCCGGTTCGGCGCGCATTTTCCGAACGTTATCTGCCAGGAACACGCAGGCACGGCCGGGAACTCAAACGTTTCCGTATGAGCTGATGGCGTATATTCCTGCGGCTGTGTCCAGGCTTCTCCCGCCCTGCGGGAATACACATATATTTTTTCCGGCAGCGGGCCGGGACCAAAGGTCACCGTCACGCTGCCGGCGCAGTTGTCCGTCTCTTCAATGTTGTTTGCATCCCGTCCTATGTATCCGAACGCGGCCGTTTTCCCCTCCGGGAACGCCCCGGACGCATCAGCAACGTCCTCCCATACCCATTCGCCCGGCAGATAGCCTCCGCTGTCCGGTACCATCCGCTGCGTCCCGTCCAGCCGCATGAAGTCCTGCTCGAACGTGGCGTATTCCGCGCCCGGCGCCCCTGTCAGCGCATCGCTCGAAAACGCCGCCTGCTCCGACAAATGCGCGGGCGCGGAAAAGGTCAGCGGCGCCAGCGTGATCCCTGCTCCGGGCGCCTTCGTCACGATGGCGCCGTCCCTTGCTTCGCTCAGTGCTGCAAGGTTGCTGTTGGCGAGCAGCTGTACCGCCTCGGCGTGTGTTGCGACAGGCAGCGGGAGCATCCAGCGCGTCACGGATTTGCCGAGACGGTAAGAATACCCGCCCGCATCGGCCAGTACCTTCTCCAACTCCTCCCGCCCCTGGACATACGGCGTTTTGCCGCCGTCGCCAAACACGCTTTTTTCATACGTCGTCTTTCCCATCCGTTCAAACAGCGCAAAGGCCGTGAAAGAGGCGCGGATGCCGTCCACCTTCCAGCTGTCCAGATACCACGGGTGCGTCGGCACCCACTCCACACGGCCGTCCTCCAGCGTCTGCCCGTAGGACAGCGCAACGTCCTGCCCCTCCGCAAGAAAACGCTGCAGCGCCGTGCTGCCCTCCACAGAGAAGCGCCCCTCCTCGTTGTACAGCGTAAAGGACAGCGACGCCGTAGGCAGCGAGAGGGAAAGCGGCGAGGCCGTGTGCTTCTCGGCCAGTTCGATGATCTCATCGTTTCCGAACGTATAGCCCACGCCATACCGCAATTCGTTCAGCCGCGCACGGGTGTACGGCGTGCGCATCCTGTCGAAGCTTATTTCCAGCGCGTCCACATCCTCCAGCAGGAACTCCCCGCGGTAATACGGCTCCAGCGCGTCCGTTACAACGAATGTGTCCGCAAGCGCGCCGGCCGTATAGGCCCGCACCGTGATCTGCGCGGGCACGCAGTCCCCAAAATCCAGCGTCAGGCCTGCCATGGAATGCACCGTACCAAACGCCACGCTTACCATCGGAGGCGATGCAAAAACGCCGTCCGCGCCGCACAGCGCCGCGCTCACAAAGCCCTGCGCCGCAAGCTCCGCGCCGCTCTCCGGCAGCAGCCGCTGCGTGCCGTCCAGCCGCATGCGGTCCCCCTCAAAGGTTGCATAACTCACGCGCACCGGGCTTTCTCCGCCATCCAGCACCGAAGCGTCCGAGTACCATGTGCCCGGCGGTACCGTTACCGCAGCGTCCCCCGGTGCGCTGGCATCAAAGATGCCGAACTGCAGCCGTACATATCCCTGGTCGCGCACCTGCCGGCGCATCGCGTGCCGGTATGCAGCAGATACTGGATACATCCTTCCGCCTCCTTTTACACCTGGATCAGATTCGCCTTGACACTTTTCCATGCACCCGGAAGCCACCGTGCGGCGTCGATACGGACGGGCGTACCGCTCCGGTCCCCCACATACATGTCCATGTATACGAAATCATTCACACGGGGGTCGAACACACGAAAGGTGTTGATGAACTTCCCGCCGCGCTTGCGGTCGAACAGGGAAAGCAGTGTTTGCATCTCCGACGGTGTCAGCATACCGAACGAGACCTCGATTTTGAGCTTGTCGTCGCCCACCACCTGCCCTATGAAATCGCCGTTCCCATTGCGTGCGCCGTCCACCATTGTGGAGATCGTAACGCCGCAGCTCCCGAGCTCAGGAGGCGGCAGAGCAATGCCGCCCGCTGTTTCGATCCATGCCAAATATACCGCCTCCTTATAACAATGCAGGGTTTCCCACAACGCGCCGTCCGCGCGCCTGTTTTCCCCGCTCGTAGCTTCGATAAATGGTGTCGTCCCCGATGGTGATGCTTTCATCTTTTTCCAGCAGCGCCCGAAGAATTTCCAGCATCTGCCCCAGCAGCGCCAGCAGCTCCGCGCCGTTCAGCCCCCCTGCCATTCCGGCGGCGACGGCCTCCGCGATCTTGCTCTCCGGCGCCACGATCTCGCCCTCGCGCTTGTTGTCGCCGATAAGGGCAAGCTGCGGCGTATTGGCTGCCACGTACCCGCCCTGTGCCAGGTGCGGGATCTGCGGCGGCGTTACCTGCGGCGAGATATCAAATCCAAGCTTTCCGGCCACACTGCTCACGGCCCGCAAAATCGCGTTGATGCCCGCGCAGATGCCCGCTATCATGCCGTTCACGATGTCAATGATCCCGTTCACCGTGTTCCGGATGGCATTTTTGATGCCGTCCCACACTTTTACGACTGTGTTCTGCACCGCTTCCCAGGCGCCGTCCCAATCCCCGCGAAACACTGCGGTGAAAAATTGCAGCAGCCCGCGGAATAGAGTGATGGCGATGTTTATACTGTCGCCGATGCGCTGCACAACGTACTTTACCACATTGACAACGCCCTCGAAGATTTTCTCCCAGTATGGCCCGAACACTTGAACGATCCAGTTGATAAAAGGCAGAAGAACCTCATTCCACCAGGTAAGGATGTACTGGATGATATCCGCTGCCATGCCCACAAAGTTATCCCACAGCGGTTTGAGCGTTTGGTCCCAAAGCTCCGTGCCTTTTTCAATGCAGTACTGCAGGAACGGCTTCACCGCGGTATCCCACAGGCTTTGAAGGATATCCAATATCCAGTTGAACGCCTCTACCACGCCGTCGCAGATCGGCTCTCCGTACTGCTCCCAGGTGGCTTTGATACCGTCCATCAGGCCGGTCCAGATATGCTTTACAAGGTTCAGCGCGGGGAGCAATACACTGTTGACCGCATCTGTCACGATACCGCACGCCCACACAAAGAAATCAGCAAACATCTGCAGCTTCGCGCTGATCACATCGCCCGTAATGGGAGCGAACGCCTCGGAAAAGGCATTCGCCACGCTGGGCGCGAAATCCGTCAGCAGATAATCGCCCAGCGGTTTCAGTCCGGTATCCCACAGGTTTTGCGCAGCGGCCTGCACCCGCGGCCATACCTCCACGGCCTTGCCTTGTATCTGGTCCCATGCAGCGCTCCACGCAGCAATGGAAGGCGCCATAAGCTCTTTGAAACGCGCCCAAAACGCCTCCAAAGGCTTCATCAGCCCGGTCATTTCCTTGCCGGTATCTGCGATTGCGGCGGAGGCCCCACCGCCACCGCCGCCCCCGCCCGGATCAACGACGTTCAGCTCGTCAATGCCAAGCGTGGCGTTTGCCTTTTTGGCAGCGCCGCCCGCCGCGCTGCTCACGCTTTGGAGCTTTTTGCCCGCGGCCTCCGCCTGCGCAAAGGTCTGCCCGAAAATCGAAGCGATAAAAGCGGCCACGGCGCGCGTGGCGTTCGCAAGCCCCTGCATCAGGGCCGTCAGGGCCGGAAGGACGGCGTCGAGAATGGGGGCAAACGCTGTGCGGAGATTGTTTTTGACGCTCTCCAATGCGGCGCTGAACTCCTTGCTCTGCCCGGCCGCGCCGGACATCAGGCTTTTCATTGCCCGGAAAAACGCGTACAGCCCCGCCGTAAGGAAGGTCGCCTTCATGGTGCTGCCGACGGTTTTGAACAGGCCGCGTATGCCCTTTGTGGCTTTCTGCCACTGCTTCTCGCTCTCCCTTGCGGCCTGCGCCTGCGCCCGTTTTTCCGCCGCTGCGGCGCGTTCAGCGGCCGCAGTCTTTTTTGCTTCTGCCCGCTCTGCTGCGGCAACAGCACGCTGCCGCGCACGTTCCTCCGCCGCGGCTGCTTTGGCTTCGGCCGCCTCCTGCCTGGCCTTGGAGCGTTCTGCCGCTGCCGCCATTTTTTCCTGCGCGCGCTGCTGCGCCTGCGCGGCTTTCGCCGAGGCCGCCTCTGTCTCAATGCGCAAAACTTCCTGTGCCTGAAGAAGCTTCTGGCTGACAGCCTCCTGCTGTGCGGTCAGGGCATTGAACGCTTTGTCGTTCCCCAAAAACTGATCGGCCGCGCGTCCGGGGTCTTTCAGCCCTTTGAACATTCCTTTGGCGCTCTGCCGCATGCCGTCCATCTTACTGCCCAGGCTGTCAAACTGGCTTTCCAACTCGCGCACCTTGACGCGCGCTTTCTCCAGTGTCTTGTTGTATCCCCCGCTGAAAGCGCGCTGTATGGCGTCGCCGGAGGCTTTTCCGGCGGCCTCGAACCCCTTCTGTGCCTGTGCGGCTGCCTGGCTTGTGATATCCCGTATCTGCTGCGCCACCGTGTTGCGCACAACAAAGTCAAGATATACGCTGCCTACGCCTGTGCCCTCCGGCATATCACTCACCTCCAAACATCTTCGCCATCATGCGCTCCAGTGCATCCATTTCACTTCGCACCACCGCCGCGCCCATGCGCATCACATCCCTCTTTGCACGGAACGCCGCCCACTCCGTACGCAGCTGTTTCTGCCATTGCGGCATACTGCGCACAAGGTTCGCGTCGCTCTCGCTGCGCACCGCCACCACGCGCCCCAGCGGCGTGTCATCCATCAGGCCGCCGACGAGCTTTACCCATTCGGCCCAGCCCAGCTCTCCCTGCGCAGCCGGCAGGATGCCGTACTGTTTGGCGATGCTCTGCTCGATCAGCACGGCGTCATAGTCCAGGTCATACCACTCGTCAGCCTTTTTCTGTCTGAAATCGGGCCTTGTCCGGTTCGTCCTCCTGCCCGGTCACTGCGTTCATCACAAGCTCAAACAGCCGCTGATAAGCCGGGAACGGCATGTCCATCCGGTCGATTTCAACCGCGTTTTCATCGCCCAGCGCAAGCTTCAGCGCCTCGTCGATGCGTTCGCCCATCGGCTTGCTTTCGTCATCCGCCAGCGCAAGGATCTTTTTCACGGTCTTCTGCCGGCTGTCTACTGGATACACCTTTTCACCGATGCGGATCTCCGGCGTCTCGGTCAGCAGCTTACCGTCCAGCGTGTACAATTTTCCCATGTCGTTTTCTCCTCTCATTTCAAAGAAAGCCCCCGCCGAAAAGAGCGGGGGCCTATGCATATCAGGCGCCGGCAGCGGGGGTAAACGTCGGCTTGCCGTTGGACATTACGTCAAATTCCAATCCCGCAACATTGCGGCTCTCGCCGCCGCCCGGGTTGGTCACGCTCAGCACACAGGGGAAAGCCAGCTTCGCGCCGCTGGGGAACTCCCATTCGAAATGCGCTTCGCAGTCGGAACCTGTTCCCCAGGCGCTGGCCTCGACAAAATCGTTGCCCGGGTCGCCGATACAGCGCTTTCCGGACAGGCTGATGGTCAGGGCCTTGCCCGTCACCATCCGTTTCAGCCAGCCCTCCTGCTCCATCGGGCTCCATTCCTCCACGTTTCCGTCGATGGATACGCTGAAGTTTTCCATCTCGGCAATGGTGTTCAGGCTTTCGGCAGAGGCGCCGATCTTAAATTTGTTTTCAAATACGGGATATACGCCCGTCTTTGCCGCCATACTCTCACTCCTTCATATAAGTCATTTTCAGGTTTATCACGAACTCACACACGCCCCGGTCGTCCTTTCCCACAGGCACGGGCCCGCCGCCGGGCTCCACAGCGCACACGGTGCAGCCGTCCATGTCGAAGGCCCCGCGGGCATAAAACAAAGCGTATACCGCATCGGCTTTGGCCTGTGCGGACCGCATGTTCCTGCCCCAATGCACCAGCACCGTGGCATAAAACTCGCCGGCGCGGGTCTGTTCTGCTCCACCCAGGCACACGCGCTGCGCAGCCGGCGGTTTCCCGGGATATACGCCGATGTATTTCTCCGTGTTCCCGTCGATGCCGCCCAGCTGGATACCCTCGCCCACGTCGGTATTCGCTTTGATGTAGTTTTTCAGCTGCTCCAGCATCATGGCACTTTCTCCTTCATCCGCGCCGCAAAGGTATCGGGGATAAAGTGCCCCCATACCCGATTTGCCGGACAGAAAAACAATCTGTATAATGGAAAGGGG
>OJRC01001165.1_pt1 | contig 10950 bp, 10 predicted proteins | sample 1599081 | NCBI WGS metagenome assembly OJRC01 (sample SAMN03922519, study PRJEB24848) | human gut metagenome | isolation source: stool sample | host: Homo sapiens | place: Germany | collected 2010-02
CAGGGATTCGTACATTTTTTCTCCATGACGGGCTCCGATAATTGTAATGTCGTTGGGAGCGTGGAAAAGATCTTTGAGAGCGAGGGCCAGCGTCTCGATCGTGGCAGCCGGGGCTTTTTGTACGAATATGTCCCCCGGATGGGCATTTTGGAATGCATACATGACCAATCGTACGGAATCGTCCAGCGACATCATGAAACGTGTCATATTCGGTTCTGTGACCGTCAAAGGCAGTCCTTGCTTGATCTGCTTAATAAACAAGGGAATAATCGAGCCTCGAGAACACATTACATTGCCGTAACGGGTACAGCAAAATACACCGTTGTTAGCTTTCACCTGCGGCATCCTGGCTTTATTGATGCACAATTTTTCCATGAGGGCTTTTGTCATGCCCATCGTGTTGATGGGATAGACGGCCTTGTCCGTTGAAAGAACGACAACCCGCTTCACTCGGTTCTGCACGGCTGCTTCCAAAACGTTTTCCGACCCGAGAATATTCGTCTGGATCGCTTGCATGGGGTAGAACTCGCAAGACGGCACCTGTTTGAGCGCTGCGGCGTTGAATACGTAGTCGACACCTTCCATGGCCGTATTGATCGAATGAAAATCCCTGACATCTCCGATAATGAAATTGATTTTCTCATTCGCCAATTCGATTCTTAATTCGTCTTGCTTCTTTTCGTCGCGGGAGAAGACTCTTATCTCGCGAAAGTCGGAATTTGCAAACTTGCGGAGAAGCGTGCTGCCGAACGAGCCTGTTCCTCCAGTAATTAGCAAAACCTTATCTCTAAAAAGATCATTCATAAATCGTATATTTATAAGTTATCAAACAATGTTTTTAAAATGGTTTATCGTTGGTTATCTTATCATCTTTTTCAGTATAGCTCTCATCCTCGAATATTCCTTTATGGGAAGTGCCGGCGTACCGATTATGGTATTGCCTTGAGGTACGTTCTTGTTGGCTGCGGAATTAACTCCTATCATGGCATTATTTTCAACCGTAACTCGGTTCATAACAATAGCCCCCGGAGATAACCAGCAATTATTCTTGACGTTTGCCGACCCTAATAGGCTTACATGAGCCGTGAGAACATTGCTCTCGCCGATAATACAGTTGTGGCCGATATGGCAATGATTGTTGATTTGCGTGTGATCGCCGATCTGGACTGCACCTTCAAATAGAGCGTTGCCGACAGTTACGAGATCGCCAATCCACACATGGTTGCCGATTATCGTTCCCCCAACATGACGCGTATTGAAAGGTGTGCCTTGAGCTGTGTAAATAATCTGGAATCCCACACTTCCGATTATGCTGTTACATCCTATGTAAGTATTATTCCCGATCCGGCTGTTGCTGTGGATAATACTGTTTGCTCCGATCGTCACATGGTCGCCTATGACGGTGCCGTTTTCTATGATGGCCGATTTGTGGATTCGACAATCGCGTCCTATTACGGGCGGTGCGTCAGGCTTTTCGTAAAAATCGGTTACATCGTAAAGCCAAGCATGCGCTTTGTAGAAATCCTCTTCCGGACTATCCGATATGCAAAAGGAGAAACGATCTTTGTATCCCGATATCGATTCATAATGATTTTTTGAAATGAAAAGAGCTTTGATACTCGGATTGTTTTTGGCTGCAGCGATGTATTCGGTTGACGTGACATAGGACAGGATAGACGGATAAACCGAAGTCCGGTTGCATAATCCCAGTCCGTTAATTTCTATATCACCGTTTATCATCGGGACCCCGAAGTGTTCGGCGATCTCTGATAGCAAGATCGATCTTTCTTTCATATTCGAATTTATTCTTCAATCCACCACCCGCATGGCAGGGCCAGATAGTGTTCGTAAAACTCCCGAACGCCGGGCAAATCGTTTTCGTAGTTTCCGAAAACGCTGTAATTGTAGTTGGGCAGATGCACGCTCGAAGCGTAGTATCCGTGCGTACGGAAGTGCCGAATACCGTCAATCCGGCCCTGTTTGGCAAGCAGTCCGAATACCCAATAATTAGGTTCTGTTTCCGAACGTCCGAGCGGTTGAAAGAACGGTTCTTCGGTTAGTTCGGACCGCCATTTCTGCGCGTTTCTTCGCTGGATGGCTAACAGCGAGTCGATATGCCGCATCTGCATGCAGCCGATATAGCTTGATACTTCGTTCATCGTTACGCCCATACCGGGCTGACGGACATCGGAAAGAGGTGATATCTCTCCCATATCGTCGCGGAACGTACTACGGTCCACACCTAAATCTCTCAGTTTACATGCTTTTTCATGCAGTTCAATATCCCGGAAACATACTGCTCCGCCATCGATCGTGTTGGGTAAACGTACGGTTTGGAAAGAGAAGAGAGTGACATCGGTATCCAGCGAACCCAGCGCTCGTCCTTTGTAACGTGCGCCAAACGCCTCGATACAATCGTCGATTACCGGTAGACCTTTTTCTTTGCCAATCGTGTTGATTTCATCTATATAGCCAGGGTAGCCGCAATGATGATTATGGAAAATGGCTTTCGTCGCGGCGGTGAGCTTTTTCCGCACACTATCTGGAGACAAAGTCCCGGTACGCGGGTCGATATCGGCCCAGACGGCTTTTGCTCCGACCGACAGAATAGGCATATTGGAAGCGAGGCAGCTTTGCGGTGATGTGATGACCTCGTCGTCATATCCGATGCCGAGCGTCAGTAGGGCGATCTGTACCGCTGCGTTGAACGAATTGACTACGGCGACGTGCGGAGCGCCCGTATAGGCTTCCAATGACTTTTCGAACTCCCGCCCCCACTTGCCGTAAGCCAATGCTCCGGAATGGAGGATTGCGTTCATTTCCGGCAACTCTTCCGGCATGAACGGTTTATATAGCGGAATCATCGTATTATTTTGTTTCTGTTACCAGCCTTTTTTAATTAGGGATACGATGCGTTCCCGCTGTTCGTCGCCGACCCACCATCCGCAAGGTATATGTACGAAATGACTGTAAAAATTGTCCAAGGCTGGTAATTGACATGCGGAACGTGCGAAAATCGAATGACGGTCGTTACGCAAATGCAACTCGGAAGCGAGCACGCCGTTTTCCTCCATCATCCGCACGAAGCCAGGACGATCTTCCACCTTCATCGTATAAAGCCAGTATGAAGGTTCCGTGTGTGGATAGTAAGGCAGAAGCGTTACGCCGGGAATTCCCTGCAACTTTTTGTCGTAATAACGACCGTTGTCCTTATGGCGGTCCACAATGCCGCTGATGTAACGCATCTGAACGAGGCCGATAGTCGCGATAACATTGTTCATGTGGTACTTGTAACCGGGAAAACGGATGTCGTTTTGCAGCCGCGGGACTTTCTTGTCGAGACCGAACCACCTGAGTTTACGTCCGACACTCATCTGAGAGTCGTCTTTCAGTGCTATAAAACCACCGTCCACCGTAGTCAGATGTTTGATCGCCTGTAAAGAGAAACAGGTATAGGCGGAATGGCTTCCCACGGGCTTGCCATTGTACCGGCTTCCCATCGCATGCGCAGTATCTTCGATGACCGGGATACCGGATTCGGAAGCGATCGCACTGATTCGATCCATATCGCAAACCATACCGGCATAATGCACGACCATGATAGCCTTCGTTTTCGGCGATATCTTTTCTCGAATACTATCCGGGGAAATCAACCCGGTTGCAGGATCAACGTCGGCCCATACCACGTCGGCCCCGACCAGCTTGATCGCCACATTGGTGGGTTCTGCGGTCAACGCCGTGCTGATGACTTCGTCACCCGGCCCCACCCCGGCCAACATCAATGCAATATGTAGAGCCGCCGTACCGGAATTGAGTGACAAGACATTGGGATTCTCGATATAAGTGCCGAATGTGCGCTCGAATTCGTATACTTTTTCGCCTTCGGCGATATACCCGCTATAGAGAATTTTTTCGATTTCCGGCATCATTTCCCCGGCCGGAGCAATAAACGGTTTGACTAAAGGAATCATCGTATTGGTAGTTATCGTTTATCGTACATATCTTCGTAATATTTCTGGTACTCACCTGAAGTCACGTTATCGATCCACTTTTGGTTATCGAGATACCAGCGGACGGTTTTTTCGATACCTTCTTCGAACTGGAGGGTCGGTTCCCAGCCCAATTCCTCCTTGAGCTTCGTGGAGTCGATCGCGTAGCGCAGGTCGTGCCCGGCGCGGTCAGCGACATAGGTAATCAGTTTTTCGCTTGCGCCTTCCGGCCTTCCCAAGAGTCGGTCGACGGTTTTGATGATGACCTCGATCAGATCGATGTTCTTCCACTCGTTGAATCCCCCGATGTTGTACGTTTCGGCGATTTTCCCCTTGTGGAAAATCAGGTCGATGGCCCGTGCGTGGTCTTCCACGTATAGCCAGTCGCGGACGTTCTGCCCCTTGCCGTAGACGGGCAGCGGCCTGTCGTCCCGGATGTTGTTTATGAACAGCGGGATCAGCTTTTCGGGGAACTGATAGGGGCCGTAGTTGTTCGAGCAGTTCGAGATGACGGTCGGCAGGCCGTATGTGTCGTGATAGGCCCTGACGAAGTGATCCGACGAAGCCTTGCTGGCCGAATAGGGGCTGTGCGGATCGTACTTGGTCCGTTCGGTGAAGAACTCGTCTCCGTAAGGTCCTCCTCCGCACTCGTTTCCGTTCGGATCGCCTTGGGGCCGCGTCATCGGCAGCGCTCCGTAGACCTCGTCGGTGGATATGTGGTAGAACCGTTTCCCCTCGTAGTCTCCGTTCCATTGCTCCTTGGCCGCCTGAAGCAGCGACAGCGTTCCCATGACGTTCGTCCGGGCGAAGGTGAACGGGTCCCGGATCGATCGGTCGACATGGCTTTCGGCTGCGAGGTGTATCACCCCGTCGACGGCATACTCCCGGAAGAGCTCCCGCATCCTCTCGTAGTCGCAGATATCGGCCTTTATGAAAGCGTAGTTCGGGGCGTTCTCGACGTCCGCGAGGTTGGCCAGATTGCCCGCATAGGTCAGCTTGTCGAGGTTGACGATGCGGTATCCGGGGTACTTGTTTACGAACAGGCGCACCACATGGCTCCCGATGAAGCCGGCGCCGCCCGTGATCAGTATACTGCGCTTGTACGTTGTCATGACTCGCTGTTTTTCAGATTCTCGATACATGCCTTCAGCGATTCGGTCCAGTGCGGTATCCGGATGCCGAAGGTCTGCTTTACCTTGGTTTTGTCCAGCACGGAGAAGCTCGGCCGGCGGACCTTGCTAGGGAACTCCGAGCTGTGGCACGGCCCGATGTCGCATCCCGTATGGCCCGCGTACCCGGCGATCGCTCGGGCGAAGTCGTACCACGAGCAGACTCCTTCGTCGGAGAAGTGGTATACGCCCTCCCGGCCGTCGTACTTCCGCCCCTGCACGATCTCGAAGATCGCACGGGCCAGATCTCCTGCATAGGTCGGCGTGCCGACCTGATCGAACACGACGCTCAGGCTGTCGCGCTCGGTGGTCAGGCGAAGCATCGTCCGAAGGAAGTTGTTCCCGAACTCGGAGTAGAGCCACGCGGTGCGGAAGATCAGGTAGCGGCAGCCGCTCTGTTGCACGGCGCGCTCGCCAGCCAGCTTCGTGCGCCCGTAGGCTCCCGTCGGATCGGTCGGGTCGTCCTCGGCGTAGGGCGTACTCTTGTCCCCCCGGAAGACGTAGTCCGTCGATATGTGGATCAGCACGGCTCCCCGTTCGCGGGCCGCGGCGGCCAGGTTCGCCACGGCGCGATGGTTGAGCAGGTCCGCCGCAGTCTCGTCCTCCTCTGCCCGGTCTACGTTCGTATAGGCCGCGCAGTTGACGATCACGTCCGCCTTCTCTTCCCGCACCGTGCGTCCGACCGCATCGGCATCGGCGATGTCCAGCTCGGCCACGTCGGTGAAGACGTACCGGTCCGCGCTGCCCGCCGCCGCACGACGCATCTCGCGCCCGAGCTGCCCGTTGGCTCCGGTGACCAGCACCGTGATTCTCTCGCTTGATTTCTGCATGGTTTTGTCTATGTGCATTTGTGCCGCTTGCGCGCCGGAGGGAACGGTCCGGAACCGTCGTCGTGGCTTTTCTCTTCTCAGCGTCTCTCCGGCGCTGCCCGCGCCCGCAATCTCCTGCCGAAAGCAGAGAACTTATTGCTCTGCCGTGGCCGGAAGCCGTACGCCTTTTCTCTCGGTTTTTCCTCCCTGCGTTTTGGCCCGTCCGGCCTGCGATCGGTCGCTGTCCCGGGTCCGCTGTCCCGACTGTCCGTAAGAAGCGCCGGAGTCCTCGCCGGGATCGCTGCATCCGCCGGGACCCGTGCATTTCATTGCCCGACTACCAGTCGGTCCCTGCGCCGGGCATGGCTGCGCAGCGAAGCGATTCCCTGCTTCGGGGAGTATCGCGCCTACCGTCGTAGCCGCGAAGTATTGTCGCCGGGGCTGCTTTCGTTGCCGTCGCCGCCTTGTCCGGCGAGGCGCCCGCAGCTGTGCCGTGCGACCGTTTTATCGTCAGGCGTAATAGTCCGTATTATAGTCGAACAGTTCGGGCGCTTCGTCCAGTCTCGGATGACGGCTGTCCTTTTCCGAGAGAATCACGTTCGCGGGGTTGATCCGCCAGTCGATACCGATCTGCGGGTCGTTCCATGCGACGGCCCCCTCGCTCTGCGGGGCGTAGCAGTTGTCGCACTTGTACTGGAAGAGCGCCTCCTCGCTCAGCACGACAAATCCGTGCGCGAATCCGCGGGGGATGAACAGCTGCCGCCTGTTCTCGCCCGAAAGCTCGACGGCCACATGGCGGCCGAAGGTCGGCGAGCCGCGACGGATGTCCACGGCCACGTCCAATACGGTTCCCGAAATCACGCGCACTAGTTTGCTCTGCGCATGCGGCGGCTTCTGGAAGTGCAGCCCGCGAAGCACCCCGAAGGAAGACTTCGATTCGTTGTCCTGTACGAATCGGACCGGCCGAACCGATCTGTCGAACAATTTCTGTGAGTAGCTTTCGAAGAAGTATCCCCGCGCATCGCGATGCAACTCGGGCTCGAGGATTACGACCCCCTCGAGCGCTGTTTCGATAACTTTCATAAGAATGAACCCTGTTTTTTATCCGGGTTTCGGTATGGAAAAGTATTTGGCAGACCGATTATATGCATTAATATACCGAATGTGCCAAGTGCAAGCATTTTCCAGCCGGCTCCATGCCAGAGGGTTTCCAGCCATCGGGAAGTATGAGCCGAAAACACCTCCTAGAACGGCTGGTGTAACAAAGTGTGTAATCGGGTTTGACAGATATTCCGGGTTCGTCCGGCGTTTCTGTCGGGAAGGACCGATCTTGCGTAACCCGGAGACCGGTCGCACGAGCCTTCCTCGCTCCCGAACTCGCGGACGCTCCGCTCTCTCCCCGACCGCATTTCCGGTTCTGTCGCCCGGGGGCGTGGTACGTCTCCGGACGGATACGGCGCCCGGAGGGACTTCGTCTCTCTCCCTCTCTTTTCTCTCTCGTTTTCCGGCAGCATAGCCGGAATGCAGCCCGCCGGGGGCTTTCCGTTCGCCCGGATCGGAAACCGAGCGTTGCGGACCGGAAGATCGTTGCGTTCGGATGTCGGATCGGCCCGGAATGCCGGCTCCTGTCCGGCCGGTCGGGCAGCCGGCCTGCACCCGAGCCGCCGCCTCGTCGGAGGCATCCTATTCCGTTAGGACGGAGACGGCAATCATATATCTCATTATGTGGCGAACATACCCGCCCCGGAGTTGCGATATCTCCCAGCCGCGGCTTGAGGCTCACAGACCGTGTCTCCGACCGTTTCCGGCCACGAGGTCTCTGCCGACGGAAGAAAGCTCGCGCGCGAAAGCCGGTACGTCAGGGCATATGATTCGGGACGGAGACGGCTTGCGTGTCGTGTCTGGAATAAGCGTCCGTTTCCCGTTCAGCGCCCGTCGCGGGCGACCTCTGCGAGCAGCTTGAGCAGATATTGTCCGTACTGGTTCCTGAGCATGGGCCCGGCCACCTCTCGCAGTTTCTCTTCGGATATCCACCCGTTGCGATAGGCGATCTCCTCCAGACAGGCGATCTTGACCCCCTGCCGCTTCTCGAGCACCTCGACGAAGATCGACGCCTCCGAGAGCGAGTCGTGCGTACCGGTGTCGAGCCAAGCGAAGCCTCGTCCGAGGGTCTGCACCTTGAGTTCTCCGTCGGCGAGAAACCGTTGGTTCACCGAGGTGATCTCCAGCTCCCCGCGGGAGGAGGGCTCGATCGATTTGGCCACGGAGACCACCCTGTTCGGGTAGAAGTACAGTCCCACTACGGCATAGTTCGATTTAGGATATTCGGGCTTCTCCTCGATCGAGAGGCATGTCCCCTGCTCGTCGAACTCGGCCACGCCGTACCGCTGGGGATCGTCTACCCGGTATCCGAAAACGGTCGCCTTGCCCTCCCGCTCGGCCGTGCCGACGGCCTCCCTCAGCTGAGCGGGAAAGCCCACCCCCTGAAAGATGTTGTCGCCCAGAACGAGGCATACGGCCTCGTCCCCGATGAACTCCTCTCCGATCAGAAACGCCTGAGCGAGTCCGTCGGGAGACGGCTGCTCGGCATAGGAGAGACGGACCCCGTAGTCGGACCCGTCTCCGAGCAGCCGCCGGAACGAGGACAGATCCCACGGCGTGGAGATCACCAGAATGTCCCGGATTCCGGCCAGCATCAGAACCGACAGCGGATAGTAGATCATCGGCTTGTCGTAGATCGGCAGCAACTGCTTGGAAACCCCCTTGGTGATCGGGTACAACCGCGTCCCCGACCCCCCGGCCAATACGATACCTTTCATAGGATGATTAAGTAAAAACGGTTACTGTGCCCGACCGGCCTGCGCCGGATCTCGGATACAGGCCGGTCGATTATCGTTTCCATGTTATACAAATCATTCGCTCTCCGAACAACCGGTTCTCCGCAATATCTCATGGACGAGCAATGCCGTTCGTGAAAGGAGCAAAGTATCTCGTTACGCGAATTCTTCTATTTTTTCGCCACGCCATCGTTTGTACGCCTCGGGCGCGAGTACCGGAACCGTCAGCACTTTATGATCGGGATCAACGGTCCGCAGTATGTGTCTCCGGGAGTAGGCCCGCAGCTCGCCGTCCGCAATGGATGCCATGACGACGGGAAAAGGATAAGCCGCGAAATGGAAAACCGCGGTTTCGTTTCGGGGAAACAACCGGCATAGCTGGTAGGCGGATCGTTCGAAAGCCGCCCAGTATCCCCCTGTGCCATACAAGTGGATGAATCGCTCGTTATTTTGTTCCCGAGCGAGCACTTCCGTTCGGTGAGCTGCCAAGAAGGCCATCAGACGGACTCCCGAAGGTTCGGCCTCGGTATTTCGTAGCGGTCCTCCAGCCATGATTTCTGCGTTTTCCACGGGTTGTCGCATACTGACTCTTCCTTAACTTAAGGTGATGTTTCGATCGAGTCCGGCTACCGGTTTATTCCGTATCCGTTTTCCAAGCGAGTCCGAGAACCATACCTGAAGCAGGGATTCGGAAAATCAAGCATATGCAAGCGTGTAAAAGCGTGCAGCATTCAGTGGCCCAGCCAGCGGTCGTAATCGTCCAGCCACCGGATCAGGCGCGCCTTGCTTTTCTTGGGAGATTCTTCCCTTTTCCATCGTTCGACGATCTCGTGGGCCCGTTCGTAATCAAGACTGCTATCCGCGCATCCGTACAATGTGACGAGCAAATTCGCACGAGCCTGTTCTGCCTGGACGAGCGGAAGCAGGTGTCGGATCGTCCCGATCAGCTTTTCGCGCTCTTTCCTCTCCCCGAGCAACGTGTAGGCCGGAAGCAGTATGGAGTAGAGTTTGCTGCGCAACACATCGCTGTCTACTTGCAGTCGGCCGTATTGTTTGATCGTTTCGGCCGCCAAGGCGCGATCTTCGTCCGTCGCGCCTCCCGGGGAGAAGCAGCGCCCCATAGCCTCGTGCAGGCCTTCCTGCAACCGGTCGTTATCCAGCCGGGTATATACGTGTTTTCCGCCCTCGTGCAGAGCGATGATCTCGTACTCTCCCGGACGGACGTGCAGCAGCGGAACCCACATCCAGTTCTCTACGCATACGACGACATCTTTCCGTCCTCCGCCGGGTCGGATCGCTACGCGTGCCTCAGCACCCTTGAATCTCCCCGCGATAATACGGATGCGGTCGCCTTTGGCGAGCCTCTCCGTTTCGGGCATATAGACAGGTAGCTCGTCGCAGTAGGAGCGTGCAACCCATTGCAGGTTGCGCATCGCCTCGTCGGACAGGTAAGGATAGTATCCGCGTAGCCCTTCCCGCACTCGCGGCAGGAAGTTGTATTGAGGCAATTCCTGCTTCATCCGATATATCTCGCTTTCCGACGAGCGGACAAAAACATAGTTGTAAAGCAACGGGCGGCGGGTACGGACGAAATGTCCCTCCTCGTCCTTCACTTCTACGTACGAGGGAGCGAAGAACTCGAATCCCGGCTCGCCGCAACGGATGCGGCGGTCCAGCTCCCTTTGCAGACCGACGGCCGGTCCCCGGTGACAGGAAGGAAGCGTCAGCACGTACCACCTTACGGCTTGGCTGTTTCTTCTGCGTGCAAAGCGTTCGGCCAACTCGGGAATGTCCTTGGTCTCCCCTTCCAAAGTATCTATATTCGCTTCCAAAAAACAGTCGCTTTTTTCAGTTACAGACACTCCTCCGCCATATCGAACGGCTTGTACAACCATCGATATATCAAAGACTTACCCGTCAAACAGAAAGGGATACTGAAAATTTCAGACTTGCCCTTCGTTTCATTTCGCACTATGCGTTTCCCCTCGTTCGCATCTTGCGATTATGGCATTCGAATGCGGCGACGAGATGATCCCGTTTCGCATGGTCTCTATGCAAGAAACCATAAGCGGAGATAAACAGTTGGTAATGAATAGGCATGTTGTATAAAATGCCGCATTGTTACATTTGTTTGCAACGTAAACAC
>OJRC01001175.1_pt1 | contig 10841 bp, 7 predicted proteins | sample 1599081 | NCBI WGS metagenome assembly OJRC01 (sample SAMN03922519, study PRJEB24848) | human gut metagenome | isolation source: stool sample | host: Homo sapiens | place: Germany | collected 2010-02
AATTTTCTTGAAAAAGTTTTTAGAAAAGTGTTGACAAGTGCTTTATTTTCTGGTACAGCGGTGCTCTAATGTGGTACAATGATTAACAAAATTCCCCTCTCCATTCGGAGAGGGGAATTTAAATTACGGCGCATACATATAAAGCGACGTTCCCTCTTGGCCTGAAATGACTATACCTTGGTACACTTTGCCTGTATCAGAAGAAGTCCCAAGAGGAAACTCAACAGTGCCAGCAGTTTTCTTTGGGTTATTCGACATTAGTTGACTATCATTAGGGCCTGCATAGTAATGAATGATAGGAAATTTAAAGGAATGGCCTGAACTATTAGATAATCTAATAATGGTAGAGCCTGTCAACTTTATTCTTCCTAGAATTTGAATAATTCCGTTGACATTGTAAGCGCCGTGAATCTCGCTTCCTGACATATCGACTTTAAGAAAATCTATTTGAATGTTAATTGGCTGTCCAGTTTTCATAGAAAGAAGCTTTGTTGTAATATGAAATGCGTCGCTAAAGGTGGAAATATCACAAGCGAATATACTTCCGCCCACATTCTCCGCCTTTTCTAGTGCTTGGTCAGCCTTAGAGCTAGCATTGTTAGCGGCGGTCTGTGCGTTCTGTGCAATCGTCTTTACCCCGTTCAACTGGGACAGGTTTACAGCGTCAGTGTTGGCAGTACCATTAGACAAGCCAGTAATTCTCTTAGATAGTACATTTACATTAGTCCCCGGATTCAGGCGCAATTCATTAGGTGCATGAATCTCCGTCAGGTGCAGTTCACCTGTACCGCCCTCTGTCTGATTCCGGTTAATGTAAACGGAGCCAAGAGCATCAGGAACATTGATATCCAAGTGACTGTTGTGCCGTTTCAGTACAGCCGCCCCGCTACCATCATAGAGGTTAATGGTTCCAGCACTGATTTCACCCTGCATGGAGCCATTCTGTCCCACCAGTACAGTATCAGCGGCCAAGTTAATCAGGTCGTCATTGAGTTTGACCGCACCAGAGTTGGGGTCGTTCTTCTTGCGGCGAATCTCGGTTACACCAGAAATAGCAATTTCTCCTCCTTCTCCATTGGAGAGAGATACGTCAGTACCCTTTAAAGCAACCGGACCAGTCTCAGACTTGACCACCATAGCGTCAGCGTCATTGTATACAGAACCCTTAACCATCTGGTCGGTGAGATTCCTTGCTCTTGCACGGGCGGCAATTGGGTCATAGAACTTGACTACGGAATTTCCGGTCATGTTGATATCGCCTGTCATGTCGCCGCCAGTAAGAGCTAGATATTCCCCACCAAGCTCTCCACTGATTTCCTGTTTTACCTGCTTAATCCCGTTATCGACATACTTCTTATTAGCCGCATCACTGTCAGCACTGGGGGCGGCAAGGTTAGTAACCTTACCGGCGGCACCGGCAGAGCTGGACTGAACCTTGATTCCGATGTTGGATTCAAGCACAGGATTTACGACGGTATTCCCGTTGAAGTTCAGAGAGCCAGTCATGGTATCGCCGCTTTTGCTCACCTTCGTGTCAACCTGTCCCTGTACATTAGAAATTTGCTGGTCAACGTACTCCTTAGATACGTCAGTGCCAGTACCTCCACCGCCAGTCTGCACAGCGTCATCCACATATTTCTTGGTCGCTACCTCATTGTCTGCGGTAGGCGCACGACCTGCTACAACAGTAGAGCCAGAGGTAAAAGTCAGATTACCAGTAAGTTGTCCACCAGTTAGTTTCAGGTAGGGTAGATTGGTCTGTCCAGTGGTCATACCGTTAATCTGCGTTTCCAGATTAGTGATATTTCCCTTAATGTTAGTGATTTGCGTCTGGATTTTCTTGTCTACTGCGTCAATCTGGTTTTCCAGCGCAACGTCAGCGGCTTTTCTGGCAAGGACTTCCTGTTCAATAGCGTTGATAAGGTCATTATCAGCGGCGATTCTAGCGGCAATTTCGGCATCCAAAGCGGCCTGAATCTGGTTCTCTCTGGTAGTGGCACGGGTAACCTCTGCCTGTAAGTCACTGGCAATTTTGTTCTCGGCGGCGGTAGCACGGTTAGTCTCCGCAACAATCTTATTGTCCAGAGCCTGTTCAGCGGCCTTGGCACGTTCAGTCTCGGCATCGATTTTCTTGTCAAGAGCATCCTCTGCCGCTTCTGCCCGGTCTGTCTCCGATTCAATTTTTTGGTCAAGTGCTTTCTCAGCGGCTGTAGCACGTTCGATTTCAGCGGCGATATCCTTTGCGTTTTGAGTAATGCGGTCGTCAAAGGACTGAATCTGCACTCCCAGCAGGTACGTCTCCCATGCGTTCCGTCCAGTGGTCTGAACAAGGTCAGCAACCTCTTTCTGGAACGCATTATTAAAATTTGGGCATTTAGAGATGACCCAGTAAGCCAGATTCTTAGGCTCTTTGGCGTTTACGGGGTCAGTGGTCATCTGGCCCATGTACAGCATACCCTCGCCAGTGGCGGCGGGAGTGTTGGTAGTAGCGGACGTTACAACAGCGGTTGTACAGCCATAGCCCTGTAAGATTCTTGCAACGGAAGCGATACCCATTCCCGGCTGATTCTGAGCGGAGCAGGAGAAGAAGAACACGGAGCCGGTCCCACAGTTGAATCCGATAGCGCAGACAGCCTGCTTCTGGGTCATGGCTTCCACACCGTCAATAATCTTACTGTCATAGATGATGGGCACGCAACCACCGATGACATCTACCATCTGGTTTTGACACAAGGTAGTCTCCGTCACGTCTCCCTTAAAGTAGCGCAGGGCACCATGGCGATTGAATCCATAGACGTAGCCATCAGGGTTACTCTCGCCGGGGATAGCGGCTCCACGGTACATTGCAGGACCGAACCATTTATCAGAGCCAGCCTGAACAGCGGTCATAATGACGTTAGCGGACTTGATAAAGGACATGTCAAAGATTCCCTGTTCCACGCCGCTGTTAGTGGTGTTATCATAGGCAGGGGCCAAACTTACAAAGATAGGCTTTCCCTTTCGGTCAACAGCCTTCTTCTCTACGATTGCGTAGGCGCATCCCTCTGTGGTATCGTAGCCCTCTTGGTAGTTTACCTCGCAATCGTCATAGTACACGTCATTGGAACGGGCCGCCGCCACGCAAGCGTTCATAGCTTCATAACAGTTCTTGCTAATACAATTCCACTGATTGATACACATATTGGTCCGCTCAATAACCTTGCCCATAGCTTCATAAAGGCTAGAGCCTTCAATCACAGTTGGTACAGGGGGAATCTGTCCCATTACAGGCTGGGGCGGCTGACATACAGGGGGCTTTTGCGGGGGACAGACAGTAGGCGGTGGAGTACATCCACAGTCAGGTTTGGGCCTACAATCGTCCTGATAGGGGTTATTGGGTCTGGTAGGATAGTATTCCATAGTGCGACCTCCTTATACATTTACCTTGTCGAGAATGAACATGAGCATTTCACGGGTTACGAATCCCTGTGGATTCTCGTTCGTGATTATCTTTCTTGCGGCCATTCTCTCCATGGCATTTTTGGCGTAATCACTTCCAGCGAAATTGGCACGCTGGGAGAGATATACCTCCATCATTTCGTTGAACTTGTTTTGGTCCATATCTGTTAATTCCTCCTTTAGTTTATTGCACCTGTCAATTACCATCGAACGGAAGTCATCCATTGTAAGATTAAATTTTTGCATCCAGTGGTCCGGGTCACCGTGTCCGCTTGCCCATCCCATATCATGCCCTTCCTTGTGGGAGATGATAACCCCTTTTTTGGTGGGGTCAAGGTTAAACGTAATACAAAGAAAGGCAAACAGGTCGGCGGCTTCGTTCAGGCACAAGGTGAGATGGTGTTTATCAAGCATACTGTCCTCACACATCTCGACACCGATATGGGTATTGTTGGCGTACCCTCCACAATGCCAAGCCTTCATGTCCCAAGGTAACGTCTGTACTGTGCAAATATTTTCGTCTGCGGCTCGGCCAATAAACCCGTGTACGCATACAGAGCGACCTCCCGGTCTGGGCTGATTCCAGTGGTTATTGTACTTGTTGTACCCAAGGATATCAGAGCCGGGTACATATCTGGACACGTTGGGATTGTTTGCGCCTGTGGAGTGTAGCATTAGACCTTTTACTGTGAACCCCACCCCAGCTTTATAACAATCGTTCTTTTCTAGTATCTGCTTAATCAGTCTCATTGTTACCATCCTCTGCATCATCGTATTTCTTCTCCATGCTGTCCAGTATTTTAACAATAAAGTACGGGACCCTAACATCCATGTCAATCAGGTGCTCTAAGATGCTGATACCCTCTGTGGCTATAAAGTAGAATACAATAGCGTTTCTAACGTAGTCCATACCGAACAGATTATCAATGATTGTTCCTATGATGATAATGCACAGCATAGAACACTTTCTCAGTGCCCCTTTAGCCAGAGCTTCGGAAGAAACACCGTTGCCATATTTACTTAGCTTGAATACTGCGGCGCTTATAAACCCAAGAATGATATCTATAAGCATCAGTGTAAACATCGCCATTAGAGAGTAGTCAAAACCTCCCAATAGCTTCACGGCTGTTCCTCCTATAATTCCGGCTACAACGCATACATGTTCTTTCATTAGAACACCCCCATAAAGTCAACGGCAAGCTCTTTTATAATGTCCTCGTCAATATTCAGGAACGTGCTCCTGAACTTAAGCAACAACTCAGACTGACTTGCATTGATAAATCCCTTTACAGTAGCGTTGCTGTTCTTGGTTTCCTTTGTATCCTCCTGATTTGAAGAAGTACCTAAAGTGGTTTCCTTGTGCTTGTCAGCACCATTAGAGAATTGCTTATTATCCTCTTTGGTGTTTTCGTAGCCTTTGTTATTCTCCTTTTCAGTAGAATCTCCGGTAGTGTTTTGGTTTTCATTGAAAGTAGTTGTCTGCTCTCTTGTGTGGTCCTCTGTTTCGCTCTTGTCTAACTTTCCAGTAGTGTTTGTGTCCTCTGACGTGTTACCTGTGCTTTCAGTAGTCTTGCTAGTGTTGCTTTCTCCATTCTCTGTTTCTGTACTGTCTGTTTTAGTGTTCTTTTCTTCCGTGTTTTGCAGTTCTTCCTTGCTAGTCGAATTGGTCGTTTCATTAGTTGTATCTTTGGTGTAGTTGGTCAGATAATTATTCATTATCTCTACACCAGAGCTAGATACCGTACCTTGGGGAGTATCGGAGTACCGCTGTTCTTTTGTCCCGTTGGACGTAGCATTAGACGTTGTGTCTTTAGTGCCGCTCAGAGTATCCGACATTTCTTCCGTCACGTTTCCAGTTTTATTCACCTTTGAAGTGGTATCGGTTGTTTCCGTGACGTGACCAGTGGTGTCGATGTTAGAGGTCTTTGTTCCATTCTCACTCTGGTCAGTGGTCTTGGTGATATTGATTGTCTCGTTCAGATTTTCCGTGCTCTCCTTATTGGATGTTCCCTCCGTATGCCCGGTAAAGTCACGCTTATTTTCGTCAGTGATTCTGCGGTCATTTAACTGGGCAAGCGAGTTATACATATTCCGGATGGAATCAACATCGTTCCGGCTGGCGGAGACACCAGTAAAACCAAGTTCTCTTAAATCATTGGAGTTTGTCTCCAAGAAGTGGTTATACAAGGGGATTATTTCCAGCAGTTCAGACTTGTAAAGCTGATTGTAGTATGGCATTATTCTTGCTAGATGCTCATTGAGATAGTGCTTGAATCTGTCAGGAGTTTCCTGACCAATCTCATAGAAGAAATAGTGTCTGATGATTTTATCACACAATTCCTTCTTGTGCATTTCCACAAATGTGGTCCAGCTATCATCGAATATTTCATATCCAGAGCCGACCAGCTTTCCAAGCTCCATTGTGTATCTACTCACTTGCCCCACCTCCAAAGCCGCTGTCATAATCATAGGTGGATAGCTCTTTGATATCAACCTCTATATTGGTGCCGTATCTACGGTTGACTTTCTCTATGTCAAGCCGTAGCTGTTTCAGGTTGACTTCATTAGCCATTTCCGTTACCATGTTATTGGCGTTTACTTCATCCACTAGAAGACGCTCTTTCTTGTCGTCTCCCTTGCTGTCAAGCCCAATAGCGGAATACAGGATATCTTCATACGTCCTGTATGTTTTCCACAGTTGGTCGATGTTCCCAATGGACGGGAGCGGAGCAACTTCAAAGTTAGATTTATCAATGCCGTAGTTTTTGAAAGCAAGTACAATATCTTCATTGTCCTTTATTCGCTTCAAGAGGTTTATAAAAGTGAGCTTCTGCTTTTCTTCACAGAGAATCAGATATGGCCGTTTCATTCTGGCACATACTACGTCAATAGAACGGAGTACGTCCATCATGCGCTTTATATAGGTGTATACTGTAAGTGCTGTTGGAGTGCCCGTAGGATTGTTCCTTACAAGCTCAAACTCACCAAAGGAAAGGGTCCTTGTGAATCCAAAGGAAAAAGCGTTGATTCTGGTAGGCTCATAAAATAGATTGTATTCAGAACCATTAGAACAGGGTAATGCTATAAGTCCATAATCTTCATGTTCAAAGAAGCAAGCCTTTCCAACTAGATACAGGCTCATGTTGAGCAACCTCTCATTAACTCCTATGGGTAAATTCTTCCAGTCATACCGTGTGACAGCAATGTTAGAATAGCGGTTGTACATCTCCATAAACAGCTTGCTATTCTCCATCTGCGCTTCGGTTTTAACATACATATCTCCCAACGGGTTGTTTGGGCAGTATGTTGACGTTAGAAGCTCCATACCGAACAGACCTAACGGCATATAACCCCTCCTTTCTTATCTATTGTCTTTAGAGTAGTCGCCTATCTCAACGCCATTTCCAACGTGCCAGAATGTAACGCCGTTATCCAGTGCCGCCTGTATGTTGGCTCTATCTGTGCTGTTGAATGGGCCGCTTACAACGGACGGGGAGCACTTCACATAATTCCAATAGGGACGGGTATTTACGTTTGGCTTTTTCATACGACAGGTTTTATACCCGAACACGGAAAAGAAGTTGTCAATGCTCTCTATCACGGCGGCATCCGGGAACAGCAGGTTGACCAGATATCCCCAGGAATCAGCGGCAATCGCAAGGGCACCTGTGGTTACTCCACCCATAGCTTGGGCAGGGTCAACCGACTTGTCCATTACTTTACCGATGGTCCCAAGTGCGGAGTGTAGGGCATTAGTTACTCCCATAGTAGTACCTGCTACCGCCGCTCCCCCACCAGCAAGGACACTACCGCCGACAGCGAGTGACGTTCCACCAGTTGGAGCCGCCAACAGCATACTTCCAGCGGCCACAGCGGCTGTTCCAATGCCGCCTATAATAGAGGAAGCAAGCTGGGTCCTGTTCTGACTTACCCAGTTAGCAAAGGCGTTTCCTACCCAAGCACCCTGTACATTGATAGGAATGACCACACCCAGCGTCTTGTTAACTGCTTCGTCTCCCTCCATGTAATTGTTGGGATAGACAAGCACACCACCAGCCCCGGCTAGAAAAGCTCCGCCAGCCTGAAACTGCATGGTAGTTGGATTCGGGAAATACTCAGGGCGTAATTCCACAGAATCTCCCTGCCTGTTGGTAAGCTCCACCTTAAAGAACTCACTGCTGAAACACTTTGCGTTCTTTACGGAATATCCGTCAATATTATCGTACCCTACTGTGGCAACGTGTGTCCACATTTCAACAAAGTTATTGGATACAGCTATTCTGGTAGGACATACCCACATACCAAGGATACCGTCAAGCCGTCCCTTTTCGGCGTAGTTTCTTATAGTAGCACCAAGAGAAGTCATTCCCCCGCTGTCAGCGGCGTATACAAACTTGTTTACACCAATGGGCACACCAGCGTTTATCTGGATGTTATAGTTGTCCTCTGCGTTCTCGTCATATGCGGACAGTACAACCACAGACCAGTTTTTCTCTGTGCCGTCAAGCATGACACGTCTTTTCAGGACGCCAGTTTCAAGCCCTTCCGGTAACAGGTTATTAAAGGAAGGTACTGCACCATTCCAGTCATCTTCCTGCATCTCCCGCTCTACCCAGCAGTCACGCCATATAATGGATTCAATAAATGTTTGCATGGAATCTGTCTGAAACTCGATTTCTGTACAGTTGGGATTAACAAACTCAATGGAAAGGATATTGCAGAAGACAGTCTTTCCGTTGTCGTTCACAAAGCTCATCATATCACAGTTACGGATAGAGTTATACTTTGCGTTCACTCTGGCATAATGCCTGTTCTCCCTCTGATAGCTCTGAGCCGTAAAGGACAGTGGGGAGCGTCCTTCATACCATGACAGTTTGGCCCCTTCACTCTCAAAGTAAGGCTGATTCTGTGGGTCTACTCCTGTGCTCTGGTATAGACGTATCGTAGTGTTGGGCTGAAAGTCAGGCATATTTTCACCACCTTAAATAAGGCCCGGACGGGAAGCCCATCCGGGCCAGTTAAATCAGGCCGTATACTTCTCAGTTACAAAGGACACGCCATTAGCCCAAGGACGTAGAGCAAAGGTGTCCCAGCAGTGCCACCAGTAAGTCCAAGCCATAACTTCGGAGTTATAGAACTCGGTCATCTTACGGAGACTGTCCCGAATCTGGAAGGCACCACGGTCGCCAATCCAAGCATACATATTATCGGCCCCGTCAAACTTGTCAACAATGACCTGACGGGCGACATAATCAGCATAGCTCAGATTAAAGGCCGCACTTAGCTTCTGTACATCCACGTTTGCGGCAACGTCAGCACGAATCAAAATGACCAAATCCTCGGTGGAAGTCCAAGAAGTAGCAGGGCTAGAGCCGCCCACAAGCTGATATGCGTTATAGTCAGAGCTGGGGAAAGACATAGCGGAAGCGATACCACGCAGACGGGTCAGGAAAGCGGTAGCGTTCTCTGCGCTTACAGTGGGCAAAGCAAGCACTTCCTGAACCATCTTAGCTTTGGCGGTAGCACCACCCAGTAAAGACTTGGTAAGATTGAACTCGTCAATCGTGTTGCCAGTATACAGGCTGTTTACGATACCTGCAATCAGGTTTTCCAGAGCACCCCAGCTTACAAAGGCGGCGGTCAACTGCTCGTTGCGGATAGTGACCTTGTACTTATCCCTACGGTTACGGCGATAATAGGCCGCCTTTACGTCGGGGTCAACAGGGGTCAAAATCCCTTGGAAGTTAGCAGGCTCATAGTTTGCACCCTTGGCGGGGTTGATATAGATGTCTTCAACATCCAGCCCCAGAGGGGTAGAACCCTTCCGTAGAAATGCCAGAGGATTCTCAAACATCTTCTGGTCTACAATGGTAACGGCAATCTTATTTACCAGAGCAGTCAGAAATTCGTTCTGTATGGACTGGTATTCCAGAATGGGGTTACCAACGTCCTGAATGTTTCGGGGAGTAGCCACTGGTACAGCGTCCCGATAGGCTTGGCTGGCTTCATTTCTAATGGCGTTTACTGTATCAACAGCGTTTGGAATCTTAGTAGACATTTACTTTACCTCCTTGAATAAATCCTCGACAGTGATTGTCTCGGCCTTTGTTTTTTGTTCGGTGGATTGACCACTTCCACCTGTCTTGTCAATGTTTTGCTGACCAACCCGTAGGAATAGCTCTAAATTAGCTTCTTTCAGTCTGGTATTTTCCTGTTTCAGTTGTTCGTTTTCAGTAGATAGAGTAGTATTAGTTGCAAACAGGCCCGTGTATTCGTCACTGGCTTGTGTAACTAAAGAGGTTAGGGTGGCTTGGTCATTCATGGCACCGATGACCTTCTGCATATGGTCGTTCCATTGTTCGATTGTATATGGCATACTGATTTACCTCCTTAAAATCATCAGGGAATTGGATATCAAATTTTTGGCTTTCATAGTCGTAAACCTGACTTCTCCCCGGTAGTATTTTTGTTGCAAAGCTCCGAGCCATATAAGAGCGTCTTTACTGTTTCGTAGCTCTGTTGTCTCGTCATGCTCATCTACACTTAGAGAAATATGCTTATTACAGGTAGGGTCATAGCTTTCCGTAATGTACCACAAATCAGAGCCTAATATAGTATATACTCCAAGCTCATTTCCCGATACTCTGATGGTCATTATACACGTTCCGGGGCAAGGCATCTTTTCGATGAAACTGGCAGTATCCCTCAAGAACTCGTTTTCAATAGCGTATTTCCCGTACTCTGTTTCGGCTATAATTTTTCCGAATCTGGTTGACTTTGCTTTCTCCGTGTAAGATGGACTGTCTACCAGCTCAAGAAGAATATCATTCTTGCGTAGTATCTTCTGCCCTTTCTGCAAAGACAAATCGTAATACAGGAAATATGGGTTAGTGAATGTTATTGCGTTGGACAAGAACAGGACCGTAACGTCCCTTAGTCTCGCAATCGTTGAGTACATCTCATTAAAGGTCTGTACTTCATCGGGCAGATACCTTATCAGCCCTTGGTCTATAATGAACTCGTCAAACAGAATCTTGGTCACATATGGGAACGGCACCGACTTGAATTGAGAAGCTCTCGACAAAGGCAGTGCCCATCCAGCAAGTTTACCGTCAATGTAAAAGCACTTCTTTTTCACCGCCAGAGCGTGGTCTTGAAACTCATGCTGGATATCATCGAAAAATAGGTCAATCTGTGACGACTTGATTTCCGTTTCATATCGGCGCAGATAGATAAACTGCTGTCCCTTAGTTATAAAGTCTTTTATGACCCTTCGTTTACAGGAATACGTCTTTCCCACTCCACGGGGTCCAACCACAAAGTTGAACAAGCAGTTATAGGAAAGCGTCTTATTTACATCGTACCACATAGCTTCACCTATGAGAAAAGGGATAGTATGAGCG
>OJRC01001183.1_pt1 | contig 10761 bp, 10 predicted proteins | sample 1599081 | NCBI WGS metagenome assembly OJRC01 (sample SAMN03922519, study PRJEB24848) | human gut metagenome | isolation source: stool sample | host: Homo sapiens | place: Germany | collected 2010-02
CGTGGGCTCGGAGATGTGTATAAGAGACAGGTGGATAATAGTCGCTCAACGACACCTCTCCCTGGTCTCGCCGGACGATATACCACCGCTGCGTGTAGTAGCTTCCTGCATTTTCGCTCAGGTAGTCGCTCATCCATCCGGCAAGGTCGTAGTCCCCGAAGCCGAACAGTCCGGCGACGTTCTCCTTGCCGCCGATTTTGTCAAGCAGCATGGCTCCGATACCATTCTCCGCCTGTTCCAGCAGGCTGCCGTAATGGTCGTACAAAGTGGCTATCGCTCCGAGCTTGCCGTTTATCAGGTCATGGAATGCGCTTTGCGGCAGCAAGGCTTCACCGAGGTTGGCGATGCCTGCTGTCGCAAGGCCGACACCCATGTTATAGAGGTTGTCGAGGTCGCTTTGCAGATGCTCACGGGTAAAGCGGTTCGGCGCGTTGGCAAGGTCGTCCATCATCCGCTGCCAGTCGATGTTCCCCATTTCCGAAAGTTTCAGCAAGGGAGCTATCTCCCGGTTGATTTCAAGGAATGCGATGTCCGAAAAGGTCAGCGTGCTGTTGGTCACCACGCTCTCGAACTGCATACACAGACTTTTGGTATCATCGCAGACTTTCATCAGGTAACTGCCCCAATAGATAGCCGTTTGCGGCGAATGGAGCATCTGCTTCGCCACCACCCATATCTTGGGCATGATTTTCTCCGCCACCATCCGGTAGATGCGCCGGTAGTAGTAGTTTTCCGTACGGCTGTTCCAGATGCCGAGGTCGCTCAGGGCTTTATGCTCCAAGAACTTGGCCGCGAATATCCCGGCGGTAGCGACCTCCGCTGCCGTGTAGTGCTTGAGGACGTCATCGACCTGCTCCCGGTAGTACCCTTCGGCGACCGCTTCCGTACCGAAGGCAGCCACCATCGCCGCAACGGTACGGGTGTCGTAGTTCACGCTGTAATACTGGGCGTGAACCGTCTGGCAGAGTGCGACCGAGGCGATGGTCAGGATAAGGAGTAGTCGTTTCATGGCTGCAATGCTTATTTGGATTCATGTGCGGGACGGAGGTTGAGCACATGCCCCGTCTCGTTTACTTTCTGTGCGAAAGGCAGGGACTTCCCGATACCGCTGGCATCCCAGTCCCGGCAATATGCCTCGATAGCTTCCTGATGGCTGCACCGAAGTTCCTTCTTGTAAAGCTTCAGTGCCTCCTTTTCCGCCCGTTCGGTCGTGTAGGTCATGTAGCACTCGTGCGGCTCTTCCACGCCGTACACGCCGCTGGTCGTCCCCCGACGGATAAACACTTCGCGGAAGAAGCTGCGCCCATCCTTGTTCTCCAAGCGGTTGATGGTAAATATCTTCTTGCAATCCACCTCGGTCAGACCAAGAATCTTTCGGATTTCGTCAAAGCGTTCCTTGAACTTGCTCTGGTCAAGCAGCATCACCACGTCCGAGTTGTTGATGATGGCCTCCTTCACGATTTCGCTGCCGATGATGTCCTGTATCTCCTGCGTCACCACGCCGACAGAAGCCCAAAACTTACGGGCGGTCTTGTACATGAACTTGATGTATTCCGCCATGAGCGGGCTGGCAATGGCCTTCCACGCCTCTTCGATGACAAGGACTTTGCGGTTCTTCTTGATGCGCATTTTCTGCAGGAATACGTCCATAATAATCAGTGTGACAATGGGAAACAGTTTCTTGTTTTCCTTGATTGCATCCACTTCAAAGACGATGAATGTCTCGTCAAACAGTGCCGAATCCACATTCTCATTGAGAATCTTCTCATATGCGCCTCCCTTGTAGAACGGCTGCAGCATGGTCGAATAGGTCGAGTAGCTGATTGTCGTGATGTCATTTTCGGTGCAGATCTGCTCCAGACGGTCGAATGAGTAGTCAAAGAATGAGTTGAAGTTCAGTTCCGACACTTTGAGAGCCGCCCGCCGTGCCTCAAGCACCTCTATCTGTTTGCGCACCATCTCATCCACCTCTCTGGGTGGTTTGTTTGGGTTCTTTCGGCTGGCCGCCGCAAACAGGTTTTTCAGCAGTACCTCCCGTTGCTCGTCGGTGTATCTTGTAAATCCGTTGAAATAGGCATCATAGTAGTCTATGATTATCTGCTCGACAATGCGGAACTCGATTTCGGGAATCTGGCTGTCCGACCCTTTCCAAATCATCAGGATAAGGTTCTTGAGGAAGTCTATCTTCTCGATATTGTATTCCTCCCGGTTGATGCGAAACGGATTCATCGTAATAGGCCGTTCCTCGGTATAGGAGATATACTTGCCGCCCAGATACTCGCACAGTCCCTCGTATGAGTTTCCCGTATCGACCATGACCACATCCGTTCCCTGCTCATGGAGCTGGCGCACGACCGAGTTCATATGAAAACTCTTGCCGCTGCCCGAAGGCCCCAAACAGAAAAAATTGGAATTATCAGTCAGTTTATTCTTTCCCTCTTTTCCCGTGATGTCGATAGCCACCGGCACGCCCTGACGGTCGGTGTAGTAAATCTTCAGCGGCGTTTCCTCGCTGTGCAGCACACGCTCCTTGTACATCAGGCACATCGCCGCATCGGAAAGGGTCAGGAAACGGTCGTATTCCTCATTGAGCGTGTAGCAGTTGCCCGGAAACGAACCGACGAACAGTTCCAGTTGGTTGTATGCCCGCTTGCTGATATGGATACCCATACGCCCGAAAGCGTTTTCCAAGTGGTTCGTACACTTTTGCAGGTCTGCACCGGCAGACACGGCCACCACCATGTTGAAGTGTGTATATACCAGTTGCTTGCTCTCACGGGCGATGACTTCCTGCACACGCTTGATGTCCTCGACCGCCATCTGGTTGTTCGGATTGGGAATGCTCGCGTGGCGGTTCTTCTTTTTGTCGAGCAGCGACAGCTCACGCTTCTGGTTGGGCAGGAAGATGATTTGGTTATAGACCACCGTCTCGGCGTTCGGGATGCTGTCCACCACCGACACCAAATCGACGGGCATTTCCGTGTTGTTGACCTCGATATTCGTGTACGGACGTATCTGTGAGGGCAGTGCGGCACAGTCCACGTCCACAAGGCTGTACACCTTGCAGCGTTTGTCGCCCATCGACACGGTTTCATCGTCCGCCTTGAAGTTCGTCATCGACACGGTGCGGTCTTTGAAGTTCATGGCGAAGTAACGATCGACGTACTCGCTCGCTTCGGCTTTGTTCAGGAATCTGGCCTGTACGCCGCCGTCACGCAACTGGTCGTGTACTTTGCGGATTTTCACAAGGAAGTCGCGCCACTTTTTGCTATCGAACGAGAACAGACGGCTTTTCTTCGCCTCTTGCGTGATGGTCAGGTAGCAAAGGCTGTCCGTGTAAGGACGTCCCTTGAAATAACGAAAATAGGATGAAGACAGGAACTCCTGACCGTCAGTCGGTTCGCTCGCAAACTGTTTCCTGACGAAGATGTCCTGCTTGTGGATGGCGTACCCTTCGCCCAACGTCTGCGCAAGGGCGGTGAACAAGTGTGTGAAGTCGTAGTAACTGTCAATGTCCGCCGAATATTTCTGTACCGGATTCTCTATCTTAAGTACGGCGGAATATTCGCCGGTCTTGGTGTACAGCACACCCACACCGTCCGTTTCCTCCGCCGAGAAATAGATGTCCTGAAAGATTCGCTTGCGCTTGCCGCCCGTACCGAACGCATAGACCGACAAGGCCATACCCGCGCACAAAGCGACAAAACATAAAATGATGTATAGGGTCATTTCGATATACGTGTAATTAAATAGGGGCAGGTTCGCCTTGCTTCAAGACAAACCCGCCCGCGTTCAACAATCAATAAAGCCATGCACATTGCCGTGATGGTTTTTCTTTCGTCAGATCTTGCGCGAGTGGGCATACACATACACACCCGGAACGACCTTCTTGCTATGCAGTCCTTTCCGCTGTTTGAGGAGGATGAGCACGATACCGGCCGATACGACGGCTGCCAGCACGACAAGCCCGGCAATGAAACCGAGCAGGCAGTAGGCGGCGACAAAGCCGACAATGGCTCCGCACGTCGTCACCGCCGCCCAATATATATACCGGCCTTGGATGCCCAAAAACTCAAGAGGCCGTTGCAGTCCCTTGAACAGCGGGTAGTCCGGATAGCGTTCGTCCTTGCCTTTCATACTTATCCTTGATGTTTAAGCGGCAATACCGAAGAACAGAGGCAACGCCTTGGCCGCCGCAATGAGGAAGATACAGGCTCCCACGACCATCATGATCTTCTTCTTGACGTCCTGCTCCTCGTTGTTCATGGCGATATATACCGAGATTGCACCCACGATGGCCACAACGCCGGCAATGGCGTAGCACAATTTCACCATAATAGGCACATACTTGGCAATCTCCTCCGCGACAGTGGATAATGCGCTCGTACCGGCGGAATAGTCGCCTGCGGAGTTCTGCGCTTTCGCCACCATGCCGGACAGCAGCATGAAGGAGAACATCATTACTTTGGTAGGGATTCCGTTGACGAATCCGAATGCCTTGCGGCACAGTTGTTTGGTTTTCTGAAACATACGTTTACTTTTTTAGTGAATACTTTATTTGTCTGCGACCTGATACAAGTAAGGTTATATGCGGTAGCCGAAGAAAACCGGGAAAACATAGAATGCCCCGATCAGGAACAGGCACGCACCTACAAGCGTCATTATCGACTTGGTGATGCCGTCCTCGCCCGTGTTCATCTTGATGTATATCTGACAGACGGACACGATGACGTAAACTCCGGCGATAGCGCAACAGATATACTGGACATAGAGCATCATCGTCACCACGAAGTCGTGCATCGTGGCCAACGCATCCGCTCCCCAGCTATAGTTCACGCTGCCGCTTTTGGCAAAAGTCGTGTAGGGGAACGGGAGGCACAGCGCACATAGAATCTTTTTAGCTTTCGACATCTCACAACCGGTCTTGAATTGGGTTCCACTTTATTTCCGGTCGGTTGTCTAACCGTCCCTTGGAAATCATAGCCTTGTACATCTCCTCCGACGTGCGTGCGTCCGACAGGTAAGGCGTGGTCTCTTCCATCTGTTCCTCCGCCTCGGCCTTCAGCCGTTCCAGTTTCTCCTGCGCCGTTCCCGGTTTGTCCTTGACATCCTCAAGGGATGTTTCGGAAGAGGTAGCCGTACTTTCCGTCTCGTAGTTCTCGCTACCGATACTGAAGCCGGTCTCGCTTTCCGTGACAGCCACACTCTCTTCCTCTTCCGGTGCGCCGAGGTCGAAAACTTCCTCGTTCGGTTTGTCCGTCCCCTTTTTCCCGTAGATGTCATGCGCTATGATGACGGCGTAGTAAATGATGTAGGCAACCGTCAGGACGATGGCAAAAATGAAATATGAGTTCATGTATTTAGTATGAATATTAAAATTTGTATTAGTATGATTTTGCAAAGAAACGCACGAAATATAAAACCATAAAATAATTGAGCATTAAACATCTATTTCGTTAATGAGATTTATGTAATTTCCAAAAATCGAACTATTAAATCGTACTATATTGCAGTCTCTATGGAGGGAAATGGAGAAATCGGGGCATAAAAAAAGCTCTCGTGGTGGAGAGCTTTAGGTGGCAAAGGAGAACACTGAATATCAGCGTTTCTTTCCGCGCAGGTAATCGTTCAGGTCTTTGTATTCCGCATAGTGGCAGGATTCATCGCTGACACGTCCATCATACATCCCGGCAATGGTCTCTGTGGTTCTCTGCCCGGCAAGGTCATTGTCGAGATAACAGTGGATGACCGAATATTCCTGTAAACGTGCCAGCGTCTTTTTCAAGTTGTTTACCGAGTTCATCACGAGGTAGTCGCATGGCATGGCAAGACAGACCGTTCGGTCGCCTGCCAGTTTCAGTGTCATATAGGAAAGGAAATCCATGAAGCCCTCGAAAACACAGACATTTTCCTGTGTCTCTTCTGTCAGATGTCTTATCAATGAGATGTCCTTGTTGTTCAGGCATCCCTTGTAATAGGCGTTGCGCACCTCGTAACCACCGGAGGTATTGCCGAATGCGAGAGCGAAATAATGACGGCCTCGCAGTTCATAATGCACCTCCTTGCAATACATACGGCCGATGTCCGCGTCGATAAGCCGGGATTGGAGGTAAGAGAACAGGGCGTGATGGCGGAGTGGAATCACGATCACGTCTTTCATTTCAGCCTCCACCGGTCGGGGTGGAGCGGTCGGCATACGGGTTCTCGGTAGTGATGCGCCATTCACAAGCCTCTCGATATACGCCAGTGCCTCGCTCACGCAGTCCGTCCGGCAAATGTATTTTGCCAGTTCCACCAGGTCGCCGCCGGTCGCCTCGCCGAAATCGTACCATTCATTGATTCGGTCATTCACCTTGAACGACGGGGTACGCTCGTTCCGTAACGGTGAGAAGTACCAGTATTGTTCCGATTTTATATGCTGTGCATGGTGGCCGAGCTGTGCCAGAAAATCCACGATGCGTACTTGTTTTGCTTCTGCTATGGTCATCTATTTTTCTTTCACTTGATTTCAAAAAAAGGTTTAGTTTAGTTTTTCCCCTATATATATAAATACTAAAGTATACTAAATGATATAAGCCCGCGCACGACTTCATTCTTCATCAAAAAGCATGGCCTCGGTAGGCGTCATGTCGTAATAGAACAACTTGTCCCGTTTGATGATGAGCTTGAGGTTGTCTATCAGGTATTGCATCAGTTTTATCATGACACTCCGGCCGCGTTTGAACCCGATTGCCTCGTAGGAGACCATCAGGCTCTGCAGCAGGTTGTCGAATCCCCGGATGGGCTTTTCCCCGAATGCGGCAGAGAGAGCTTCGCGGTGCTGTTCGATGCTCAGTTCCGTAAACCCCGTTCTTGCCTTGGGCTTCGGGGGCTCGCCAAACGAGTGTACTTCCGCAATGACGGGCAGTCCTGTTTCATTGATGGTAAATGCAAACGGCTTGAACTCTTTTTCCCGGATATGGAGCGCATGGACTTCGCTGATGCCGGGATTCTCGTTACTCTTGCTGATGACCAGCACGGTCTCCGCCTTGTTGCTCATCTCCGTTCCGATATGTCCGCGCACGTTGTTGTCCCCTTTGTTCAAATGAAGCACACAGTGGATGTGCAGGTCGTATCTCGAAGACCATTCCATCATCCGGTTGATGACTTCCACCGATTCACCGGCATTATTGATGTCGAGCATCAGGTCGCGAATGCCGTCGATGATGACCAGTCCGTAGCCTTTCTGTTGGCGCAGCGCATAGTCGATGACCTCGATACGCACCGACGGCGAATATTCACGCAGGCAGAAAAAATCGAGATTCTCCGGATCGGTCGTCGTGGGCAACCCGGCCAGCCGCAATATACGCTCCAATACCGAGCGGCAATGGAAACGGCTCTGTTCCGTATCGACGTACAGAATACGCTGTTTGCCTTCGGGCAGATGTGCACGGTAGTTCAATACTTGTTTCCCCGCCAATGATGCGGCGACAAGCGCAGAGACGTTGAACGTCTTTTTCGATTTCGCCTTGCCAGTCGATGCACTGAAATTGCCGAGCGTGGCAATCGTTGAGTTATCTATCCAGATGATTTGCGGAGGGGTCTCATAAATGTCCGTCGCCTTGATTTGCGAGGCATGGAGGATGTCCGACAGGCGGTGTTCATCCATCCCCATGCTGGTTGTGCGGTCAATCCTTCTTTCGTTTTCCATAGCGTCTCTTGTTAAGGAACGGTTCTGTGGCGGCGGCTTCCGTCACCCTGCGCACTGCCTCGTTCATGGTAGGTTCATAATTCTGCAACAGCCATTCGTCCAATTCCTCCTTGGCGAAATAAACCATTTTACCGCGCGGTTTGTAGTGCGGTATCTCCTTGCTCGATGTGAGCTTGTACAGCATACTTTCAGAAACCCCGATATACATGCAGGCTTCCTGAAATGTGAAAACTCTCTTGGTCGTGAAGATGGTATTTTCCAGCAGCGTAATACGCTCCAAGAGACTTTCGACCGGTTCCAATTTCTTCAGTACCGATTCGATGGCGGCGAGCCGTCCGCTCATCCGCTCCATGAATGTCATTCTATTCGGCATAATAACACAGTTTGATTTTTGACAATGGAGATGAAACCTCCGTTATGCAGCGCGCTAACGGAGGTCAAAGTTATGTGATGTGAACCGGACAGCCGGAAATTCCGGCGTGATACTATGCACGTATCACGGCAACTATCACTGTTTTATCTTTCACATACTTGGCTTTTTGGCACTTCCTGTCATATTTTCAGCCGGCTGACGGCTTTTCGTATGCCGAGGTTTGCCGATGTAATGTTGTTCCTCGCCGCAGACAGGGCGGACGAGAGGCTTGAGGCGGTAACATATCTTGTGCCGTCTTTGGACAACAGGAACCGCCCCTTGTCGAGAACCGACTGCCAGTGAGGCAGGATAAAGGTGTTTTCGAGCAACGCATCGAACAGGATTACCACACGGCGGATATTGTTCACGCGGATGGAAAAGCCCTTCTTGCAGGCGAAGAGAGCCTCCATGTCTTCAATGCGTACAGAAACACAGAACAGATGATAAGTATTGGCGCAAGCCACTATACTTTTCATCTGTTCCGGGGTAAAATTACAACCAAAAGAAAGAGAGAGAGCCGCAGGTCGGTTGATACGGGGCGGACCAAGCGGAGACAACGATTCCGAGGTGTCATACATCCGTTTCAACTTCATGCACTCATTAAACGTGAAATCCGGTGCGGCAAAGCAGGGCTGGACGGAACTGGCGCACTCGGTCAGCAGCCCCTTGACAATGTGGATGTTCATTTCGTGGCAGTTCCGGCAGGCCGCATGGTCACAGTCTATGTACCGGTGTCCGTTTACGAAATCGTCCACATAGCGGTGGTACTGTTTACCACCCAACACAACATCGTGGAGATAAACTGTTTTTGCTTCGGTAAGCAGGGCGAAAAGTTCATTCGCCACATCCTTGTCCGCAGCGAAGTGCTGCAGGTGTTGGCTCCCTCCAAAAAGAGAGAAGGCCGTCTTCAGGTCTTTTCATGTCGATTTACCTTTTTGAGTTTATAATATGTGATGGAAGCATTAACTTCGGTTGCATTTACAACCGGAGAAATGCCGTAAATATATGTTTGTAAATTAGACATGGACCACAGAATGCCTTCAATTAGTGAAACAAACCGTTTACAAGATTCACAGCCTCGTCCTTTTTCTTATTGATAATCTTGGCATACACCTGTGTCATTTTCACATCGGCATGGCCGAGCAGCTTCGAGACAGTATATAAGTCCGCTCCGAGCGTCAGCATCATGGTGGCAAACGTATGGCGACTGGTGTGGTAGGAGAACCGCTTGGAGATTCCGGCTGCTTTCGCCCAAGGTTTGAGCTGCATTCTGATTGTATTGGCGGACGGCAGGTCGAACACATTATCTTCTGATGATTTGCCCCCACGTTCCGGCATCCACTTCAACGCTTCAGGAGAGAGGGGCAGGTAAATAGGCTCTTTGGTCTTTTTCATGGACACGGCCAAACGGTACTGTCCCCTGTCAACGAACACGTCATTCCATTTCAGCTTGATTATATCGCTGATGCGTAATCCGCAAAAGCAGGAGAACAGATATGCGCATTTTACAATCTCGTATTCCTCGTGGGGCATAGGAGTGTCAATCAACGCCTGTACCTCTTCGATGGTCATGTACGACCGCATACTCTCCGGCTTGCGGATTTTCTCCGACTTCTCAAGTTCGTTGAAAGGGTTGGCCTTCATCTTTTTCTTCCTGACGGCAGAGTTCAACGCACCGTTCAACGCACGGTAATAATTGTGAAGCGTGTAGTTCGATATGTCCTTGCCTTTCGGATGATATTCCGTCAGCAGATAAGTGATGTAGCCACGACAGAAGTCCCCGTCAATCTGATCCAGTGTGACCATTTCTCCGGCATAGTCTTTCAGTATGCGCATGGCAATCTTGATTTGACTGCCATCTTTCTTACCGGCACTCTCTTGAGCCTCCATATAAACCTGCATCCAATCCAGCAGGAAAGTCTTGTCCTTACGGAATACAATCCCGGCCTCATTACTGGTCAGTTCGATAATACGTTTCGACTTGATGGCATTTGCGGCAGCCATTGTTATTTCATTTTGCCGACGGGTATTGCTGTCCGTTCCCGGAATAAGATACAGCTTCAGGTACTCGTATGTCCGTTTGCCGTTGCGGTATATATCCAGATACAGACTTTTGCTGCCATCGGACAAATCCTTCATCCGAAGACGGATTGGTTCTTTTACTTTTTTAGGCTTCTTTATTCGTGGCATAATCGTATTCTTTCATTCGTTATTTTTCGTATGCAAATGTACGAATTAAAACTGAAATCAAGAAACAAACAAGGAACAAAAATGTACCCAAAAAGAACCAATTAACAGAAAATAGTGAAAACAACTGAAAGAAACAACTATCCTATAAATAACTGATATAAAGCATATTTACTTGTATTTATTTGGATTTTATTTTCATCTTTAATATGTCTGTTTGTTTATTAACAATTATCACAAGATCGTTCGCACGCAAACTGTCGTAGATCAAGGTGTCGACTTATATAACTTGGATGTCGTGAACGATTCAGGTTTTGACTCTCCGGATGGCGCTTATCAAATTCAAGAGATCACGAAAGCGATCAACGGTTTGAACAATGAGTTGAAGGTTCCATTCTCTATGTTTTTGAGCGGCTATAAGTACAATGAGATCGCTGATAAACTGGATGTTCCTCTGGGGACGGTTAAGAGC
>OJRC01001189.1_pt1 | contig 10690 bp, 9 predicted proteins | sample 1599081 | NCBI WGS metagenome assembly OJRC01 (sample SAMN03922519, study PRJEB24848) | human gut metagenome | isolation source: stool sample | host: Homo sapiens | place: Germany | collected 2010-02
TCTACCAGAGGGCTGCAAACCATGTCTCTTTTTATCTACTTTTCAATTTGCGAAACTTATTCTACCTTATCGCCGGCGCGTGTCAGATATGCGAGGTGTTGCAGTATTGACATTGGTATGACGACGTCAAATACCAAGAATTATGGAAACAGCAATCAAGTGCTATATTATGGAATTAAAATTGGAGGTTACCGCTTAGCCTCTCCATAACTATTAGCTCCGTTTGTGCCAGAAGCCGAGGTCAATTTGCACCCCATATGACGCTAAACCGGCTGTATCAAAGCTTTTGAGCCTCTGATACAGCCGGTTAGCTATTTGATAAAGTAGCTAAACTATATACGTCCCCTGTCTACTAGGTTCCAATAATGCTGCCCAATAGCAGTCAACCTACAGCTTGTACTGTTCATGGCTGCAAAATACATATGTTCCTCATCTACAGGCTTGACAAGGCCAGCGCTTACCATTTTCTGGAGCTCTTTAAAAACACGAACATTGTTTTTATCTGCGTATGGTTGTTTATACTCGTGTTCAACCTCCGGTGAATTCGTATATTCGTACGAGGGGTCTAGAGCATGCGGTTGGGTTGGGTCGGGGAAATAGGCAGTTATATGCCTCAATACTTCTGCAGAAACATGAGCTTTAACTTTGCGCAGTACGACAAATCTGGAAATGTTGGTTTTGAAAACTGGCCTTTGCTCCCACTCTTTCAGGGCCTGATCTATGTAAGCGTAAATGCTGCCCGGTGTGATATTACCACTGATATCGGCGGCTCCGCCCTCCAATGCCGCCAGAAGTAAGGTTGTAAATACTCCGTGTCCATCAATTTCAGCGGCGTTCTCAGAATTCCTGCTTGCCGTAAGTATCGTTACGCCTTGACCTATTACTGATGCTTCATTTCTAATTTCAGGGCATTCTCCTAGCGCACCAGAGTAGCAGCAATCCAAAATAATAATTTTGTTTTTGCATTTTGATTGATTTGCCAAATTTAAGATGTCGTTCATTGAAACTCCAAAATCGTAACTTGAACGTCTTGAAATGACATCGGGTGTTACCAGATAGCCTCCCAGTTCATTAACAAAGCCGTGGCCAGAAAAATAAAGCAATGCAATGTCAGAATCGCCTGAAAACAGTTCGCTTATCAGGTTCAAAAACTTTTCTTTACTTTGTACGTTGTTTTTTAAGAGTACATCAAAATTTGGAGAACCATCTTCATGGCGACTTAGAAACTCGGCAACACAGTTAGCATCGTTCACACAACCCGTAAGAGGGAAATTGCTGTAATCGTCAATACCAACTACCAATGCTTTTCTCATGTGAATTACCCCCTTATATTGAATCTCTAACATTGAATTGAATTCTTGTGAATAAGCCTGTCACTCTGCAGTTCTTACAATTATACACGAACGAGGAGCCGCGCCTCCACCTGCATAGTAACATCCGACTCCGATTTCCGTATAGTCTCCACAGTCGCTGCCTGTGAGCAACGTGGTATTGTAGCGCAAATAATCATAAACGTCCTGCAAAGAGCCAGTGGTAATATAATGTGTTTCACCGTTGTCGGCTTCAAACCATGTATCAAACTCAAAACTGTCAGGATTCATATGGACATCACGCGCCAGATCCATTGCGCGCTCGGTGAGCTCAACATTTGGCAGTATATCAGGCACACTGGATGGCCGCTTATTCTCAAGCATCAACGACGAAAAACACGAGAACAGCCAACACTGCGACAGTTTGCCATATCCATAATAATAGCCGATATCCCAGTCTTGGAGCTGCTCCGCAAATTTCAAACTGAAAAGCACATCACTTGCCAGCTGAATACCATTGACCTTTGTTTTAGAAGTTATTGATGTGTCTTCAATGTATGTGACTGGCAAAGAACTCCCGTCAGGAAATTCGATTTCATTCGGGATTACATACCGCTCATCTGCTGGGAAAAACTCAGATATGTACAATACTACCGCTTCATCTTCTTCGGTCCTGCCATAGATGATGCCGTTATCGTCAAGCAGAATCTCCACAAGCGGCCCGGCGCCTGTTGTTGAGCCCGTAACAAATACCTTGCACTTTTCTGGTTGATTCCAGGCAGTTTCACTGCAACCACTCTGTATTGCTATCAGCTTGGGGCAATTTGTAAACGCACTGGGCTCAACCGTTACAGGTTCAATACTCGCGGAATAGAGCACTTGTAAGTTGTTGCAGCCGTTAAATGCGCGTGAACCTATATACTCGATGGTAGCTGGCAATGTCACACTTTCAATTGAACTATTTTCGGAAAAAGCGCCGTCTGATATCGAAGTGACTTCTGACCCGCCTACGCGTGACGGTATTAGCACGTCACTGTCGCTGCCTGAGTAAGCCAAGACTGTGGCGGTCCCATTATCAAGCTGATATGAAATTCCGCCATCTTCAATATATGTATATGTGTCTTTGGTAGTCGCAGGAAAGGGTGTAGATGTCTCTGAAATAAACAAGCCATTAGAAGATTGTGATGCAATTGTGTCATGTGGTGAAATCTCAGAACTATGGTCTTCACTATTGCCTGGGTCTCGTAATATACCAATACCGATCAAGATAGCCACAAAAAACACAGCCATTATAGCAAATGGCCACTTGAGAAACGAACTTGGCGGTGATGTCTCAGGAGGTTGCTCAGGTAATGGCTTAGGTATACATTTACCAATGTATTTATTTCTAGAGAGTTCACGAATAAGCTCATGTGAACTTGAATAATCGTGCCACTTGATCACTTTAGTATAGCCAAGTTCAAACACTATCTTTTTACTTGGCTCATAACCGCTCAAAAAAATGGGTATTAGGTTAATATTATCGGTATTCGTCATGTTAAATTCATTCATGCACCTCTTTGACCTTTCAAATTCTTCACTCAGAAGTGCTATGCAAACTTCACTTTTTAACAAATGTTCGGGTATTTCTTCAAGCCATGAATTACCGACGATTGCGCCTCTGTCATACCAAACGCGATAACCTATATCACCTAACCCATCAATTATCTCTTTTGCTGCCTTCATGTTTTTATGGGAATAGCTGATAAAAACGAATGGTGCATCGCCCTCATATGGTATTGCTCTGCACTCCCCGGCCATGCCCTCGCCCCCTAGAATAATCTCATAACAAAGTGTACCATATGACGCTGTTGCCAGGCAAGTGTAATTAGCAATAAATTGTTTTATTATGATGGTATTTGTCAATTAACAAGGCTGATTGCTAATACTTATATGTTGCTCAATTGCTAGTAAAATTAACATGTAGAATGGTGATTAAAAACCTTGATTTGCTTTGTGCATCAGTATATAATTTACATATTAAATGTATTACCTTTGTATTTTACTTACATAACAATTGACTATACGGAGGCATATATGGAGCGCAGACAAGAGTTTAACTCAGGTGATAATGGCGCAGATGTCGATCTGCTTGAAAAACAGGCAGTATCCTTATATCGCCATGTTAAAGAACTTGCACAAATGAAATACGAATCCGAACTTCGCAGGGAAGATTCCTTGATACAGCAATCCAGCCACATGCAAACTGCTTTTTCATTCATAACTGCCGCAGTTTTCATGGCAGCTCCAATTTTAATTGATAATAGAGGCGACAACCTTTCACTAGGCTTCTTTTTTGTGGCATTTTCCACGATTATTGCCTGCATGCTCGTGAGTCTTATTACAGCATCTTTGGCACAGAGGCGGTTCCTAAAAGAATCGTTTATGAACATACCTGATATCGAACAATTTGTATCGGATACATATAAGCAAACTCTCAAGGAGTCAGAGCAGCTTAAGCAATGGGTGCAGGTAGTTGGAGATGTGCAAGTTAGTTTGGAGAAAGTAAATAACAGGCGAGTAAAACTAATTCGCATTTCAATGTTTAGTTTTTTTGTGTCCATTGCATTTATTGTTATGTGGTATTTTGCGGCGCTTATAAAGATACTGTGAGGTACGTCTATGAACACAAAGAATTCAAATAAACCGAAGGGCTCAAACGATGTGAATCCAATGAAGCAACCGTCACCGCCTAAAATGCCGACAATAGCCGTGCGTGATGGCTCCGATAAAGTAGTTGGAACCAGTAGTAATTCAGGCAGGAGAAAATAATCGCTTCCGGTTTGCACATTGACTCTCGGCCAGTATTGCGCTCCAGTTATTGAAGTTAATTGAATAATCAAGTTTACAAGGGAGGAGAAGATAATGGAACAGTACAAAGCCACACCATACAACGGTAGCGAGCCGTATATCTGCATCTGTTATTCTCAAAGGGATTTGGAATCAGCAAAAATGATTATTGATGCACTGCATAGCAAAGGATACCGCATTTGGTGGGATGATGGAGTTAAGGTTGGCGAAAGGTGGGTAGATAGAATACTAGAACGCATATCAAACAGTGAAGTTTGCATATTGCTTTTGAGCGAAAAGTTTGAACACTCAGAAGCATGTATGAATGAACTTGATTTTATAGTGATAAGGGGAAAACCCATAATACCTATATGCTTGAATGATTATGATCCCAACATTTCAATTGGGCTTCGTATAGGTATTGTTCAAACAATGAGAATGCATGATAATACTATCAGTCCCGACTTTCTCGATGCCCTTACAAGTATTTCGTCCATATCCAAATGCATGGTTCCGACGCCCTGATAATGTCTTAAGTAAAACCGCCGGCCAGAAATTGTGGCCGGCGGTTCACCATATCTACACGCACCAGAATGCTTCAGGCTGTCTCTCACCCGGTTTCACTCATTTTGTTAATATCCATTATAGTAATTCTATGGTTGCAGTCGAAAACCAAAGTTTTTCGGCATATGAAAATGGATAAGAGAATGCATCTAAGTATAAAATAATTAAAATAAACAGGAACCGAGTGCTATGCCATTAGTAGCCTCGGCGGTGGAGCGTGAAGATAAATGGGCAATTTTTATTTTCTCAAATGCATTGACTTCGATTCAATAGCTCAAAACGCTTATGCTCAATACTTGGGTTTCTCAAAGGAATATGAGGCGCTGGGAAATAACTTCGACGTGCTGGAAGTGCCGCAGGCCATTGTGAATTACATTGCCGCATATAAAAACATGGAGTCGGCAGCTTATATGGCAATCGTATTTGAAGCGCTTGCTATTGAAGCATATGTGAACACGCTTGGCGAGCATCTTATCGGTGAAAGGTATTACCAAGAGTACGAGTCAAGAGATGCCACTGGAGACAGAACTACGCTCGGCAAACTAAAGAGACTGTGTGAAAATGAAATCCGCAAGTCATATCCAACCGATGGAGTCCACTATCGTGATGTAAAGGACCTGCTAAAAAAACGTGATAAGATTGTACACACTAAACCGGTGCGCTTTACAATATCAAAGTGCGACTTTGACTACTCCAATCCGGCAGCAAGCTTCAAGGACATTAATGATGCATTCAGCGAACAAATTGGCTTCCTTTTCGAAAATATCGAGCGGAACATGGTGTGCTATCGTGAGCTTGATGCCAAAGTGTGTGAGCTACTCGGGTATAATATGCTGAATAGGATCATTTCAGGCATGTGCGGCTTTGGGGAGATAGAGCTGGTTCGCAGAGACCTGCCGGACTTGTTTTGTTAGCTGACAGCTGACATGATCTGCGCCGAGAGCTGCTTGTGACATGGCAAAATGTGTGATATACTTCCTTTAAACGACAAAAGGAGGACCCACATGCTGTCTCCAGGTCTCTACGAACAGGTCATCAATAACGCCCTGACGCGCGAGCTTACGGAGCTGCCGGAGGCTTGCAAGTCTGTTGCGCCAATCGACAGAGCAGAGGCGTCTCAGGTGCTTGCTCAGTATCTGGCGGACGTCGTGCAGAAGGGCCTCGACAACCTGCTCGACAACGGCGGGGACATCACCTCCCAGGTCGAGCTGGCGAACCGAATCATCGAGCTTATACAGAACTCTACAAAGGAAGCTGACTTTGCCGCGCTGGGTATTGACCGGCGGGCAGAGCAGCTTCTTGCGCTTTTACGGGAACGCGATCCGCGGCTTGCATCCGGCAAGACCGCAGCGGACCTCGAGCGCCCGGAGACTTCCATCGCCCGGAGCAGCCTCTTCACCGGCGCCGTACACGAGCCGCAGATGTACACAGAGCTCAAAAAGGAGATGGCTTCCTCCGACCGTATCGACATGCTGGTCTCATTCATAAAGTGGAGCGGCCTGCGGCTTTTGATGGACGAGCTGTGTGAGTTCACTCAAAACGGCGGCGAGCTGCGCATCATCACCACCTCATACATGGGTGCCACAGACGTGAAGGCGATCGAAGAGCTCCGGGCACTGCCGAACACGCGGATAAAGGTCAGCTACGACACAAAGCGCACCCGGCTCCACGCCAAGACTTACGTCTTTTATCGCGACAGCGGCTTCACCACCGCCTATGTGGGCTCATCCAACCTCTCCAACGCCGCCATTTCCAGCGGCCTCGAGTGGAACGTAAAGGTCACGCGCCGCGATATGCCGGAGACCATCAGCAAGATCGCCGCCACCTTCGAGAGCTACTGGAACTCCAGGGAGTTTGAATACTACTCCGAGGACCAGAGAGAGCGGCTTGCCCGGGCGCTGAAGGCGGAAAAATATTTTGATGCCAACAGCGCTTCTGCCTACACACTGGACATCGCGCCCTACTCCTACCAGCAGGAGATACTCGACAAGCTGGAGGCCAAGCGAGCCGTCCGCGGTCATACGCGCAATCTTGTCGTCGCCGCGACGGGCACGGGCAAGACGGTCATCTCCGCACTGGACTACAAGCGGTTCAGACGGCAGAATCCCGGCAAGCCCTGCCGCCTGCTGTTCGTGGCGCACCGGGAGGAGATACTGCGCCAGAGCCTCTACACCTTCCGCGCCGTGCTCAAGGACGCAAATTTCGGAGAGCTGTTCGTGGGTCGGGAACGGCCGGAGAGCATAGACTACCTCTTCATGTCCATACAGACCTTCAATTCCCAGGACTTCGCCTCAAAGACGGAGCCGGATTACTACGACTACATCGTCGTGGACGAGTTCCACCACGCGGCGGCGCCGACATACCAAAAGCTCCTGACCTACTACAAGCCGCGCATACTGCTGGGTCTGACCGCGACCCCGGAGCGCATGGACGGTAAGAGCATCCTGCCCTGGTTCGGAAACCGCATAGCCGCCGAAATACGCCTGCCGGAGGCCATTGACCGTAAGCTGCTGTGCCCCTTCCAGTACTTCGGCGTCACGGACACCATTGACCTCGACACTCTGAAATGGAGCGCCGGAGGCTACGACAGGGGCGAGCTCTCGCGTGTGTACACTCTCAGCGGCGCGGTGGCCAACCGGCGTGCAGATCTTGTCGTGCAGTCTCTGCTCAAATATGTCACCGACTTGGACGAGGTGAAGGGGCTCGGCTTCTGCGTCTCCGTCGAGCACGCGGAATTCATGAGCCGGTACTTCAACAGCCGCGGTATACCCTCCATCTTCCTGACGGGCAAGTCATCCGACGAGGAGCGGCGTGCCGCCAAGGGGAAGCTGACAGGCGGGGAGATACGTTTCATCTTCGTTGTGGACATCTACAACGAGGGCGTGGATATACCCGAGGTCAATACCGTGCTGTTCCTGCGGCCGACGGAGTCACTGACCGTGTTTTTGCAGCAGCTGGGACGCGGCCTGCGCCTGGCAGAGGATAAAGAGTGCCTGACCGTGTTGGACTTCATCGGTCAGGCAAACAAGAGATATAACTTTGAAGAAAAGTTCGCCGCCCTGCTGTCGAACACCGAGCGCAGCGTGGCCAGGGAAATTCGCGAGGGCTTCGTTTCAGCGCCCAAGGGCTGCTATATACAGCTGGAGAAGCTGGCTGCGAGGTACATACTTGACAACATCCGCGCCTCTTATGGCAGCACCGCAGGTCTCGTGGCGCGGGCGTCGGAGTTCACGGAGGACAGCGGACTTAAGCTCACGTTGGCGAACTTCTTGAGCTATTGCCACCTGGACGCAAGAGCCCTGTACAAGTTTTCATCCTTTTCCCGCATCTGCGCAAGAGCGGGCGCAAGGGACAATTTCAATGAACCGCTGGAAGAGACAATGACAAAGGCTTTTGCCAAGCTGGCGGTCATTGACTCAAGGCGTTGGATAGATTTCCTGCTGAAGCTTCTGCCGCGTCTGGACGACACGGACTCTGGAGCGCTGCCGCCAGTGGAGCGGCGGATGCTGCAAATGTTCTACGTCACAGTCTGGGGCGAGACGGCGGAAGATTGGGCAGCGGATAAGGTGCTGGACCGGTTGTATGCCCTCTCGGACAGCCCGGTAATGCTGGGCGAGCTACTGGAGCTGCTTCGGTACCGGTATGAGCAGATAGACTTCATAGACGAGCCGGTGGAACTGGGCTTTGACTGCCCGCTGGATCTGCACTGCACTTATACGCGCGACCAGATACTGACGGCGCTGGACTTTGCGAAGCCCGCAACAGTGCGCGAGGGCGTGAAATGGCTGCCGGAGAAGAAGCTCGACGTCTTCTTCGTGACACTGAACAAGGCGAACAAGGACTATTCGCCCACGACGATGTACAACGATTACTCCATCAGCGAGAGCCTCTTCCACTGGCAAAGCCAGAGCACCACAACGGCGGATTCCCCGACGGGCCGGCGCTATATCTACCACCGCGAGCACGGCAGCCGTGTGCTGCTGTTCGTGCGCGAATATAAGACCGACCGCCTCACCGGCGGAGCCGAGGCCTATACCTTCCTGGGATCGGCCAACTACGTCAGGCACGAGGGAAGCAGGCCGATGAACATCATATGGCAGCTTGACAGACCGATCCCGGCAAAGTTCCTGAAGAAGACAAATAAACTGGCAGTGGGGTAATTGCTCAGGCAGAAAGCTATGACTGAGGTGAGAAAAATGACAGAAGCGGTGACAACTCTAAAGAGAATTGTACAAAATGCGATCTTGTCATTTAATGGAAGTGAACGATATCTGATAAGAAATGATTTGAGTGAGAGGTGTATTTGCGCCAGGTTTGCCATGCATCTTACGGAAGCCCTGAAAGGCACAGAATATAGTGATTACCTGGTTGATGTTGAATATAACCGTGGTATGGATGGACATGGAAGAGCGGCAAAAAGAATCGAAAATGCTCCAATCACAGTTGACCTTATAGTACATAAGCGCGGCATGCACTGCCGCTGGGGATTTGACAATCTCATATGCATTGAAATGAAGAAGACAACAGACCGCAGAGGATATAAAGATGACGAAGCAAGATTAATGGCTATGACGGACTCCGCGCATGGCTTTCATTACAAGCTGGGGGTCATGCTGGCGGTCAACATGACGGAGAATAGGTTGAGAATCAAAAGTCTTATAACCGGCGGACAAATTGTGAAAGAGTATGATCCCGTGATGCAGAGGCTAAAGCATTGTCCAAGCAAAAAGGAACCAAATAAACATCTTGGGGTGTGTGAAAAACATGAATGAAGAAACAGGTACGCTGTATCACTATTGCAGTCTCAGCACTTTTTACAGCATAATGAAAAACCGCAGCATATGGCTTTCGGATGTAAGCAAATCGAATGACTCTAAAGAACTTGTGTGGGCAACAAGACAATGCAAATATTTTGTACTTAATAAGTTCCTTGAGTATGTTGAACGAATGAAAGCAAATGACCGGTTTATTGACACAAAGTTCATAGAATTCAGTAAAACATTTGAAAAGATTGAATCAATAGATACAGGCAACAGCCTTAAAGCATGGGTGTTTTGTCTGTCTGAAAAAGGAGACAACCTTGGGCAATGGCGAGGCTATGCCGACGACGGGCGAGGTATTTCCATAGGTTTTAACAAAGAGTATTTTATCATCCAGAACCAATCGCTGGGGTTCAGTCCCGATAAGGTCTGCCATATATTTGATCAAATCGAATATGGGGATTTTGATATAAGCAATTTGCTGCGCCCGGAAGACGTAAGCATTCTGAGTTCTTCCTGCGACTACGATGAGATAGAAAAGTGTTTCAAGCGTTTAATGGCATACTCAATCATGTTGGCGCCCATGTATAAAAACGAGGCCTTTAAAGAGGAAAAAGAATGGCGCATGGTGCTGCTGGCGCATACAAGCGCCTTGGAGGGCGGATTGCTGCCTTGTGCAGATAACGTTGACAATCTGGATCCAAGATTCAGTATTGTGAATTACACGTTTACGCCGAGAAACAACACACTGGTATCACACATAGAAGTAGCAATGACTGATATGAAGCGTGCCGTTAAGTCAATCACTATAGGGCCGAAATCAAATCTGAGCGAATTGGATGTGAAGTTATTTTTGATATCGTCCGGTTTGCTGGAAAGTGCAGAAGATACCTCCATAAATGTAACACGGTCTTCGTCGTCGTATAGATAAGTGCAATACCGATAATAGACCAAAACACGGATTTTCCTGCTTTGCAGCCCGGCCAATGAGTACCTGCGGGCCATCAGGCAAGCTTGAGCTGTAGCAGATGCCTCGGGAAATTAAGCATACGCAAGTATGCGCCGCCAAAAAAACACTCCCGGCCCAGCGGCCGGGAGTGTTTGAGTTTTGTGAGTCTGGGGATGAAATCCCGCGAACGCTTTTCGTGAGTGTCCGGACACGGACATTGCTTGCCGGCGCGGTAGTGTCAAGAGTTTTTCGCAAATTGGTTTGCAGACTCTGTGGTG
>OJRC01001190.1_pt1 | contig 10687 bp, 10 predicted proteins | sample 1599081 | NCBI WGS metagenome assembly OJRC01 (sample SAMN03922519, study PRJEB24848) | human gut metagenome | isolation source: stool sample | host: Homo sapiens | place: Germany | collected 2010-02
GCGTACAAGCGTTTTGCCGGAGGCAAAACCTTGGCGCAAGGGCGGATTGATTCCGCCCGCGCAGGTGAAAAGAAACGGGGTCCCCACGGGGCGAGACCCGTGGGGCGTCAAGGGCCATGCGGAAAACCCGTATAACAACCGGTGTGATGAAATGGCCGTCAGCGAGTGGCAGAAGCTGAAATAAGAAAAGGAGCGCAGCCGCGCTCCTTTTTTATACCAGATTGCTTACCTGTCCTCTGATCGCTGTGTGTGCTGCCGCGTCAGTTCCCTTTTTGAGGAATGGGCCCTTCCTTTTCCTCAAATTCCGCGATCCTCGCCTTGATCATCTGTTCCAGCTCTTTATTCTTGGTCCGCCCTTCATATTCCGCAATATAGCCGAATTTATCCAGCAGCTCCTTTGGTACCCGCAGTGTGAACCGGACATAGTTTTGGTTTGGCATATATGACGCTCCTAAGACTTATGATTGACATTATCATAGCGTCATGATATAGTCAAAAAACAAAATGACGCAATTATGACGGCAAAATTGACAAAAGATTTTGCGGGGAAGTAAGAAGGAGAAGATATGAAAGAGGACAAATATAGACAGGTATACGCATTCTTGGTTTCCCAGATCGACGAGGCTTTATACTTCCTGGACACAGGAAATCTGCTGGAAATGGAACATGTGAGAAAGATCCTGAGCAACGCTCTGCTGGAGGCGGAGGAGCAAATAACAGGGCAGGATTGACAGAAAAGCCGCCACGGATTCCCCTTCTCCGGTGGTCCTGGCGGCTCTTCGCAGAGAGTGACAGATCCTTTTATCGTTAACAATTTGTTTACAGCGAAGTCATGATTTCTTCTTAAAGCTTTAGTACTATACAATCAGCAAAGGGGTAACACCCGATGCGATTTCTCCCTCCTAAAACACACACAACACACACCAGAAAATCCCGCCTTTGGCGGGGTTTTCTGGTTTTTCTGACTTTTTTCTGAAAATCTGCCGGAGGAGGCCATCCGGCAGGAAGATGCACATGTTCCACCGTTTTTTCCTTGCCTGTGGAAAACTTTTGTTCACAGAATGGTTTTCCTATGGCAGCGGTCCCCTGCAGGCGCTGTTTCTGGGGAAAACGGACGGTTTTCCTGCTGCATCACACCGCGAACTCCCGAAAGGGCCAGATTGACAGGAAAGATGACAAAAAAGAGTGGTTTTCTCCCTTGACAGGGGGAAAAAAAGATGATACAGTGATTTCCGATAGCAAAAGGCAGCGAACAGGAACAGTAGCCGCAGAGCAAAGCCAAGAGAGGGGACGGATGGTGCAAGTCCCTGCTTACGCCGGCGGTGAAGGCGCCTGGGAGCCGCGGGGCGGAAATGCCCCGCCGTCAGCCCTCGTTACGGGCGAGAGTGCGTTCCCCTTAGGGGAGCGAATTCAGGTGGGACCGCGGATGGATCGTCATTCGCCCTGAAGCCGGAAAACGGCTTCGGGGCGTTTTTCTTTTGCCGAGAGCAGTTTTCCACAAAATCCTGACAGTTTGTGTAAAAGGAGATAAGGAAACATGAAAAACACAGAAAAAACCATGGACAAGATCGTGGCCTTGTGCAAAGGCCGGGGCTTTATCTTCGCCGGCAGTGAGATCTACGGCGGCCTTGCCAATACCTGGGACTACGGCCCTCTGGGTGTGGAGCTGAAGAACAACGTGAAGAAGGCCTGGTGGAAGAAGTTCGTCCAGGAGAATCCCTACAATGTGGGTCTGGACGCCGCTATCCTGATGAATCCGCAGGTGTGGGTGGCCTCCGGCCATGTGGGCGGCTTCTCTGATCCTCTGATGGACTGCAAGGAGTGCAAGGAGCGCTTCCGGGCCGACAAGATCATTGAGGACTGGGCCCAGGCGAACAACTTTGATCTGCCCAAGCCGGTGGACGCCTTCTCCCAGGAGGAGATGAAGGCCTTTATCGACGAGCATCAGATCCCCTGCCCCTCCTGCGGCAAGCACAACTTCACTGATATCCGGAAGTTCAACCTGATGTTCAAGACCTTCCAGGGCGTCACGGAGGATGCCAAGAACACGGTGTACCTGCGGCCTGAGACTGCCCAGGGCATCTTTGTCAACTTCCAGAACGTCCAGCGGACCACCCGCCGGAAGCTGCCCTTCGGCGTCTGCCAGGTGGGCAAGAGCTTCCGCAATGAGATCACTCCGGGCAACTTCACCTTCCGCACCCGTGAGTTCGAGCAGATGGAGCTGGAGTTCTTCTGCAAGCCCGGCACCGAGCTGGATTGGTTCGCCTACTGGAAGGACTTCTGCCACCAGTGGCTGCTGAACCTGGGTATGAAGGATGAGAACCTGCGGCTCCGTGATCACGATCCCGAGGAGCTGAGCCACTACTCCAACGCTACCACCGACTTTGAGTTCGTGTTCCCCTTCGGCTGGGGCGAGCTGTGGGGCGTAGCCAGCCGGACAGACTTCGATCTGAAGGCCCACCAGACCACCTCCGGCAAGGATCAGACCTACTTCGATCAGGAGAGCAATGAGCGCTTCATCCCCTATGTCATCGAGCCCTCCCTGGGCGCCGACCGTGTGACCTTGGCTTTCCTGGTGGATGCCTATGACGAGGAAGTGGTAGACGCGGAGAAGAACGACGTGCGCACCGTGCTGCGGCTCCATCCTGCTCTGGCTCCCTTCAAGGTGGCGGTGCTGCCTCTGAGCAAGAAGCTCAGCGAGAAGGCCCGGGAGATCCAGGCGGAGCTGAGCAAGGAGTGGATGGTGGACTACGACGACGCCGGTTCCATCGGCAAGCGGTATCGCCGTCAGGACGAGGTGGGTACCCCCTACTGCGTCACTGTGGACTTCGACACCGTGGGAGATGAGAACACCCCGGCGGACAACGCCGTCACCATCCGTGACCGTGACACCATGGAGCAGGTCAGAGTTCCCATTGCGGAGCTGAAGAACTGGCTGCGGGAGAAGCTGGCCTATTAAGGCAGCGAAAACCGGATAAATTGACGGGAATGTTAAAAGAAAGTTAATTCTTTACTATTGCTCTGAAGAACAAAACCGTCTATAATACGAGGGAGCGGATAAAAACCGCTCCCTCTTTTTATCGTTACATCTATTTTGTGCTTGGCGAGGTGATCCTTTGAACCAATGGTTGGACAAGGTCTTTTTCCTCCGGCGGGCGCCTGAGGCGGAATGGACGGTAGGGAAGAAGATCGTATATTACCTGTGGCGGTTTCTGATCTTGCTGTGCGCGGGGATCTGTCTGGGTGCCCTGGCGCTGATCTTTGCCTATGGCAATTACTCCTGGGGCGTATTTTTAGGATATCTTCAGTCGGGATTCCTGCTGGTGATAAACATCCTGCCGGCAGTGGTGCTGCTGTTTTTCCTGTATGGACTGGTAGGACGGGCATGGCTTGCCTTCCTGCTGGACGGCGCCATCGTACTGGGGCTGAGCCTGGGTCACTACTTCAAGCTGGTATTCCGGGACGATCCGCTCTACTTTGAGGATATGCTGATCCTCCGGGAAGCCAAGGCGATGGCCGGGTCCGAACACTACGCGCTGTTTATTGACAAACGGATCGTGGTGGCGCTGCTATGCTGGGCCCTGGGTACGGTACTGCTGTTTTTCCTGGTCCGGGGCAAGGCCCGGGGCTGGAAGCGGCGGCTGGGGACGGTATTGGCCGCGGTGGCGGTGTCTGCTGTGGTGGCGCCGGTGTACCTGGATGAGAGCCGCTATGACAGTGTGGAAAACTATGCATACCTCAACCGTTGGGCAGCTACCCAGGACTACATCTCCCATGGGTTTTTCTACCCCTTTATCCACAGTATCACAGAGATGGTGGAAACGCCGCCGGATGGCTATAGCCAGGAGGAGACCGAGGAGATCCTGGCCTCCTATACCGATGCCGATGTGCCGGAGGACCGCAAGGTAAATGTGATCTCCCTGATGCGGGAGGCCTATGTGGACTTCTCCCGGTATGATATCGAGGGTCTGGACTGCAGCGGCTACGACCTGTACCACCAGCTGGAGGCGGAGAGCTATCACGGCGATCTGGTGACCAATATTTTTGCCGGCGGCACCATAGACAGTGAGCGCTGCTTCCTCACCGGTGAGTATAAGGTCCGCAACTACCGCAGCAATACCAACTCCTATGTCTGGTACCTGCGAGAGCAGGGCTACACGGTGGAGGGCAGCCACCCCTACTACCAGTGGTTCTATAACCGCCAGAACATCAACGGATATCTGGGCTTTGAGAATTACCGGTTCCTGGAGGAGGACTATGAGAACCTGACCCAAGCCTATCTCCCGGAGGACAGCATCCTCCTGCCGGAGATCTATAACGACTTTGTGGCCAACAAGGAGACCGGAAAGCCCTATTTCTCCTTCAACGTCAATATCCAAAGCCACGGCCCCTATTCCACCACCGATTATTACGGCACAGTGGATTACCTCACCGGCGACTACACCGACGGCTGTAAAAATGCCATGAACAACTACATGGCGGCCATTATGAACAGCGATGTGGAGCTGATGAAGCTGGTGGATCAGCTGCGCTCCGAGGAGGAGCCGGTGGTGCTGATCCTGTTCAGCGACCATCTGCCCTGGATGGGGGACAGCAACATCTATTACGATGAGATGGGTATGGACATCTCCGGTGATACGGAGGAGAGCTTCCTGCGCCATTACACCACAGAGTACCTGATCTGGGCCAATGACGCCGCCAAGGAGGTCCTGGACTGTGACTTTGTGGGGGAGGGCCCCACCATTTCCCCCTGCTATCTGATGAATGTGGCCTTTGACCTGATGGGCTGGGAGGGACCGGCCTTTATGCAGGCTATGGACGAGCTGCGGGAGGTATTCCCGGTGGTGACCATCCACGGCTGCTATATCGTGGACGGGGAATTTACCGACGCTATCCCCGCCCAGCGGCAGGATCTGTTTGACCGGTTCCTGTATCTCCAGTACTACTGGACCCATGAGTTTATCTATTGAGAACCAGCAAGGATAGGAAAAAAAGAGCCCTTCGGCCTTATGGCCGAAGGGCTCTTGTCATGCTTACTTACCGGGAGGACTGATCCGGGTGGTTCCAGGGGTCATCGGCTTTAGGCAGCTCTGCCTGGAGCGGGGGCTCTGCATCCCAGTTCCGGAAGATCATGGCGGTGCGGTAGAGATATACCAGCTTGACGATCATTATCACCAGCAGGACTATGGTGGCCGCCAGGGTCACCAGCAGGCCTAGGATAAGGGAGAGAAGGATTACTACGATGGAGGCCAGCAGGACAAGGAAGCAGCCGATGTACCACTTCCATAGCTTGCGCCACTTGTCGGAGAGCTCCACATCCACATCCCACAGAAGTTCACTGTGGCCCATGTACTCCTGATATTCGCCTACCAACAGAAAGACACCGCTTACCAGGCTTATCAGGCTCAGGAGCAGCGGCAGCCCGTCTCCACTGGTGAGAGTGGGGAGGACAGAAGTCAGGATATTGACGATGCCGCCCACCAGAAAACAGATCCCGGCGGTGCGGTAGCGGGCTATGTGGGAGGACAGTTTTAGCAGCACCAGACCGTAGCTCAGGAGATAGGCCGCCTGCAGGAGGAGGCCCAAAAATCTGAAAACAGACTGGGAGTCAAACAGGTCGCTGTTCAGCAGGGAGGCCAGTGACTGAGGGATCACCAGCCAGAACAGGATCCACAGCCACTTGCCCAGAAAGGGGGCCTTTTCTGCCAATTTCCAGGAATTCCGGGGAGAATCGCCGAAGTTTTCCGTCATGAGAGGTCCCTCCTTTATTTTGCTTTGTGCCCTAAGTATATCATAGGCTGCACCAGCTGTCTATAGAGAGGCGATGTCAGAGGGCCAGATGGGCCAGAATGGGAGCGGCAATGACGGTAAGAAGGCCGGTGACCACAATAGCCAGACTGCTGGCGGCACCCTGGATCTCTCCCATCTCCACCGCCCGGGAGGTGCCGGCGGCGTGGGCGCTGGTACCGATGGCCAGGCCCTGAGCCAGGGGGTCCTTCACCCCGGTCAGGCGCAGGAAGGGGGGCGCGATCACCGTGCCGAAGATACCGGTGAGCATGATGGTGGCCATGGTGATGGAGGCGTAGCCGCCCAATTCCTCACTGAGGCCTTTGCCAATGGCAGTGGTGATGGATTTGGGCAGGAGGGTAATGAACTCTTCTGCCTCCAGCTGGAACAGTACCAGCATCAGGATACATCCCACCATGTGGGCAACCACTCCTGTTAGGCAGCCGGCTGCCACAGCGGGGATATTTTTCTTCAGCAGTTCAAACTGGCGGTACAGGGGGATGGCAAGGCAGATGGTGGCGGGGGTCAGCAGCACATCCAGGTACTGGGCCCCCTGGTAGTAGACGTCATAGTCCATACCGCTGATGATGATCACCAGGCCGCATACCACCGTGGCAAAGAGAAGGGGATTGATCCGCTCCCGGCCGCAGCGGCGGTTGACGGCTTTGGCCAGGAAGAAGGTACCGGTGGAGAGGAGGAAGCCAAACCAGGTGGAGGAGAGAAGCAGATCAGTCATGCTTTTCCGCCCCCTTCCTCCGGCGGATGACCGCCTGGGCCACCCGGCCGGTAATGACCATCACCAGAAGGGTGCCTGCAAGGCCCATGATGAGCACCGGCAGCAGCATCTCCTGGACGGTGTTCAGAGCGGTAACAAAGCTCACCGAGGCAGGTACCAGGAGCAGGGGCATCAGTTCCAGCAGCAGGTCTCCCACGTCCTGGATCTTCTCCAGGGGCAGGATGCCGGTTTTCAGCAGCAGGAACAGCAGCACCAGCCCGTAGATACTCACCGGGATGGGCAGCGGCAACAGATATTTGATGATCTCCGCGGCAAAGGTGATGGCCGCCAGGATCACAGCTTGATGTAGGTATTTCATGGCAAGGCTCCTCGCTGTATGGAAAAATCGTTCAATGGACCGGGTTTTGGCTCTGGTTTACCGGCCCTGGAAAAAGGCCCGGATCTCCGCCTCCGGGGCCTGGATGCTGCCCTGGGCAAAATTGGACTTTCCGCCGCCCCGGCCCTGAAGGGCCCCGTTGAGCTCCTTTACCAGGGAGCGGAGATCGCCGCCCTCCTGGCCCAGGGCGTACTTATAGCCCTGGCCGTCACTGCCGGCAAACACGGCGCAGCGGCCGCCGCAGGTCTCCATCACGGCGGCGCAGAGCTTCCGGACAGATTCGGAGGACATATCCCCCTCCAGGAGCAGCACATCGCCTTTTCCGGAGAATTCCTCTGCCTTCCGGGCGAAGTCCCCCTCCTCCAGGGCAGCCACCCGGCCCCGCAGGGCGTAAAGCTCTTTCTGCAGCCGCTCCACGGCGGCGCCGGTGTCGGTGGGCTTGGCGGAGAGCAGCTGGGAGACATGGGTGTTCTGGTCCAGGATCTCCGTGCAGTACCGTACCGCCCGACTGCCGGCGGCCATCTCAATGCGGACGCCCTCCCGGAACTTCTGGCAGGAGAGGAGCTTTACCAGCCCCACCTGGCCGCTGGAACGGACGTGGGTACCGCAGCAGGCGCAGCAGTCCGCTCCGGGCCAGGTGACAATGCGGACCTGACCGGTGAGGGCTTTTTTGCTGCGGTAGGGAAGGGCAGCCAGGACCTCCGGCGTGGGGTAGGACACGTCGATGGGGTGGTCCTCCCAGATGTAGCGGTTGGCCAGGGCCTCCACCTCCCGGACGTCCTCCATGGTGAGCTGGGCATTGAAGTCGATGGTCACCAGGTCGTGGCCGATGTGAAAGCCCACATTGTCGCAGCCATGGCGGCCGCAGAGGATACCGCTGACGATATGCTCGCCGCTGTGCTGCTGCATGAGGTCAAAGCGGCGGGCAAAGTCGATGGCGCCGGACACGGTCTCCCCTACAGGCAGGGCCCTGTCGCAGTAGTGGAGGATCTCTCCGTCCTTCTCCCGAACGTCGGTGACAGCGGCGCCACCCAGGACGCCATGGTCGGCGTTCTGGCCGCCCCCCTCAGGGTAGAAGGCAGTGCGGTCCAGAGTGACGGCAAAGCCCTCCTTCTCCGGGGCGCAGGAGAGCACCCGGGCAGTAAATTCCACCAGGAAGGGGTCGGCGTAAAACAGCTTTTCAGTCATGGGTTTGCCCTCCTTTTTGATGCATAATTGTATTATTTTCTATTTATGTTACTATTAGTAATTAAAAACGGCGGTTTAAAGGCGTTATGGGAGCGACCAGGCGAAAGTTTGAGACAGAGTTTCGTCGCTGGTTTTGTCTCCGATTTTGTCTCCGACGGGGTACTTTTCTCCCGCGAGAAAAGTACCCAAAAGCGCGCCAGCCCCCTTCGGGCTGGACCCCCGCTGTTGTCTAATCGGTCTGGATAGAACTTGCTGCTGCGCTGCCACTGAAGCAGTGGGATCCTTCGGGGATCTGATCTCCTGCTTGTCCGACTTCAGCTGTCGCCCTGTTGAAAGGGCAGATGAATCTTTTCTCTGCGACGAACTGCCTGCTTCTTTGGGAGATGCCCCGGCTCCCGTCTGCAAAAAAGAAACAACTCTCAGCACGAGGGGCGACAGCCGAAGTTGGATACTCACCGCACCGATTACGAGGGGCCAGCAGTCTTACAGTAATTCAGTGGCTGTCTATTATCAGCCCTGATAAAACCGATTAGAAAAAAATGGGGGACTGCAAGGTGAATTGGCCAAAGGCCAAGAGAGGGTGGCCTGGGCCAGGGTCTCCCCAGCGGTTTTTCCGCCCACTTTTGGGCGGCCAAAAGTGGGCCCGCCGGAGGCAAACAGCCTGAAGAGCTGATGCAAGTGTCGGCGGCACCCCGCCAATAAATCCCCCGCCGGTGGGAACCGGCAGGACCTACTCCTGCCCCAGCAGTCCCAGGTCGTACTTCCAGCCCAGGACCCGGCTCACCGCCTGGTCGATGGTGGCCTGGTCGATGGTGCCGTCTTCCACGGCGGCGATCACCAGGGGAATCTGGGTCTCGAAGTCGGTGGTGACGATCATATCATTGCCTGCCAGCACTGCCAGTACCGCCACAGAGCCATCCTCCGCATAGGATTCTACCGCGTCCATGGCCAGGTCGTCCGTGAGGACCACTCCGGTGAAGCCCAGCTCCTCCCGGAGGATGCGATGGACCTCCGGTGAGAGGGAGGCAGGGAGATCGCCGTCCATAGCAGTGACGATATTGTGGCTCACCAGCACACAGTCTGCCCCGGCGTCAATGCCCGCCTGGAAGGGAAGGAAATCTTCCTGGACAAATTGTTCATAGGGGCGCTCATCTACAGCCACGCCGGTATGGGTGTCGCTGTTGCTGCCGTAGCCGGGGAAGTGCTTGAGGACAGAGCCGATCCCTACGGTATCCATTTCCGCTGCCACCTGGGAGATGTACTCCGCTGTGGCGGCGGCGTCCTGGCCGAAGGTGCGGTCGTAGATGAAATCACTGCTGTTGGTGGATACATCCGCCACCGGGGCAAAGTTGACATTGATGCCGTAGGAGAGAAGGCCCTGGTTCACCTGGCGGGTGTCCGTCAAAATGGCCTCCATACCGCCCTGGGCGTAGATGGTCTGTGGAGACTGGCGTTTGGCGGCAAAAAGGTTGGGATTCCGGGTGGCCCGGGCGACAGTACCGCCCTCCTCATCCACGCCGATCAGCAGAGGGATATCCGCCGCGGCCTGGTAGGAGGCCACATTGGCGGTAAAGGCCTCCGCAGTCAGCCAATCTCCGGTAGTGGTCTGGAAATCCCGGCCGAAGAGGAGGTAGCCCCCCAGGTGGTATTCGCTGACCTTCTCCGCCGCCTGGACATCGGGGCAGCGGACAAAGAACATCTGCCCCACCTTTTCCTCCAGAGTCATGGATGAGAGCAGAGTGTCGATCGCCTCCTGCCGGGGGTCCGGTTCCGGTTCATCCGGAACGATAGGTTCTTCCGGCTGTGTGGGCGCCTCGGGCTCCTCCGGTTGGGAAGGGGCGTTGTTGGTCTGGTCCTGGTGGTTAGCCGGATCGCTGTTGTTGCTGCCGCACCCGGCGGTGATCAGCAGCAGACAGACCAACAGAAAAGACAGCAATTTTCGATGCATCATTCTCCTTTGGGAAGCGATTCCCTGGCGGATGGGCAAGTTGTTTGTTCAAAGGGCATTGTAAAGGGTATGGGAAAGAGGAGGGAGAGCCCCTCCTCTTTCTTGGCAGCGCCGGGTCTTATTCGGCGGACTCTTCTTCTTTCTTGGTGACCATAATATTCAGCTCATCCAGCTGCTTCTGCTCCACGAAGGAGGGAGCGCCCATCATCAGATCCTGGGCGTTCTTGTTCATGGGGAAGGGGATGATCTCCCGGATGCTCTCCTCGCCGGCCAGCAGCATGACCATGCGGTCCACGCCCGGGGCAATACCGGCGTGGGGAGGTGCACCGTAGCAGAAAGCGTTGTACATGGCGGGGAACTTCTTCTTTACGTCCTCCTCGCCCAGCCGTACCAGGTTGAAGGCCTTGATCATGATCTCGGGATCGTGGTTACGGACAGCGCCGGAGCTCAGCTCCACGCCGTTGCACACCAGGTCGTACTGGAAGGCGGTGATGGTCAGGGGGTCGATCTCCCCGGCAATGGCCTTGTCCAGGATCTCAGCGCCGCCGTTGGGCATGGAGAAGGGGTTGTGGCAGAACTCCAGCTCGCCGCTCTCCTCGCCGATCTCGTACATGGGGAAGTCCACGATCCAGCAGAACTCATAGCGCTCCTT
>OJRC01001191.1_pt1 | contig 10675 bp, 13 predicted proteins | sample 1599081 | NCBI WGS metagenome assembly OJRC01 (sample SAMN03922519, study PRJEB24848) | human gut metagenome | isolation source: stool sample | host: Homo sapiens | place: Germany | collected 2010-02
TGCCTGATGGGTGATTCGACAGCGCTTGCCTCAGCAATTGTGCGGTGCTGCCTTATGTTATTGGCACAATGAATGATATTGACAGATCCGTGGACAGCTTTGATTTTGCGATGCGGCGCAGATTCCGTTTCATAGAGCTTCGAGCGGATGAATGCTTGGAAATGCTGGCATCTTTGGACGACGAGGCGCTGGAGAAAGAGGCCATCCGGCGTATGGCAGCGTTAAACCGTGAAATTGTAAATGTGGAAGAACTAAATGAGAACTATCAAATCGGTGCGGCCTATTTCCTGAAGTTAAAGGCCCTGACATTTGACCAGCTTTGGACAGATTATCTCCAGCCCCTTTTACAGGACTATATTCAGGGGATGTATGATGAAGCGGGAATTATGGAAAGATTCGCCAGAGCGTACGGTTATACAAAGCCGGATGGTGGGAACGAAGATGAATCCGCTTAATATAAAGGATAATACGCGGACCCCGAAAGAGAAGTTTGCTGATGTTCCGCTGATTACGAGAAAAGTTGCAGATAAGACACTGAAGCAACTGGAACGAGAAGGTATTTTTATTTTTCCTGGGATACTTCGAGAGTCGGAGGATATCGCTGCAGATCAAATGGTGCTTCAGAGTGTCAACGATTGCTATTGCTCAGGTAATGTGATGGGATTTCTCGGATGTGGAAAAGAGCGACTGGTAATTGCATCCCGTTTTTCTACATCGAGACACGACTATTTCTTTCAGTATCTTTTAGAGCGTGTGTTGGATTTTCCCAATATCATAAACCTTGACACAGATGCTGATCGAAAAAATCAACTCTATCAATTATTTCTGTTCCTTTTTCCGCAGTACTTAAAAGCCGCCGTGCGGAAAGGCCCGTTCAAAACATACATTCACACGCAATATAATAATCATCATATCAAAGGGACTGTTGATATCTCCAGGCACATCAAACAGAATACACCTTTTGTCGGCAATGTGGCTTACAACCAGAGAGAGTATTCTTATGACAATGATCTGATGCAGTTGGTACGGCATACGGTTGAATGGCTCCTGAAGAAGCCTTATGGCCGAACAATTCTGTCAAAAGTAAAAGATGAAGTCCAGATGGTCGTGGATACAACTCCGTGTTATCGGGCTCAGGATAGAAGAAAAGTGATTTCTGCCAACCAGCAAAATATTGTCAGACATGCATATTTCCGTGAATACCGTGCGCTACAGCGCTTGTGCCTATTTATTTTGCAACACCAGAAACACCAGATTGGCAGCGGAATGAGACAGATATACGGAATCCTGTTTGATGGCGCATGGTTGTGGGAGGAGTATGTCAACACACTGATATGTAACTTGTTTTAGGTTTCTTTACAAAGGCATAATCATAAATCACAACAAAAACCGAGCCAACCTACACTAAAACGTCGCTTTTTTCAAGGAAAAGGCGGCGTTTTTTTCATGGCCCGGTTTTGGAAAGGAGTGGTGCTGACTTAATACTAAAACGAAAGGGGGAATTTTTTTAGCTGGCCAGGCCGGGAGGTCTGGCCTTTTTTCATCTCACGAAAAAGGAGGTTAGCCAATGGCAGATGAAAAAGTGAACGCAAGCCCGGAGGAAAAGAAAGCCCCGGAAGCTCCGGCCCCGTCCGGGCCGGGCGATCCGCCCGCGCCGGAACACACCGAGGGCCCTGCTGTCCCTGGTGGGGATCAAGCGGCCCCCTCTCATGCGGAGCCTGCCGCTGGGGGACATACCCAGCAGACCGTTCTCCCCGGTATGGGTGAGGACGCTCCCGCATCGTCCGGCAAGGTGATCAACCTCTCGGACATCCAGGCCGCTGATAAGGGCGGCAAGGAGGCTTCTGCTCCTGCCCCGGAAAAGAAAGCGCCGGAGGCGGATAAGCCGCCGAAGCGCCGGGGCCGTCCGCCGAAAGAGCAGGCCGGGCCGACTGTGGAGAAAAAGTCGAAAGCGGCGGAGCCCCGCACAGGCCGCCGGTGTGGGGGACCACCACACTCTTCACGTTTTTGATAATGTTGGCGCTGACCTGAACGTCCACGGACTGGGGCAGCGTCCCCAGGGTCCGCCGGGCCAGGGCCCCAGCGTAGGCCACGGCGATGGGCTCCGTACAGCCCATGGCCGGCACCAGCTCCTCCTTCAGGATCTTCACATAGGCGCGGTACAGTGCTTCTTCCATATCGTTTCCTCTCTTTTTTCACAGTGTGTAGACGGTATCGATGTCCTCACCGCAGGCGTCGAGCTGGTCCCGAGGGCTAATGACGCACACACCGCCGTAAGAAATGAGCCCTTTTCAACAGGGCTCATTTCTGCGCCGAACTTCTTTAAGAAGGTATTTCTGACCGCTCAAGCTTTGCAAGGTAGGATACGGCTGAATGCGCGGCGATGTTCCCTTCGCCAGCTGCTTTGAGATATTGGAACGGTGCACCTACACAGTCGCCAGCCGCAAAGCACCCTGCAATATTTGTTTGCATGAGCCTGTCGACTTTGATAGAACTGCCCTCCATATCCAGGCCTGGCAGGAGATCTGCCGGAGAAAGCGTCTCCCGAAGAAGGAATACCCCATCCGCCATGATGGATTCTCCATTAACCAGGCGAAGACATATTCCGCTTCCCGTCTGTTCTATACTGGCGGGCTTCCCCGCTACCGTTTCTATGTTTTTGCAGAAAAGATTGCTGTCATACTGTGGCAGAAAAATTACCTTTTGAGCCATCTCAGCAAGATAGAGCACATCGTCCTCCTGGCTTTCACTGTAGGTGACAACCGCCACAGTCTTACCCGTATATACCGCGCCGTCACAGGTGGCACAATAGCTGATACCGTTACCAAGGAGATCTTTTTCCCCCGGGAGCGGATTAGCCACCTTCGAGCCAACAGCTAAGATAACTGTTTTTGCCTCGTACATTTTTCCGTGGGAGCACAGAACAAAGTAGTTCCCCATGGAATAAATTCCGTCAATATGGGTGTCCGTAATCGTAATCCCCATTTGCTTTATATGCTCTGAGAATGCTTTTCGCAGTTCATCGCCGCTGACCGAGGGAAGCCCCAAATAATTTTTTACCAATCCAGCCCGAGAAACTTTACTGCTGATTCCATTATCGCCGAAAAGAAGTGTACTCTTATTTCGTATTTTCGCATTCAATGCTGCGGACAGTCCTGCGGGGCCACAGCCCACAATGGCAATTGAGTAGCGTTGCTCCATATTTACACCTTACATTCTCCCTATTTAAGTATATAAAAGCTTTCCAATCATCGCCTCTATGTTTTGGGCGCTCATGAATCCAATATACCGGTGTACTTCCACACCATTTTTAAAGAATAAAATCGTAGGAAATGCGGTAACACGGAAGGATCGTCCCAGAGTAGCATATTTAGAAGAATTCACTTTCAACACACTGACAAAGGGCATATCTAAAGCGACATTCTCTAAAACCTTTGACATGAGTTGACAAGGGAGGCAGCTGTCAGAAAAAAATTCCACCACCACCACATTTTCCTGTATTAATTCATGAAAATTTTCCTTTGTTGCTTCACGCACAGACATTATTCAACCTCCCTCATTATCGCTTCTGTTCTTGCAATTTGTTCAGAAAACAAAAGCTTAACATACTCCTCGACAAGTGCTGTTTTAAAAGAAGTGTTTTTTCGCACAGATTCTTCGTTCATGAGATATTTTTTCGCAAGAGTACAAATTTTCTGTTCATACTCAGCTTCGCCAAAGGCAAGCCCTCGCTCCATCGCCACTTTTTGCCCAATGATCGCCAGTTTCAGATTTAACGCTGCGCTGTCCGCTGTTTTTTTGTCGAGATCAGCCACTGTTCGAATGCCAAACGCTTGCTCCAGTTCATCTGGAGCTACCGATGCCGGGTCCATGTTTCTGCTGCGAAATAATTCGGCGTTTATGCCTTGATAGTCTCTGATCAAATCGTCAAGCTCTGTTCCACACGGGACGAGAGTCGCACGATTAGCTTTGCCCAAGCACTCCTGCTGCACCAGTGTGCGGGCGCAATCCCGTTTTACCTGGCTCCGCATTTCTTCACATCTGCGCTCTTGATAATCTATAACAGATTGGTACCCTAGCTCAATAGCCATTTGGTCAGAGAATTCCGGCAGAATTCGCCTTTTAATGGCGCATATGGCCACTTCTTTCCCTAAAAAGGGCTGTTCCATAGCAATTACGGTATCACCGACACGCAGCCCCAGAAAGGACTGCTCTGTCTTTTTTCCCAGAAGCCCCAAGCCAACTGTAACGGGAAAACGCTGGCTGTTCCCATTAACCTTTATCTCGATAAAGTCACCTGCTTCTACGGCCTCGCCCGCTTCTATTGTGGCGTTTTTTAATCTAATTTCTTCAACCTCACGTTTAACAGAGCCTTCATCAAATCTGTATTCCGCCAGCTCTTTAGGAACATCGAGATTCTCAATAGACAGGTCCGGAATTAAATAGGACTGTATTATCATTTTCTCTTCCATTGCATTTGTCCTCACTTCAATGTCTCAGGATAGAGGTATGTAGCTGCGGCAGAGAATTCCGTGATTCCCTCAATCCCCTTAGCGTAGCAAATATTCCCATTAGTCTCATAAAGAGGCGCTATGTTGCAGAAATCCGCTTGGATCTCCAGGATCTCCTTGTATAGCTCCTCACGCTTACTCGGATCTAACTCAGTAGAGCAGCGCGCAATGAGCTCGTCGCACTCTGCGGAAAATGTGAAATCCTCATCACGGGTCGATGAGAAATTTTGGAGAAGCCCCGCTGTTGTGGCATTCTCCGCGCCGTTTGCCAGGATACACATACCCATGTTGCCGTCTGCAAGGGATTGATAAAAAGAGTTTTGATCCATTTGGTTGATCTCTATTTCAATCCCAATCTCCTTCAAATCATCCATAATGCACTGAGCATCCGCTGTATTGTTTACGACGGTGAGTGTCAGGACATCTCCCTCCTGGTAATTTGAAGCAGCGAGGTATTCCTTGGCCTTTTCTACATCATATCCGGGCATGGGAACAGCTCCAGAAAGATTTCCCAGCGTCCTTGACGCAATCAGGTCGTTGGTCACAGTCGCTTCACCGTTGCAGGCGATTTCGACGAGCTTTTCCCTATCAATGCCATAGGCAATAGCGAAACGAAGATTTTTGTCATCCTGCAGGGGGCCGTAAAACCAAATTCCAGTTGAGGTATAGCCGGGACTCTCAATCACTTCAAATCGGTCGTCCTCCTTAACGATGGGAAGCTGATCGGACGTGACGTTCGTGACAATATCAATCTCCCTATTCTGCAAAGCAATTACTGCAGCGGAGGTATTAAGAGGCGTCTTAATCACCAGCTTTGTGTAGTGTGGGGTCTCCCCGTAGTAATTCTCGTTCACGGTTAGATTCACCGTGCCATCTGCCTCGATGTTTTCAATCTGATAGGGGCCGGCCCCGATGGGAGACTTCGCAAAGGTGTCAGGGGAATACACTTCAGAAGGTACAATAAATATGGTGGAGAGGGTGGAAACCGGATCATCGAGTACAGTTTGGCCTGTCATAGTGAAGGTGTAGTCATCTACTTTTTCCCAGATATACTTACCGACAGCATACGCCATCATAGGATCTTCGTCCATTTTGTCCAGTGAGAAGATCACGTCATCTGATGTAAGGTCCGAGCCATCACTGAATTTGACGCCCTCATGAAGGATAAATGTCGTTGTTAGCCCATCCTGAGACACACTCCAGTCTTGAATGATACCAGGCTCTAATACCCCGTTTTCACCACGTCGGATCAACGCCCCAAAAATGCTGCTCATCAGGTTCGGATCATGGGAAACACCGACCAAGGGGTCCAGATTTTCTGTTTTGATGATTCCCATAATCCGGAGAATATCTGACTGCCCCCCTCTTCCTGGTTGCATCCGGTGAACATGCTGAGTATAAGCGCGGCGGTACAAAGTAATACGATGAGCTTTTTCATGTCTGACCTCCTGTGTTTTATCAATTTATATATATGGATATCTAGTGTAAAACGCATGAGACATAATGGTTCTCGCCAGCATCATGTAGCGTTACCTTCTCTTTACACGCTGGACAGGCAAACGGGCACCTTGCCATAAAACGGCACCCTTCCGGAGGATCAATGGCACTTGTTATCTCCCCCTTGATAAGTTCTACTTTCCTTTCCCTCTCCTTGGCGCTGGGAATCGGTATAGCGGAGAGCAAGGACTTTGTATAGGGATGAAGCGGACTCATAAAAATCTGATCTCTGCTCCCCATCTCAACGCACTCACCAAGATACATCACCATAATCGCATCGGAGAGATGGTGCACGACGCTGAGATCGTGGGTGATAAAAATATAAGTCAACCCCATTTTTTCCTGAAGGTCCAGCAAAAGATTCAGAATCTGAGCCTGAATCGAAACATCCAGGGCGGAAACCGGTTCGTCGCAAACAACAAGCTTGGGATTTACAGATATTGCTCGGGCAATTCCAACCCTCTGCAATCTTCCGGGGTCAAGCTCAAATGGATAACAGTTGAAATACTCCAACGGAAGCCCTACCAGTTCCATCAGCTCCAGAACACGCTTGCTGCGCTCCTTCTGACTTTTTATATTCCCATTCAAAAGAATAGGCTCCTCAATGCTCTGAGCGATTGTATGATGCGGATTCAAACTTGAAAAAGGGTCCTGAAAAATGATCTGCATTTCGCTTCTCAATTCGCGCAGACATTTGGGAGTGCAGGTTGTTACATTGTGCCCATCAAAGATGACTTCTCCGGAGGTCGCCGGGGTTAAGCCCAGAATGGCCCGGCCAAGAGTGGTTTTGCCACAACCCGACTCTCCGACAACACCCAGAGTCGTTCCTTGCGTGACAGAAAAGGAAACGCCGTCTACAGCATGGAGCAGCTTTTTCCCGACCGGAAAATACTTCTTCAAATCTTTTACTTGAAGGATGGTCAGCTCATTCATACTCAAGCCCCCTCCCCAAAAAGGTGACAACTCACAATATGGGTCCCGCTTTGAAAGTTCCCTGGAGATACCGTGTGGCATACTTCTGTCGCTCTACTGCAACGGTCAGCGAACGCACAGCCCGCGTGTGGCACTGTGTTATCCGCAACTGTTCCAGGAATTGGTTTTAGGCGCCGCTCCCTGCTTTCGATGTTTGGAATCGCACCCAAAAGGCCCTCCGTATAGGGATGATGGTCCTTCGTCATAAACATATCATTCCACGTTCCACACTCTACTATTTTTCCAGCATACATAACCGCTACCTTATCGCACATCCGTGCGATAATTCCAAAATCGTGGGTAATCAAGAGCATGGACATTTTCCTTGATTTTTTGAGAGAATCCATCAAAGCGAGAACTTGCGCTTGGATCGTTACATCCAGAGCCGAGGTGGGCTCGTCTGCGATTAGAAGTTCTGGGTCACAGGCCAGCGCAATCGCAATGCCGACGCGCTGTCGCATTCCTCCAGAAAACTCATACGGATACGAGTGCTTCATTTCCGGGTTGATTCCGACGAGCTTGAGGAGATCATCTACCCGCTCATATATCTGCTGCTTGTTCCAGTTGTCAAAATTGTGAAGGAGAAGTCCCTCCGCGATTTGCTTTTCTATGGACATGGTTGGATTTAGACTGCTCATTGGATTCTGAAAAATCATCGCCATCTTAGCGCCTCGGATGCTTCGCATTGAGGCGTCATTCAATCCTACCAGTTCCGTTCCGTCAAGGATTACCGAGCCAGCGTCAATCCGGCCTCTGCCTGGGAGCAGTCCCATAATTGCTAAAGCTGTGGTCGTTTTTCCAGCACCGGTCTCTCCGACAATGCCAAGCGTCTCCTGCCTGTCCAGCTGTATACTGAGACCCTGGACCGCATATGCCCGCTTTTTATCTTCTCTTTTATATGACACATGAAGGTTTTCCACTGATAAAAAACTCATGCTTTCACTCCTTCATTTGTGGATCTAAAGCTTCTGACATTCCATTCCCGATGAGGGATAGGGCTACCGTGATTAAGCTGATTACAATTCCGGGCCAAATCACAGCATTGGGATAGGTCCTAAGATATGTTTGCGCCTCGGATAGCATGGAGCCCCACTCAGGAGTCGGGGGCTGAATGCCGAGTCCCAGATAACTGAATCCCGCGGCGGCAACCACCATAGAGGCAACCTGAGTCGAGTATTGGATCATCAAAATGCTGAGAGCATTCGGAATAACATGATGGAAGAGAACGCGGGCAGGGGTGCAGCCATTAGCTCTTGCGGTCTCAATGTAGCTCTGACTGACAATAGACAGGAATACTGTCCGGCATAAGCGGGCCCCGCCCGGGATGCCAGGGACGACCATGGCAATCAAAAGGCTACCAAAACTGCGCCCAAATAGCACGACGAGACTTACCAACAGAATAGATGAGGGAATGCTGAGCAACACATCCAAGACTCTTGTCATCACTTCATCAAATTTGCCACCAATCAGCGCCATAGCCGCGCCAAGAACACACCCAAATCCAAAGACCAGCGTCGCACCAAGAAAACCAAAGCCCAGAGACCACCTCGCTCCGTGAATCAGCCTTGCAAACGAATCCCGTCCGAAAGCGTCGGTGCCGAGTAAGTGCTCCAGGGATGGGCCCAAAAATCTCGCGTCAGGATTTTGTTCCAGCGCCATTTCCTCATAGGGTGCAAGCACATCCGCAAATACAGCCAAAAAAATGACTACACCCACAATGATCAGCCCGATAAGAGCGGGCACATTTTTCCTGTACCTTGCCCAAGCGCCCCGAATAAAAGATCCTTTTTTAATTGTTACATCCTTCATATCTTTCTCCTATTTGTACCTTGCCCGCACGCGGGGATCAAGAAACGCATTGACGATGTCTACCAGCAGGAGACCTGTCATTAACGTCAGAGTAACAAATATGGTTGAAGCCATTATCATGGGGATATCCTTCATATTGATTGCTTGCAGAATGGTTGCGCCCACTCCTGGCAGGCCAAAAATTGTTTCTGTGAGCATACTGCCACCCATCATCGCTGTAAAGGATAGCGTCATTTGTGTTACTACCATCATTAACGCGTTACGCAAGGCGTGGACAACGATCGTCCGTGCGCTCGAGGCACCCTTTGCCCGCGCTGTTTTGATATATTCCTGACGTAAAGTTTCTTGCATGGCGCTTCTGGTCATCCGCTGATAATAAGCGGCGTTTCCAAGGCATAAGCTTAATATGGGCATCACATAATGAAGCGGCGTTCCGATTCCGCTGGAGGGAAGCAGGTGGAGCGTTGCAGAGAAAAGAAGAATCATCATAATGCTCATCCAGAAGCTCGGTATGGCTGCAATGAGCAGAGAGATAACCGATAGGGAGGAATCGAGCAGTGTATGTTCTTTCACAGCAGATATAACGCCCAGGGGAACGCCAATTAATACGGAGGTGACCGTTCCGCCTAGAGCGAGAATAAATGTAATCGGTATTTTTGCGAAAAGGTCAGAGAATACTGGCTGCCGCGTGAGAAGCGATATACCAAAATCAAGATGGAGTGCGTCCCATATATATAAGATATATCGTACGACCAGCGGCTTATCCATCCGCAGCATGGCATTGATGGCGTCCACATCCTCCTGTGCTGCATCCTGGCCCAGCATGATCCTCCCCGGATCGCCGGGCATGATATTGATTAGCGCAAAGATAATAAAAATAACTACGAGAAGCGTTGGTATCATAATAAGGATACGCTTTAAAACATACTTTCCCATATATCCACCCCTTTATAGCATGTTACCTGTCGTAAATATCCAGCATCCTCTTCAACTTATCTACATTGTCTAGCACCAGCCTTCTTCCTTCCCGGTGCAAAAGGGATTGTTGCTCTAGCTCCCGGATGATCTTATTCACAGTAACCCGGCTAGCCAGGATTCTTTTTCCCAGATTTTCCTGGCTGAATACTCGCTGAATCAAAACGCCGTCACCCTGTTGCTTCCCATAAATTTCCGCACAGAACAATAATTCCTGAATAAGCCTGTGTTCGGCGTCTTTAAAAGAGAGATCCGCAATATGCGCCATGAGGGATTGATTCTTGTGAAGCAGGTTGAAGATGAACGCCATTGAAACATCAGTATTGGAGGACAAATACTTCAAAAAGAGTTGCGCTGGAATCCGATAAAAGCAACTGTCTTCAAGTGTAGTGGCCTGATAAGGATACTCAGCACCGGCAATCAGCGCCTGCTCTCCGATAATGCACCCAGCGCCTGCATACATCAGGACCTTCTCGTTTCCAGAGGGGCTGGGGGCTGACAGAATGATTCTGCCGCGCTGTATGACAAAAACATATTTTGCTTGATCCCCTTGAGAAAATACGGTCATCCGCGGAGGAATGCATAGAATATCGCGGGTATCAAGAATGTTTGCCCAAAGTTCTAGATTGCCCTGCACGAAGGAGGACGTCCAGGCATCTTCAAAGGAAAAAATCTCCTGATTTTTCATATCATCTCTCACCTTTTTTGTACAGTATAACAGGGACAGGATTATAAAAATATAAAATACTTTACATTTTGTGTGCAAAATTAGTAAAGCAATTCCATCCGGTGTTTTGGGAGATTGTTCGGTGCAGTGTAAAGCGCAGCATGGTAAATCGATAATTTTAGAAAATTCTAGGGCAGCACCGCACAATTGCTGAGGCAAGCGCTGTCGAATCACCCATCAGGCA
>OJRC01001197.1_pt1 | contig 10633 bp, 11 predicted proteins | sample 1599081 | NCBI WGS metagenome assembly OJRC01 (sample SAMN03922519, study PRJEB24848) | human gut metagenome | isolation source: stool sample | host: Homo sapiens | place: Germany | collected 2010-02
ATAAGGGGGAAACCCCTTGGTAGGGTTTCCCCCTTGAACCCCCTTCCTGACCTTGTTGAGCATAGAGCTTTCCGCGCTCTGCGGAGCGCGGCCATGGGGCGCCGCCCCCTGGACCCCCGCCGCCTTTTGAAAAAGGCGGGCGAAAACTTCAGACTTGGGCCCGGCCTTTAACAATACCGCGCTCCCCCGCATAGAATGGCGTGAATTTGCTGTTTGGGGGAGAGAAAATGAGCGTTTGGCGAGTAAGCGGCGGGCGGCGGCTCGAGGGCAGCGTGACGGTACAGGGCGCAAAAAACGCGGTGCTGCCCATCATGGCCGCGTCGGTGCTCTCACCCTGCGAGACGGAGCTGCTCAACGTCCCGAGCCTGCGGGACGTGGACGCTACCATCCGCATCCTGCGCGGCCTCGGCTGCGCGGTCGAGCGCGGGGGCGACGCCGTGAACATAGATTCCACCGGCCTGTGCCGGGCCGAGATACCGCACAGCCTCATGCGCGAGCTGAGAAGCTCCGTCATCTTTCTCGGCGCACTGCTGGCCCGCTGCGGCGAGGCAAGGCTGTCCATGCCGGGAGGCTGTGAGCTGGGGCCGAGACCCATAGACCTGCATCTCATGGCCCTGCGCGCCTTGGGCGCGGAGATAGAGGAATCCGGCGGAGAGCTGGTCTGCCGGGCGGAACGACTCAAAGGCGCGAGCATAGCCCTGCCCATGCCCAGCGTGGGCGCGACCGAAAACGCCATGCTGGCCGCCTGCGCCGCCGAGGGCAAGACGGTCATCATGAACGCCGCTAGAGAGCCGGAGATCGAGGAATTGCAGGATTTCCTTCAAAGGCTGGGCGCGGACGTCAGCGGTGCGGGCACCCCGACCGTGACGATACACGGCTTCAGGCCAGCAAGACGCATCGGCCACCGGATAATGCCGGACAGGATCGTCTCCTCGACACTGCTGTGCGCGGTCGCCGCCTCGGGTGGGGACATAGAGCTGCGCGGCACAGAGCCTGAGCATTTTTCCACGGTTTTGTACTCGCTTTCGGAGTGCGGCTGTGATATAATAAGGGGTAAACGCAGGCTGAGGCTCAAATCGGATGGGAACCTCAAAGCGCCGTCGCCCGTCATAACCGGGCCGTATCCGGCCTTCCCGACGGACGCGCAGCCGCTGATGCTGGCTGCCTGCCTGAAGGCTCAGGGCACCTCGGTGTTTGTCGAGAACGTGTTCCAGAACAGGTTCAGGTACACGGAGGAACTGGTGCGGCTGGGCGCAAGGATACATACGGAGGGCCGCGTGGCGGTCGTCACGGGCGTGCGTGAGCTGCACGGCGCCCCCACGGTGGCGACGGATTTGAGAGGCGGCGCGGCGCTTATCATAGCGGGGCTGTCGGCCGAGGGCGAGACGGAGATACTCGACTCGGGCCACATCGATCGGGGCTATGAGGCTCTCGACGTAAGGCTCAGCGAGCTGGGCGCACAGATAGAACGGCGGGCTTAGCCGGAAGGAGGACGCAATGGCGACCCTGATGCGGAACCAGAGGAAAAAGAAAACAGGCCGCCGGGCCTTTTACGGGCCGCTGGCCTTCCTCGTGGCCTGCGCGGTGCTGATATTCCTCATGAGCATTTTTTTCAGAGTCTCGACCGTGGAAGTGCAGGGGAACGTGTACTACACGGCGCAGGAGGTACAGGACGCCGCGGGCATAGTCGAGGGCGACAACCTGTTTTTTATAAACCGCTTCAGGGTCGTGAGCAGGATCTTTGCGAGACTGCCATATATAGAAAACGTGGAGATAAAGCGCTACCTGCCGAACAAGGTCGTGCTGACAGTGAGCGAGTGCCAGGCGCTGGGCTGCGTCAGCGTGGACGGCGAGGCCTGGGTCATAGACCGCAGCTGCCGGATACTGACAAAGGCGACCGAGCTGGAACAGGAGCAGCTCATGGAGATCCGCGGCATAACGCCGCTGACGACGGAGATCGGCAAGGTGTTCGAGACGGGCAGCGACGACGCGGGCAAGCTCGAATACCTCTGTGAGATACTCAGCCAGATACAGGAGCGCGGCATGACCGGGGACGTGAGCTACCTTGACATGACGAACGCAAATGACCCGAGCTTCGGTTATCTGGGCAGGTTCACGGTGAGGTTGGGAGAGGCCGGGGATACGGAGTACAGGTTCGGCAAGCTGCTCTCGGCGGTGTCGCAGCTCACGGAGAACGACAGGGGCACGATAGACGTCTCGGGAGACGATGCGGCGGCGGTTTTTAACCCTTATTGAGCAAAAGTGTGTTATGGAAACAAAAAATAGTTGACCGGACAAGTGAAAAGTTATAATATGAGTAGAAGAAAAAAGAAAAATACAGCCCGGCGGGCAGTGCCGCAGGGCGTCTCAAAAGATAACAGGGAGGCACCGAATATGTCTTATAAAACCGAAACCGGCCCCGAGAATGTCGTAACGCTGAAGGTCGTTGGTGTCGGCGGAGCCGGCAACAACGTTGTGAACCGCATGGTGAAGTCGGGCACGCAGGGCGTTGAGTTCATTTCCGTGAACACGGACAAGCAGGCTCTCGCGGTCTCGAGCGCGGACCAGAAAATCCAGATCGGCGAGAAGCTGACCCATGGCCAGGGCGCGGGCTCCGACCCGGACGTCGGCAAGCGCAGCGCTGAGGAGAGCCGGAACGACATAGCAAAGTCTCTCGAGGACGCAGACATGGTGTTCATCACCGCCGGTATGGGCGGCGGCACGGGCACCGGCGCGGCTCCCACCGTGGCTGAGATCGCAAGAGAGGCCGGCGCGCTGACCGTCGGCGTCGTGACCAAGCCCTTCAAGTTCGAGGGCAAGCGCAGGATGGACCAGGCGCTCGGAGGCATCAACTCCCTGCTCGGCAAGGTCGATTCCCTGCTCATAATCCCTAATGACCGCCTGAAATACGCCACCGACCAGAAGGTCACGCTGGCCAACGCCTTCGAGATCGCCGACGACGTGCTTCGTCAGGCCGTCACCAGCATCTCCGACCTTATCAAGAACACGGGCTTTATAAACCTCGACTTCGCGGATGTCACCACCATCATGAAGGACGCGGGCTTTGCGCACATGGGCGTGGGCCACGCCGTCGGCAAGGGCAAGGCCGAGGAGGCCGCGAAGATGGCCGTCGCCAGCCCGCTCATGGAGACCTCGATAAACGGCGCGCACGGTGTGCTGATAAACGTGACGGGTTCCGAGGACATGGGCCTCGAGGATGTCGAGGCCGCAGCAAACCTCGTTCAGGAGGCCGCGCACCCGGACGCGAACATCATCTTCGGCGCCACCTTCGACAACAGCCTGGACGACGAGATACGCGTCACCGTCATTGCAACGGGCTTCGAGGAAGGCCGTGCCAAGGTCCCGGGCGCTGAGACCGCGGCGAAGCAGGCGGCTCCATCCGAGGGGCTGTTCACGCAGGCCCAGCAGCAGGCGGCCCAGCCTCAGCAGCAGGCGGCCCCGGCTCAGCAGGCGACGGCCCAGCAGCCGCAGTCCCAGGACGACGACCCCTATGACACGATCTTCAAGATTTTCAACTCCCGGTAAGAGAGATATACAGCTGAAAAAACTACCGGCCTCTTTTAAGGGGCCGGTATTTCGTATGGAGGACGTATGAAGCTGCTGTACGCTGAGGACGAGCCGGCCATGACCGAGGCCGTGAAGGACATATTGGAGTATCACAGGTTCATGGTGGACGCGGTGCCGGACGGGACGGAGGCGCTCGAGTACGCGCTGGCCGGGGACTACGACGGGATCATACTGGACATCATGCTGCCGGGTAAGAGCGGACTGGAGGTGCTCTCTGAGCTGAGACAGGCGGGGGACCGAATGCCCGTGCTGCTGCTGACGGCGAAGTCGGAGGTCGAGGACCGGATACGTGGACTGGACATGGGCGCGGACGACTACCTGCCCAAGCCCTTTGCGATGGGAGAGCTGCTGGCGCGCGTTCGGGCCATGCTGAGAAGGCGCGAGGCATACACTCCGGATATTGTGAGCTTTTTCGACCTGACGCTGGATAGAAGAAATTGCGAGCTGGCCTCGGCGGAGGGAGCGGTGACGCTCACGAGGCTCGAGTACCGGATGATGGAGGCGCTGATGCTCAACCGCGGGATATTCCTCACGACGGAGGAGCTGCTGGTAAAGACATGGGGCTATGATACCGAGGCGGAGCAGGGAGCGGTGTGGGTGTACCTGTCGAGCCTGCGGAAGCGGCTGACGGCTGTAGGCTCGCGGGTGAAGATACAGCTCCGGCGCGGCGTGGGCTACAGACTGGAGGCGCCGGATGATTAAGACGCTCAGACGGAAGTTTGTCGTGACTGCGATGGCGGCCGTGACCGCGCTGCTGCTGGTGCTGCTGGGCGGGATAAACGGTGTGAACCTGTGGTTGAAGTCGCGGGATACGGACATGCTGCTCACGGCGCTCTCGGAGGGCGAGGGCACGATGCGTCCTGAGCGCGAGGGACAGGGACTGTTCCGGCCGCCGCTGGACGGCGACGCGGCGATGTCGGCGGTGTTTTTCGTAGTGCGGCTGGATGAGAGCGGGAAGGCTGTGTATGCCGACGTATCGAAGATAGCGTCCGTGACTGAGGCCGAGGCGGAGGAGTATGCCGAGGGCGTGTACGGCAGCTCTGAGGGCCGGGAAGGCCGGTTCAAGTACAGGGTGACGCAGTCGCGGGACGGCCGCGGAAGCACGGCGGTGTTTCTGGACGTGTCGGAGGACTCGCGGTCTTCGCTGATAATAGCAGTGCTGTCACTTCTGGCGGGAGCGGCATGTTGGCTGGGAGCGCTGCTGGTGGTAGTGCTGTTGTCGAGGCGCGCAACGCAGCCCATAGCCAAGAGTATGGAACGGCAGAAACAGTTTATAACCGACGCGGGCCACGAGATAAAGACGCCGCTGGCGATAATAAGGGCGAATGCGGATGCGCTGGAGCTGCACGAGGGCGAGAACCGATGGAGCCGGAACATCCAGCGGCAGACGGAGCGCATGGACGAGCTTGTGAAGCGGCTGCTCATGCTCGCGCGGCTGGACGAGGCGTCGGAGCAGGCGCAGATGCAGGAGCGGACGCGGTATTCGCTCAGCGAGACTGTGACGGAGACGGCAGAGCAGTACCGCGAGCCGGCGGAGGCGGCGGGCCTTGGCCTGTGCGTGCAGGCAGAGCCGGGTATAGAGCTTGAGGGCATCCCGGAGGCGGCGGCCGAGCTGGTGGATATATTGATGGATAACGCTGTGAAATACGCGGAGCCGGGTACGGAGATAGAGGCAGAGCTGAGCCGCGAGGGCGGCAGGGCGGTGTTGAAGGTGAGAAACCGATGCACGCAGCCTCCGCGTGACCCGGAGCGGCTGTTCGACCGGTTTTACCGGGAAGACAGCGCCAGAACGCAAAGCGCCGGCGGCACCGGCCTCGGCCTGTCGATAGCAAGGGCGATAGCAGAAAGCCAAGATGCCGCCCTGAACGCAAAAATGACAGAAGAAAACACAATAGAATTCGAGGCGCGCATGAAATGCGGCTGAAACAACCTGCAGCCGCCTGCCCCGCCCCTTCGGCTGCACCGGGGGTGGCATACTACCGCCGCAGACCGAGCCGCGTTGACTTTGCACACTTGGCATGGTAAAATCCTGACAGAATATTGACAAAGGAGTTGAATGTCATGCTTCTCACGCCTGAACAGCAGGCTATGCTGGACGGCGCCCAGGGCGAGGTCATGGCTAAGGTCATGCGCTCGCTCGTCATGTACGGCGGGACCTTCGGCGCTGAAAAGATGGTGCCCGTCACGAGCAGGTACGGCCACACCGTCATCAGCTTCGGCATAGGCGTCATGAAACCCGTGTACGAACTCTACGACAAGCTGCTCGAGGCCGGGGCGATATCGAAACAGCAGTTTTCCGCAGACCCCCTGCCCCTCGACCCCAAGGTGCCCTCGAACCTCCTTCAGGACATCATTTTCAAGGGCATAATGTACTCCCAGCAGAAACGCTACGAGGCCCAGCTCGAGAAGTTCGGCATACTGGGCAAGGATGCTTTCACCTGCGCCTGCTACCTCGATGAGGTCGGCAACAAGCCGGAAAAGGGCGAGGTGCTCTCCTGGGCCGAATCCTCGGCGGTGGTCTACGCCAACAGCGTCCTCGGCGCGAGGTGCAACCGCAACTCGGGCATGCTGGAGCTCATGGGCTCCATTGCCGGCTGCGTGCCCTATTTTGGTCTGCTCACCGACGACGGCAGGCGCGCCGACTGGATAATCGAAGTCAAGACCGAAAAAAAGCCCGAAGCCCAGCTGCTCGGCTCGGCCATAGGCATGAAGGTCATGGAACAGGTGCCCTACATAAAGGGCCTCGACAAATGGCTCGGCACGGAGATAACGCCCGAGGTCACGGCCTATCTCAAGGACTTCGGCGCGGCCACGGCCTCTAACGGCGCGGTGGGCCTGTACCACGTCGAGAACCTCACGCCCGAGGCGAAGGAGCAGGGCGAGAGCCTCATCCGCGAGGGTGCGCCGGTCTACGTCATCGACGACGCCGAGCTCGAGCGCGTGAAGGCGAACTATCCCTGCGTGTGGAAGGATTTGAACGCCGCGCCGAAGCTCTGCTTCGTGGGCTGCCCGCACCTGACGCTGGGCCAGCTCAGGGACTGGACGGAGAACATCGAAAAGGCGCTTAAAGAAAACGGCAAGAGCAAGGTCACGGTGCCGACGGTGTTCACCGCCGCGCCTGCGACGATAAAGGAGTTCCAGAAGACGGTGTACGCCAAGCGGCTGGAGCGCACGGGCGTCATACTTTCCTACATCTGTCCGCTGATGTACATGAATAATCCGCTCTCGGGCAAGATGCCCGTCATTACCTGCTCGAACAAGCTGCGGACCTACACGACGGCGCGGTACTACACCGAGGCGGAGATACTGAACAAGATAACGGGAGGTGTCTGCTGATGGCTAAGGTGTTCAAGGGCCGCCCGGTGGTAGCGGGCAGCTGCACGGCCCCGGCGCTGGTGTCGCACGGCGGCTTCAACACGCTGGCGAGCTTCCAGATGGCGATGATGTTCGGGGACAAGAAGGTCAAGTGCGGTGACCAGAACAACCCCGACCTCTACAAGAAGCCGATGAAGGGCACGGCGCTCTGCCTGCCGCAGACGATAGGCTCGACGACGGGCGGCATGGTGCTCTACACCGCCTGCGCGACGGATAACCAGCCGGCGTGCATGCTGTTTTCGATGACCATCGACAGCCTCGCGGCCTCGGGCGCGATACTGGCCGCGAACTGGACGGAGGCTAACATGCCCGTTATCGACCGGCTGGGCGACGAGTTCCTCGAGTACGTGCAGGACGGCATGACGGTCACAGTAGAACCTGACGGCACCGTGACGGTGGAATAAGAACAGGATACAAGACCGGGCGGGGTCCGGCCGAAGGCGCGCGCCTTCGGTCAGGCCCCGCCCGTTTCGTCAAAGTATACGGATCCCGCCTCTGAAATTTGTCCGACCGCATAGAGCTCTACCTTACAGAACAGCTCGGCTGAAATTGTTATGTAAACTTAACGCAATAAACGAAGGCGCGTGCCGGTTTTTCCGGCGCGCGCCTTCGGCTTGACAAAATGTGCGGCTGATTTTAAAATCGTAGTGGGAGTTGATACTATGAGCGAGCATACGTATGTCGGGCCGGACGGGCTGGTATATACCCACAGCCATGAGCATAAGCATCAGCATACGCAGACCAAAGCCGTGCTGAACAGATTGTCAAGGGCCATCGGCCACCTCGAGTCCGTCAGGAAGATGGTCGAGGACGGGCGCGACTGCTCCGAGGTGCTCGTCCAGCTCGCCGCCGTCAGGTCGGCTCTCAACAACACCGCCAAGGTCATACTCAAGGACCACGTCGAGCACTGCCTCGCCGACGCCGTAGAGAGCGGCGACATGCAGGCCATAGAGCAGCTCAACCGGGCCATCGAGCAGTTTATGAACTAGATTATCATCCCTCCGTCAGCGCCGACGATCTGCCCCGTGATGAACGAGGCCGCGCCGCTCGCGAGGAAGGCCGTGACGCGTGCGATGTCCTCCGGCTGCCCGATGCGGCAGAGTGCAGAGTTTTCGGCCATTGCCGCCTTGTCCTCCGCCGTGAAGCAGGAGAGCATGTCCGTGTCCACCGCGCCGGGCGCGACGGCGTTCACACGGATGCCCGAAGGCCCCAGCTCCTTCGCAAGGCCCTTCACAAAGCTGATGACCGCGCCCTTCGTCGCGGAGTAGGCCGTTTCGCAGGAGCCGCCCCGCACCCCGAGAATGGACGAGGTGCAGATGATGCAGCCGCGCTTTTCTTCCACCATATGGGGTATAGCCTCGCGGCAGCAGTGGAACATACCGTTCACGTTTACGTCGAAAATGCGCCGCCACTCGGCATCGGTCATGTCCTGCAAAAGACCGGACCACGCGATGCCTGCGTTGCACACGAGCAGCTCAAAGGGGCCTGCGGCCTTGAACATGGCCTTCACCTGCGCAGGATCAGCAACGTCCGCGCAGATCGCCTCGGTGCCCAGTTCGGACGCGAGCGCTTCGGCTTCGGAGCGGCTGTGCAGGTAGTTTATGGTGACGTGCCAGCCGTCTTTTGCCAGGGCCCTTGCGGTGGCCGCGCCTATGCCCCTTGAGGAGCCGGTAACGAGAGCTTTTTTCATTTTATCACCCGCTACGATTGTACCACAGGCGCGGATTTTGTAAAGCGCCGAATTCATTCGCACAGGAGCGACATGGAATGGAGAACGAAAGGAAAAAGGAAAATAGAAGGCCGCCGGACAGGCAATACCGCGAGCCGCCGGAGGACAGCGGGGCGCCGAAAATGCGTACCTGGGGCTTCATCGTGGGCGCGGTGGTGTTGCTCGCCATACTGACGGTGGTGCTCTGCGTCATGGCCGGGGTCTTCGACTTCGGCGGCGGGGGAGATAGCGAGACCGAACCGCCCGTCGTCCAGACCCAGCAGCCCGAGTCCACGACGGCGCCCGATGCGACCGAGCCGCCCGTCACGGATTCTCCCGAGCCGGAGGAGACCGACGCGCCCGAGACCCACACGATAAACGTCATCGCCGGCAACGGCGGCAGCATCTCGCCCTCCGGCATCGTGCAGGTGGAGGACGGCGGCAGCATAACCTTCACCATGAAGGCCGACGAGGGCTATGAGCTTTCGGAGCTTATAATCGACGGCATGTCCGTTGTGCTCTCGGACAGCTATACGCTCAACAACGTGACGGCCGAGCACACGGTGTACGCGATATTCAGGGAGATCCCGCAGCCGACCGAAACGCCCGAGCCGGAGCCTACGCCCACGCCCACGGAGACGCCTTATGAGGACCCGTGGTTCCCATGGTTCCCGTCCGAGACGGACCCGAATACCGGCTGGGAGGAGCCGCTTTACCCGGACGAGGGGTTTTAGGTGCTTGCTATTCCCCACCTGAGATGATATAATAACAAATCGCACAGCGTGTTTCCCCACGCTGAGCCATCTGCGGGAAGGAGGCGGGCACTTTGAAAACGAGGCACATACTGCTGGCCTTTGCATTTATATTGCTGACCATCTTTCTGCTCATCATAATTTTCTCCAGGTCCTCCGAAGCACGCACTCTGGCGCACGACAACGCCGTGCCGGATGCGGGAGTGGCCATGCCCGACCCGACAACGACCACCGAGGGCGACAGCGTGATCGACGTGAACCCCGCGCCGACCAAAAAACCGGTTTCCGACGAGAAGCCGGATATAGACATAAGCTCCTGGGAATATGTCCTGGCCAACAGTGAAAACAATATTGGCAAATACGCCCCTACGGTGACCGCAATAGAGGACACGGCCCAATTCTTCGACGAGCGGGCTGTGGGTGCACTCGAGGACTTTTTGAACGCGGCGAGGGCCGCGGGATATACGCCCTATGTGATGACCGCGTACAGGCCGTACTCGACGCAGGAGTATTACTACAACGGCAAGGCGAGCCAGATAAGCTGGCCGGATTATCCGGATGCCGAGGACTATGCCGCCGCCGCACTGCTCGTCGCTCCGCCGGGCACCAGCGACCACCAGACCGGCCTCGGCGTGGATATCACGGACAAGTACTATAATACGCTCGACGCCTCGCTGATGGACCAGGACTTCCTGGACTGGATGGCGGAGCACTGCGCGGAGTACGGATTCATTCTGAGGTACCCAAGCCTGAGAAAGACCATTACCGGCTGGGATGAGCCATGGCATTTCAGATACGTCGGCGTCGAGGCTGCGGAGTATATCATGGAGAACAATCTGTGCCTCGAGCAGTTCGTTGAAATGTATTGAGTAAAGCATTTAAGACCCGCTTTTTCGGCGGGTCTTAAATATTTTATTAGAAAAAATTCTTGACTAATCTTGTGCAATATGCTAAAATCTATCTTCGCTCGGGCATTGGTATGCCTATGGGCGGAAAACTGTCTTAAAAGTGCGGGGTTTAGTGTGAAAACTGCGCTTTTGAGAACATTTGAGGAAAGGAGGAAAAACATGCCGACATTCAATCAGCTGGTTCGCAAGGGGAGGGAACAGGTGACCTACAAGTCCACGTCTCCTGCCATGCAGAAGGGTCTGAACACGATCAAGAACTGCGAGACCAACCTGTCGAGCCCGCAGAAGCGCGGCGTCTGCAC
>OJRC01001200.1_pt1 | contig 10623 bp, 10 predicted proteins | sample 1599081 | NCBI WGS metagenome assembly OJRC01 (sample SAMN03922519, study PRJEB24848) | human gut metagenome | isolation source: stool sample | host: Homo sapiens | place: Germany | collected 2010-02
GAACGCCGCTCCGCCGCCAACCAGGGCCACGGCCAGCACCGCCAGGAGCATCCCCATGTTGCCGCCCGTTTCCGGCTCGGCCTCCTCCGGGGCGGGTTCCTCGATTTCCGTGGGTTCCGGCTCCGGCTCAACGCCCGCGCACTTGTTCATATTGACTGAGCAGACGGCGCACTCCGTATTCACGGCACCCGCCACGCATTTTTCAGAGCAGGAGCAGACCGCCTGCTCCACCCCGGCGGCCTCGGCTGCGGCCAGCAGATCGGCCTCGTCTACCACGCTGAAGAAGTAGGTTTCATACTGCTCGCCCTCCTCGTCCACGGGCTTGTCGTAGTCAATGACGATGTAAAAGGTATTCCCGCCCGCCGTCTGCACCGTAATAAACTGCTTGTTGGTGTGCTCGTCATAGAGCAGATCGCGGGTTACAAGGTTGCCCTCCTCCGAAAAGCCCTCGCCCGGTTCAATGGTGGGCTCCGGCTCCGGGGCCTGGGTTTCCTCGGTCATGGTGGGATCGCCATAGTCCGCGCCCTCGCCTCCGTCCGCGTAGGCATAGGCCGGGACGCTAAATCCGCATAAAAGAACGGCGGCACACAGCGCCGCCGCCATCACCCGAAAGCGTTTCATCTTCAATTTTCCTCCTTTCCGCCGTCCTCGGACTTCTGGACACTTTGTCCAGAAGTGCCGTCCCGGAGCCGCTGGAGTACCAGGGGGAGCTCCTCCAGGGAAAAGCTCATGCCCCGCACGATGTCCACGATTTCGCTGTTTTCGGCCTCCTGCTTGTTCTTTTCCAGCTCCTTGAGCCGGGCCTGCTGTTCGCTGATTTTGGCCTTGACCTTATCAATCTCGGCCTGGATTTTCTGGCTTTTGCTTACCGCCATAGATACCTCCTTGTCAGGGTAAACGCCCGTAGGCGTAGAAATGGGATTGCCAGTAACTTGTATTCAGATTTGCATATTGGATGGGATCGCCACAGTGGATCATCATCCCGTCCCCCACATAGATGCCACAGTGGGACACGCCCGCCGTGTCATAGGTGCCGACAAAGAACACCAGATCGCCGGGCTTTGGATTGCTGGTAGGGGTACAGATGTTATAGAGCCCCTGAGCCCCCAGGCGGCCCACATTCCAGCCGGAGTGATTGATCACCCAAGACACGAAGCCGGAGCAATCAAAGGACGTGGCCGGACTGGAGCCTCCCCACACATAGGGATAGCCCAGGTATTTCTCTGCCTCGGTGAGCATGGCCGCAAAGGTTTCATCGTCCAGATATTCCCCCGGCACGTCATATCCGGCGGGTGGGTTGGTAACGTATTTCCCCACATAGGCCGACTCCGGGAACAGGTCAGGCCGGTTCCCCAGGGTGGACATATAGAGGGAATACCGGGACATCTGCTCCTCGTTCATCAGTTCCAGGGGCAGATGGGACAGGTTGCGGTTTTCCAGCGTGACATAACAGATATAGTAATTGTAGGGCACCTCTACCGTGTAGGAGTTGCCCTCGCTGTCCGTCCGGCTTTCCGTCCGGTAGCGCACCTCAACCACCACATCCTCGGTGAGAATGTACTGGCGGTCAAAGAGGGTTTCCAGCGTTCCCTGCACCTCGTCCACCGTCCATTCCCCCTCATGGAGCACCGACAGAATGGAGATCAGCACATAGGGATCGTGCTCAATGCTGTCCAAGTCGAAGTGGTACTCGTCATAGTCGTGGGTGCTTTCGTAGCTGTCCAGGTAGTCCTGGAGCTCCGCCTCCATGCCGCAGTAGGACGCCTCCGCCGCCAGCATTTCCTCGTCCTGGGATGGGTAGGTAGTCGCGCCCACTGCGCCAGCCCCGGCGTTGCCAAGCGTCACCAGGGAGGACGAACAGGACTGCATCATAAAGAGCAGGAGCACACAGGCCAGGGCCAGCACCACCCCCACGGGATGCCGCTTCACAAAGCCTACCGCTTTTGCCCCGGCCTTTTCCGTGGCGGCGGCTGTCTTTTTCGCCGCGCCTGCCGCCCCGGTCTTGACCGCCTCCCGCGCCCGCTTCTGATACTGCTTTTTCAAGCGGTGCTTGCGCCACATCCGGGAAACGGGGTTGCCGGACATTTCCGGGTGTTCCTGGGCGGCCATGCGGAAATGATAGTCCGCCGTGGCCTTGACATATTTGGACTCGGCCCGCTGGACGGCTTTTGCCGGGTGTTCCCGGACTTTCCGTTTCACGAACCGGGAGCCATGCCGCAGGGCGTCCTCGCCCACCAGCTCGGAGCGGTGAGCCCCCTCAATGCCCACATTTTCCTGCTCGTTCTCATAAATCTTCCCATGCACAAAGCCGTGGGCGGCTCCGCCAGCGGCGCGGCCCACCCGCCGGATGGGGCCCGGTTTTTTCGGGGGCTTCTGTTTTGCCAGCTTGCCTTTGGCCGCCTCCAGCTTTTCCCCGCGCTTTTCCATGCGGAGCTTAGAAGCGGCGGCCTGTTCCTGTTTGCTTTTCTGCCGGAATTTTGACTTGTGGACACTTTGTCCAGAAGTACCCTCTGTCCCGGCACCGCCAGGGGAGCCGCCCCCAGCACCCCCGGAAGAAGCGCCGCCGGGATCGGCGGGCTCCTCCCAGGAGCCGGGGCGCTCCCTGGGCTCCTGTTGGGGTTTATTCGGTTTTCGCTTCATTCTTCAAGTCCTCCGGGCGCGTGGTCAGCAGGTTATAGATCTCCCCACGGGGGAACCGATCCACAAAGGGGATCGTCACATCCCCATAGAACAGCAGGCCCTCGCCGGAATTGGAGTGGGTGATGTAGGAGAGCTGATGCTCGGAAATGCCGAGCTGTTTCGCCAAAATCGCCCGGTCACTTTGGGCCTGGGACAGCAGGATCATAAAGTCGGTGTTGTCCAGAATGGCCTCGATCTCCCGGCTGGCCAAAAGGTCTTTGACATTCTGCGTTAAAGCTGAGGGCACGCAGCCCTTTTTGCGGAGCATCTTCCACACGGCCACAAAGTAGCTGGCGGTGAGCGCGTCCCGGAGCAGGATGTGGAACTCGTCAAAGTAGCACCAGGTAGAAACGCCGTTGTGGAAATTCACATTGACTGCCGAAGTTACAAAGTCGTTGGTAACGTGCATGGCGATCTTGCGGAGGTTTTCTCCCAGCCCTTTGAGGACGATGCAGACAATATGCGCCGTCAATTTTACGTTGGTCTGGTGGTTGAACAGGTTAAGGGAGCCCGTACAGTAGAGCTCCAGGGCAGTTGCCACCCTCCGGGCCTCCGGCTCCGGCTGTTTCAGAAGCTCCTCGTACAAGTCCTGGAGCAAGGGCGGCTTGCCGTCCCCCAGGCCCAGGGCCATGTCCCGGTAAATAAGCCGCACACAGCGGTCAATCACCGTCTTTTCGATGGGTTGCAGGCCGTCCTTGCCGCCCACCACCAGCTCGCACAGGGACAATAAAAAATCCGCTTTCATGGAAAGCGGGCTTTCGTCATCGTCCAGATCAAGCTGGATGTCCATTGGATTGATATGGTTGGGGGAGCCGGGCGCAATCTCCACCACCTGGCCGCCCAGCCTACGCACCAGTGGGGCATATTCCCCCATTGGATCGACAATGATAATGCGGTCTTTGGGGATAGCGAGAAACACGTTGATGATCTCGCGCTTTGCGGCGAAGCTCTTGCCGGAGCCCGTGGAGCCGAGATACAGGCCGTTGGCCGATTTCAGTTTTTTGCGGTCAGCCATGATGACGTTGTGGGAAAGCGCGTTCATGCCGTAGTAGAGGGACGGCCCGGCCATCCGCAGCTCCCTGGTCATAAAGGGGATGAAGATCGCCGTGGAGCTGGTAGTCATGCCTCGCTGGATCTCCACCTCGTTATAGCCCAGGGCCAGGGAAGAAACAAAGCCCTGCTCCTGTTGCCAGTCCAGCCGCTTCAAAGCGCAGTTATATTTCTGCGCGATACCGCCCACCGTGAACACGTCATTCTCCAGCCGCTGGCGGGTGGGGGCAAGGTTTACCACCGTGAACGTGAGCAGGAACATCCTCTCGTTTCGGGACTGCAGGTCAGCCAGAAGCTCCGCCGCGTCCTTGCTGAACGTGATCAGGTCAGGGGGCAGAATGTCGGGATCGTACCCGGCCCGCACCGCCTTGCGCTGTTCCTCCACCTTCATTTTGCCGATGTCGGAGATTTTGCCCTTGATGGTCTTAATGGCTTTAAGCTGATCCACCGTCTGGATGTGCATGGTTACGGTCATTTCCGCATCCAGCTCCAGGATCTCCGCCAGGAGCTTGTCAGAGAGCTCGGACGCCAAAATTTGCAAGTAGGACGCCGCGCCCCAGTATTGGCCGATGCGGAACGTCCGGGCCTGCCGGAAGTCGAAGCTGTCCGGCGCGATATAGTCCTTTGTGCCAAGCCCGGTTTTGGGAATGTCCTGCCAGGAGAAGCGGAACGGCTCCCGGTTGCCGGGGTGCATCTGGCCGTGGAGCAGGGCCAGCCGCGCCTGCCCGTCCATCGGGACGGAGGGAACCCCCAGCCGTTTGAGGTTGCCTGTCACATCGGCCTCCACCCGTTCCAGGCGGGGGCGGGCCTCCGCGATCCCCTCGGCGGGCAGGCCAAAGGTGATATATTTTGACCGCTCGATGCCGTTGTTGCTTTTGGCAATCTGGTTTTTCAGCATCCCCGTGAACTCGGCCCGGATGCTGTCAAAGTCATCCTGGGCCGGGGGAATGTTTACCTTGTAGCGGCTCCGGGAACGGGAGCGGCGGTTGATAAAGGAGAGCTGGAACGGCAGGGAGCTGTCGAAGTAGTTGAGGAATGAGCTCCACCCGCTGAAAATCGCCGTCTGATCCTCCGTAGACGCAACGGAATAGTTGATGTCCTCATATTCCACCGTCTTTGTGTAGAGCCCGCCGGGGAGCTGGCACACCCCGTCCGGGTGCATCACCAGATAAGGGATCGTCTGCTGGGCAGACAACGCAGCTTTCCGGTTAGCGGCCTTTCCGGGGCCGCGCTTTGGGCTTTTTGCTTTCTGCAATCGCATCCTCCTTTCGCACAGCGCCCCGCTGGGTAAACGGGGCATAGATATTTTCCGTCTGGTAGGGCCTCACCCCAGGCCGCAGGAAACGGGCCCGCAGGATGTTCCGCACCACCTTTTCAAAGGGGAGCCCGTCTTTTTCGTACATCGCCAGCAGGAACGCCGGGAGCGCCACCGCCATCATCAGGAACATGGCTCCCGTGTTGCCAATGGCGCTCCGGGCCAGCAGATAGGACGGGATACCCACCGCAGCCGCGATCCCGAAGCACACAAGCTGGCGTTTCGTCAGGTTAAAGGCAAGTTTGGTCTTGATTTTGGATAAGTCGTTGGGGACATTTACATAGGGAATTTTTAATCACTCCTTTCCGGCCCGGCCACCTCTGGACACTTTGTCCAGAAGTCCGGGATAGTGCTTTCCACCTCGTTCCCCCACACGTCCCAGCCGGGCGGGGACTGTCTGGCGAACAGCTCCACCCTGGGTACGTCGCCCATGAGGGCCACGATCTTTTCACGGGCCGCCTCCGGCTTGCGGCTGTGTTCCTGGATGGGGGAAATAATGAATTGATGGACGTTTGCCGCCTGCCGCTTCGGGTGCCCCCGCGTTGCCAGCAGGCAGACCTCCGCGTTGCCCCGCGTCCAAAAGCCCAGGCCATAGAACCAACCCTCGGACTTGCGGTTTTTCTTTAGCCAGACGAAAGCAACGCTTTTGTAAGTGAAGCCCCACGCCTTGATGAGCCGCAGGGCCTCCGGGAGCTGCGGGAACGTAGCCCACAAAAAAAGCACGCTGTCCGGGGCCGCCAGATCAGCCACCGGGAGCGTGCATAACTCGTCAATCCCCATTGTGGGATAGTGTTTTTCCGCCGCCCCCTGCAAGCCCTTTTGAGCATACCGCCAGGGGGGATCGGCGTAGATCACAGAATATTTCCTGATAATTACACTCCTTTCTCCCCAGCCTCCACCGCCGCACCTGCCACACGGATGCGCTCGCTGGCGGCGGCATAGTAGGCCGGGACGGTTTCAAAACAGATGAAGCGGCGGCCCGTGTTGAGGGCGGCCACCGCCGTTGTGCCGGAGCCCGCGCAGATGTCCGCCACCAGCTCGCCGGGCCGGGTATAGGTCTTGATGAAATACTCGCACAGGGCCACCGGCTTCTGCGTGGGGTGGACGGTGCGCTGGACGGTGGGGAACGTGAGCACATTCCCCGGAAAGCGCAGGCCGTCCTCCGAGCCGCCCGTGGTACGGACGAATTTTCCATAGTTTGGGCTGTCCCCGTTGTTCGTCAAGCTCCGCTTGTAGGGCTTGCCCTGTTCAAACTGCGGGTTATAAAGAGGGAGCTTCTGATAGAATACCAGGATGTTCTCCGTCTTTTTCAGTGGGGCGCGGCGGGCATTGAGAAAGCCAGTAGAGCGGCTTTTGTACCACACCCACTCATAGCGGAGCATGGACAGGTTGGATGCACCCAGCACCTTGTCATAGGGGCACTGCGCGAAAAACAGGATCGCGCCGTCCGGCTTGACGGCCCATTTCACCGCCTCCCACAGCTCCGGGAGCGGCAGGGGCACATCCCAAAAGTTCCGGGTTGTGCCGTAGGGCGGATCGGTTAAGAGCATATCCACAGAATGGCGGGGCAGGGAGCGCAGGCCCTCGATGCCATCCATGAGGAACAGCCCCTCCGTGAGTTCCGGGGACTTCTGGACACTTTGTCCAGAGGTGCCCTTATCGGTCATCCCTGGCCTCCTTGCCCTTCACCGGGGCAGGCCGGGTGGCGTTTTCCTTTGCGGCCTCCTTCGCCGCGTTTGCCATCTGCTCCCGGATCGGTTTCGGACGCAGGGCCTCGGCGCGGGCAATCAGCTTTTCCACAGCCGCATTATAGCCATCTGCCGCCGCCGCGCTCAGCCGCTCCTGCAAGGCCCGGTTTGTCACCCGCGCCGTGGAGCGGTAGCCCGTCCGGGTTGTGGGATCGGGCTTACTGGGTTCCCCCAGGAAAATCCCGTTTTTCCCGTTGACTACCTTAAAATCGTCAATCACGATGCCGCCGATATTCACGCTGGCAAAGCCAATCAGCTTGCCCTGGGGCTCAATGGGCCGCACCGACACCTCGATGGGCACCTCGGCGGCTTCCAGGTTTTTCTCCACCCGGAGCTGTACGGCCTCGTCAATGGAAATGCCCTGGGCGTCCGCCAGCTCCTGGATGGGCGCTTCAAAAATCAGGCGGCGCATTTCCGCCATCGCCGCCTCGTCCATAACGGGGGCCCCTTGTGCCGCTACCTGCATATTCGCCATAAAATAAACCTCCTTAGTGCGCGCTAAAGATACTGCGCGCTATCGTCCCGGTTTTGAATAACATGAAACAGAGCAAAACCGTATAGCCCACGGTGCCCCAGATTGCCCCGATGGGATCTCCGCCCGTGGCAATTCCCTGGATCAGCACCGCATAGATTGCAACGCACACCAGAATGAGCATCCCCTGGAAGCCCACGGCAAAGAGGGAGCGCAGATAGTTCTGCCCCATCTGTCCCACCTCCCGGTGGGAGATCGTCGCCATAGGGATCGGGGCCAAACTGGTGAGCAAATAGATTTCCAGCATTCTCCCGTAGACCAGAACGAAAATGACGATGCCCAGCGCCCACATGGTTACGCCGATAATCGAGGACTGGAGCCATAGGCCGAGAAGCGGCCCTAAGTCCATCCCCTCCAGGGTGGTTTCCAGTTCCGTGATCATATCCGGCGTGATGTCCGTGGAGCCCTGGATCAGACCGCCCGCCTGGGCAATTACCGTCTGCGACACGTCAAAAACGGCCATCACAATGTCAAAGGTATTTGAGAGAATGAGGATGGCACAAGCCGTTTTGAACATCCATTTGTAGATATTCGCCACGTCAAACTCGTGCATATTGTTCTTTTCCAAAAGCATCTGAATGAGCTCATAGGTGGCAACAAAGGTCAGTACCAGCCCGGCAATCGGTAAGATCACCGTTTCGGAAAGCTGGCGGATGAGGGAAAATACCCCGGCGTTCCACGCCGCCGGGGTAGTCCCCACCTGTACCGCAATCTCTCCGACTTGAGCATTGACGAAATCAAAGAGCCCCTCCAGGTTCCCCATGATCCCGCCAATCAACAGCTCTTTGAGCCAGTCCGTGAGCCAGTCGGTGAGAAAATCCATAGGCCGTTACCTTAGAACAGGCCGCTCAGCAGAGGGATCAGGGTGGTGCCCAGCAGGATGATGCCGCCGCCCGCCATGAGCTGCTTCATACCCTGGCTTTTGGAGCCAGGGTTGTCCGAGCCGTAGCCCTCCAGCAGATTGACAACGCCCCACACGCCCAGGCCAGCGCCCAGCGCAACAACCAAAGTCTGCAAAGTCGTGATAGCAGAAGCGAAAAATTCCATATATCCTCCATTTCTCCGGGATTGTCCCGGCCATGAAAAAAGCCGCCCGTTTGGGCGGCAGGTTGCGACCTCTGGACACTTTGTCCAGAAGTGATTTATACATAGGCATCCGGATCGTCCACGTCGTCGTAGTTGAGGATGTCCTCGTCCTCGCTTACGGGCCCCGCTTCGGATACGTCTACCTCGTACACCTCACAAGCCTCGTTAAGCCCAGGCCGCCTGCGGCGGTTGATGAGCTTATCTAGGTCAAAGGCGTTCTTCTTTTTATCGGCCTCAGCCGTGTACTTGTAATTGGGGTGCTGTTTCAAATCGTATTTGGACGAAAAGAACGGGGGCAGGCCCCGCAACTGCAAAATGCACTTGTCGCCCGGCATGGTAGCCAGCTCGCTGGGGGTCATCAGCTCCCGGCCCAGCCGCTGGGTGTTCTGGTTGTAGCTTTCCGACTGCCCACGGGAGCGGCCCTCGGTCTGCATGGAGATCGTGGCCTTTCCCAGCCAGTTTTCCGATATTTCCTTGATGGTGGAGCTCTCCCGGCCACCCAGGAAGATCACGCTGTCCATGTTTCCCAGGATCGTTTCCGCGTTGTCTTTGTAAATGGCCTTGCACTGCGCGTACTGCTGGTAGAACAGGCACAGACTCACCTCGCGGGAACGAATAACGGCGACAAGTTTCTCCAGCGAGGGCACCTGCCCCGTGTTGGCAGCCTCGTCCCACAGCACCCGCACATGATGGGGCAGGCGGCCCCCGTGAACATTGTCCGCCCGTTCACACAGAAGATTGAACATCTGCGAAAAGGCCAGGGCCACAATGAAGTTATAAGTCGGGGTTGTGTCGGAAATCGTAAAGAAAACCGCTGTTTTCCGATCCCCGATGCGGTCAAGTTCCAGTTCGTCATAGCTCATGATCTCCCGGAGCTGGGGGATGTCAAAGGGGGCCAGCCGGGAACCGCAGGAAATCAAAATGCTTTTCGCGGTCTTGCCGCTGGCCAGCTTATATTTTTTGTACTGCTTCACGGCAAAGCAATCCGGCTTGCGCTTTTCCAGGCCCTTGAACATATAGTCCACCGCGTTCATATAGGACTCGTCATCCTCTTTCACGTCCATGCCGGAAATCATGTCCACCAGGGTATTGATGTTCCGATCCTCGGCAGGAGCTTCAAAGATAATATAGGCAATCAACGCACAATAAAGGAGCGTTTCCGCCTTCGTCCAGAACGGATCGCCCTCCTTGCCCTCGCCCTTTGTGTTTGCTATGAGGGTATCCACGAATTTTAGGATGTCCGCCTCATTGTGGATATAGGACAGCGGATTGTAGTGCATAGATTTTGAAAAATCTATGCTGTTGAACACTTTGACCTTATATCCCCGGCGTTGCAGGAAAGCACCCACCTGGGAGAGCACTCCGCCTTTTGGATCTACGCACACATAGGAGCTGTGCGCCTGGAGTAGCTGGGGCGTGAGCCAGAAGCGGGTTTTGCCCGACCCGGACGAGCCGATGATGCAGGCGTTGAGGTTGCGGGCGTTGGCTGGGATTTTGGGCCGCGTGTTCATGGTGAGAAACTCCGTCTTTGTCAAAATGACGTTGTTCTCAAACTTCGGATCGACAAAGGGCTTGATGTCTTTTTCGGTGCCCCAGCGGGCCGATCCGTATTCTTCATCCCGCCGGAATTTCTTTGCGTTCTTGCTTTTCATATAGATCAGCAGGCGGAAGCCCACCGCACCCACAATGCCGATGAGCCAGTCAAAGGGATTAAGCCCCGGCGCAAAGTCGGCAAAGGCCGGGCCGATGCTCTGGCCCAGGCCCATCAGCTTGTGAGCAAAGTCTGCTCCGGGAGCCAGGCGGTAGGCCGTCCCCAGCTTTAGGCAGGCCCACAGGATAAACAGGTACGGGATGTTGGGTATCACATATTTCTTGACGCTATCTGTCCTCATGCACCGCCTCCCTTGCACGTTCTTTCTTGTGGGACGGCTGGCGGGCCAGTTCAGCGGCGGCCCGTTTGAGCTGTTCCCGGATCGGGACGCGCCGGGACTTGGAACGCTTCATCACACGCCGGGAATATTCCGAAAAACAAGCGGTGATGGCATCGGCCTGCCCGCTTTTGAAAAACAGCAGGTACTTGTCCGGCCCGGTCTTATAAAAGGCATAGTCTACATTCCATTTCCGGGCCACCCGGTCAAAGTCCTTTGGGGACTCCACCTCGATGCTGTTCGTGGCGGCCCCGTGGCCCATGAGCTGGCGCACCGTCTGTTTTC
>OJRC01001203.1_pt1 | contig 10600 bp, 16 predicted proteins | sample 1599081 | NCBI WGS metagenome assembly OJRC01 (sample SAMN03922519, study PRJEB24848) | human gut metagenome | isolation source: stool sample | host: Homo sapiens | place: Germany | collected 2010-02
TGCCTGATGGGTGATTCGACAGCGCTTGCCTCAGCAATTGTGCGGTGCTGCCTTAAGTCTGTCAACGATGGTTTGAATAAGTTCGCTTGAACTTACCATGCCAATCTTGACTGCATCGGGACGGATGTCCTCAAATACTGCGTCAATCTGCTGATGCAAACAGTCCGGAGTCGCTTCCTGTACTCCTCTTACGCCGGTAGTGTTCTGTGCAGTGAGTGCCGTAATAGCACTCATAGCATAAACACCATTCATCGTCATTGTTTTCAAATCTGCTTGAATACCGGCGCCTCCACTGCAGTCACTTCCTGCAATGGTCAATGCTGTCTTCATTATCATGAAAATGCTCCTTTCGTCCTCAGCATTGTTTTGTATAGCGGCATAAGGTGGTGCCCCCAATTTGCCGCTGGTTGTCAAATGGTTTTCAGTATGGCATCTGCAAAATCCATGATATAGTAATCGGCAAAACTTTTCAGTTCATCTTGTCTGATTTCGTGCCTGTCGTAAACACCAACGGTGGGAAAACCATCTGCTCTTGCTGTTTTTAGTGCAAACAGTGCGTCTTCAAAAACGTAGGTTTCTTCTTTCACTGTACCAAGGTGTTCCAGTGCCTTGCGATAAATGATTGGCTTGTCCTTACCGTAACCGATCTCGGCGCAGGTGAATATTTCGGAGAAGCAGTGCAGCATACCTAGGCGTTGCAATGTTTCTTCCACAAGATATCTGTCTGTTGCCGTAGCAACACACATCTTAACACCGTTTTCTTTGAGTAGGCGGAGATAATCCATAACGCCAGGCTTTGACGTAACCTTGGTTCTGTAGATCTTTTCTACCATAGCGTTTACACCGTCCACAATTTCTCTGACTGAAAGTGCGACTGCGTAATGCTCGCGGTAATATTTAGCTGCCTCCTCCAGGGTTAGCGTCATAAAGGTCTCCTTCAGATTCTCACGGGGTTCTTTGCCGAGTGTTCGCAAATAATCCTCACCGATGGTGTCCCAGATGAACATAGAATCAAGGAGCGTTCCGTCAAGGTCAAATATTGTGCCTTTTATCATATGATCCCAAGTTCTCTTGCTCTCGCCTTAAGTTCTGCCGCTGCCATTTTCGGACTCTCAGCTTTCATGATCGCAGATACCACACAAATTCCGGCAATGGGAATGCCCGCAAGAACATCAATGTTATCCTTATTGAGTCCGCCGATAGCATTTGCAGGAATAGGTACAACATGGCAAATGTCCCGAAGGGTATCGGTAGACGTCAAAACAGTTTTTACTTTGGTCGTTGTGGGATAGATTGCACCTACACCGAGATAGTCTGCACCCTGCTCATAGGCTTTCTTTGCCCAAGGGACAGTCTTGGCTGTTGCGCCTACAATCTTATCATCACCCATCAACCGTCTTGCGGTTGCAATGGGCATATCCTCAGCGCCCAAATGAACACCTTCTGCATCAATAGCAAGTGCAACGTCCACGCGGTCGTCAATGATAAGCGGAACATGATAACGCTTTGTGATATCGTGTACCTTCTCAGCAATCTCGATATATTCACGTGTGCTCTTGTTCTTCTCACGTAGTTGAAGAAGCGTTGCTCCTCCTTGCAGCGCCTGCTCTGCACGGTATAGGAATTCTTCCTCTGTGTAGTTCGTGCTGTCGGTTATAAAATACAAACTTGGATCAAATTTTTTCATTCTCTTTCTTTCCCTCACACATACAAATAGTCATTCAGAACCGGCTGCAGACCTTCTTCTGTAATGTCCTTGTACATTTTTTCAAAACTACGATTATCGTCGATTTCAAACTGCTCGTCGCCCTGTGCCTCGTCGGATTCTTTGCCCGTGTATTTGCTTTCGTGATCGCCTATGCCAGTGGAAACACCTGCGGAGACCTTTGTTGCCGCAATCTTCACAATACCGTTTCTGAACTCGGCACTCTCACGGGAAGATACCGTAATACCAACATACGGCAAGAAAATACGGTAGGCACAAAGTACCTGACAAAGCTGTTTTTCGCGAACGTCCAAGGGATTGATCTTATCATTATTAATAATAGGTCTAAGTCTCGGGCAAGACAGCGACATTTCAGCGTGAGGATACTTTCTCTGCAAATAGTAAACGTGTAGAGCGCTTGCGAAAGCATCTTTTCTGAAGTCGGAAAGTCCGAGGAGAGCCGAAAACGCAACACCGCGCATACCTCCACGAAGCGCACGTTCCTGTGCGTCAAAGCGGTATGGCCACACGCGCTTGTGACCAAGCAAGTGAAGCTGTTCGTATTTATCGGTATCGTAAGTTTCTTGAAATACCGTTACATAGTCTGCACCACATTCGTGGAGATACTTGTATTCGTCGGTATTAACGGGATAGATTTCAAGACCAACCATACGGAAATATTTGCGCGCTAATTTGCAGGCTTTGCCGATATATTCCACATTGCTTTGGCCTCTGCTCTCACCGGTAAGGATCAAGATTTCCTCCATACCACTGTCGGCAATGATCTTCATCTCTTTTTCGATCTGCTCCATACTAAGCTTCATACGCTTAATATGGTTGTAGCAATTAAATCCGCAGTATACACAGTAATTTTCGCAATAATTCGCTATGTAAAGAGGCGTAAACAGATAAACGGTGTTGCCGAAGTGTTTGCTTGTTTCAAGTTGCGCTCTTTGTGCCATCTGTTCAAGGAACGGTTCTGCTGCAGGCGAGAGAAGCGCCTTGAAATCCTCGATAGTACAGGTGTCGTGCTCCAATGCCAATTTCACATCAGTAGCGGTGTATTTTGAATAGTCGTAGGAGTTCATCTGCTCTATCACACTTGCACACACATCCGACTCAATCACTTCCATCCCTGGCAGATATTCCATATGGTTCTTTCGGAAGGACGGATCGGTTTCAAGACGATGTTTTTTCGCAAGTGCTTCGGGGGACAAATGCCCTGAATCCACAAAAAACTGATTTTCCATAACGTCCCCCTTAATCTCTGAGAAATCCGGTCAAAGGATCGGAAGCAGATGCACCTCTCGTTAGCACTCTGCCAAGTCCTGCAAGGTATGCCTTGCGACCGGCTTCAATGGCATTTTTAAAAGCAGAAGCCATCATCGGCAGATCTCCAGCGGTGGCAAGTGCGGTATTTGCCATAATAGCGGCTGCGCCCATTTCCATTGCTTCGCAGGCCTGTGAAGGTCTGCCGATACCTGCATCAACAATGATGGGCACGTCAACTTCATCAATCAGGATCTGAATGAATTCTTTCGTTGCAAGCCCTTTGTTGGAGCCAATCGGAGACGCAAGGGGCATTACACTAGCTGCACCCGCATTTACCAGGTCACGGGCAACATTGAGATCAGGATACATATACGGCATAACTACAAAGCCTTCTTTAGCAAGAATTTCAGTTGCCTGGACGGTTTCCTGATTATCGGGCAGCAGGTACTTGGAATCGCGCATAATTTCAATCTTGACAAAGTTACCGCAGCCAAGCTCACGGGCAAGGCGAGCAATACGGACAGCTTCTTCGGCATTTCTTGCCCCACTGGTGTTGGGAAGTAAGGTGATGCCTTCAGGAATATAATCAAGGATGCTTTCCTGTTCCCTGGTGTTTGCACGGCGGACTGCAAGGGTGATGATCTCTGCCCCTGCATCCTTTACGGCGGCTTCGATCAGCTTCATAGAATATTTGCCGGAACCAAGAATAAAACGGGAGTTAAATTCCTGTCCGCCAATTATCAGCTTGTCGTTGGTCATTTTATATTTCCTTCTTTCTTTAAGTTTCAAATTCTTCTGCAAGAATTCTGAGTACGGTATGTGCCTGATGTGCAGCGCAAAGCATTACACGGGAAGATACGAAACTGCCTTCCGTCTGCACATCACTTTTTTCATCTCCGCACAAATAAAACTTGCTGGAAATTTTTCTTGTATGAATAGAATTGGCACTGCCCATTCCTGCCATTCCAGAAGCGGCAACAAGGTATTTGCCGGGCAAGTTTTCAAGCACGGTATTGACAAGTTCCGCCTTAGATGCTGCATCATCAAAGGCTTCACAGATAATGTCGACATCTTTCAGGAACTCCACGGCATTGTCCTCTGTTATGCGGACAGTATGAAGCTCTATCCCAGTATACGGTGCAATTTCTTTTAAGTTTTCCGAGAGAGCCTCCGTCTTGTATTTTCCCATCTGATTCACCTTGTACTGCTGTCGGTGCAAATTGGTAATATCCACACAGTCAAAGTCAATAAGAATCAGTTTTCCAATGCCAGCACGAGCAAGAGAAATAGCGATATTAGAACCGAGACCGCCGAGACCACAGATAGCAACCGTAGACGCTGAAAAACTTTTTTGCAGTTCCTCTCCGTGTCGCTCGGATAGAGCCTGATTCCATTCTTCTTTCGTTGGGATCAGATCAACCACCTCCCACAAAGCTGACAACCTCTACGCTGTCGCCGTTGTTCAAAACGGTTTTATCATACCGCGCCTTAGGGACAATATTGCCGTTGCGCTCAACTGCAATCCGTTTAGGGTCATAGCTGGTGGTTGCAAGATATTCCGCAACCGTCTTTCCAGCAATATTCACTTCCTCACCGTTGATCTTTACCATAAAAACACCTCCAAAAACAACAAAAAAGGAAGTCACCGATTTGGCAACTTCCAGAGTAAACTTTTTTCTTCCCAATATTCTCATATCAGGCATCCCTACGTTGGCATTATCCAAATCAGGTTCTCGGTCGAAGGTCACACCTTCCTCTCAGCCCGTATACGAGCTCCCGTTGATTCAATTGTCTCATACGTTATACACCTATTCACAGAAAAATGCAACAGGTTTTAAGAAAGACGCAAAAGATTCGCATTCTATCTCCTTTTTCTTGATTAGTTCTCCATATATCGCGCCTCCGATGATAAATACTGCGCCTATATTCTGTAATGGTAATATCGTTTCTTTTAAAAATATGACAGGCAACGGCTCCAAATATCCGCAGATAGCCACAATCTGTACTCTTAGTTTGCCGATAGAAGGAAAGTAAAAATAGCAACTGATACAAATATCCAGCAAACTACACATAGCCATAAAGGCATACATGTTTGAAGGAACGTCCAGAAAATCGGACTGCTCAATTTGACGGAAACCTAAGCTATGGAATGTGATTTCATATGCATGGGAACCGCACGCTCTGATGATCCCATCATATTCCATTACAGTTTTGCCAATCTGCACCAGTAATATGGCCGTGGAGGCACAGATCTTTGGAATCGTCCTCCATCCAAATAAACCCGTCCGCACAAATTACAAAAGCATCCAAAATAGTTCACCTCCTGTATCACGCAGCTCCCTACAATGGTCAAATTATCTCCAGGCAATAGAAGCACGATCGATTGTGATCCTTGTTATCCCAGTTCTCAGCTTGGACAATCTCTTTTATGTCATCTACGGTCAATTCGCAAATAGGAACTGCTTTTTTGCAGATATGCAGTCTGTCATCAAATTCCCAATAGCCAGAGAGCCAGGCATTCCAAATTTCCACACTTTTGGCCTGCGCCAGAGCCGATCTGATATAATCAATAATTTGTCTGGCCCGTCCAACGGTAAATTGAGGCAGTTCCAGATAAACGCCGTATTTCTTCTCGCAGTATAGATATACCTCGTCAAAGGGCAGGAGGAAGTGATTGTCATCCGCTCCCCCATCGAAGATAGTGCCAGTATCCAAATTGATCTCGAAGGGATACTCCTGCGATGGAGCAACTTCGGGCAGGGGACAATCTGCGGCGATAAAAACACAGTTACTCACGGAAAACCTCCTTTTGCTCATGAACCTCGAAACGCTTTTCGTATGCTATGTCTGATGTTGAAAATCTATCACGAATGGCCGATCGCTATCAGCGCATTAGGTCATCAATCCAGTTGCCGCTAAGGTCAAAAATTGCGGTGTAAATTGCCGCACAACTACCCTCATCATAGATGTCCATACTGAAAGCGATGCAGAATAAGGACGAGTCATACATATGGTTTTTCTCGATTGCGGCAATTTTCCGCTTGAACTGATAAGTTTCCGCCACAAACCGGTAATCAGCCCCCATTTCTCTCCGAAAATCCTCCGGCTCATCATCGTACCAATTTTTCAGGTGCCCCATCATAGACTGCATAGTTTTCTCAAATATTTTATACTTTTCAAGGTATGCAGCAAAGGGCATTCCTTTCAACAAATCTCGCTCATGGTATACAATTCTCCTCTATCGCTCTTATTCTGAAGAAAAGACTCTTGTAAAGCCCTCGGTCCAGTGGCATTGACCAACGCGGTAGATATCCAGGCTCCACTCTTGCTTGTTCATACTCTGTCTTGCTTCTTCCAGAGCTCGTCGGGCGTTCTGCTCGTCCACATAGCAGCCGCTGCTCCAGATATCGGTCTCGTTTCCATTTTCGCCCTCGTTCCAGCCCCAGATCATGTAAACTTTTCCGGGCCGACCGCTTGTACCAGCCACCGGCTTTTCTGTGATCTCGTAAGTACAGGGATAATCCCGAAATCCGGGAACGGCGGATAAGTAATGTTCGGCCACTTGTTGGGCCTTCTCATTTGATTCAAACAGCCCAATAAAAAAGCCTTCTTGCCACTCGTTAAACAGAGACAAACTATAATAGCATACCACTTCATCCTCCGTCTGGTAAGTATCACCGCAGTCTGGGGACACATTTCAGAAATGTAGCTGTGGGATATTCGTCAGACAAAATGTCTGCCATCAAATTCGTCCCGCAGATAAAAAAGTGGTGCGTGTTCTCTGAAACAAGGTAGTTTTCTTTCCGGAACCTGGTCAGATGGTCGGAGGTCTCGCTGAGATAGAAGGTCCAGAGCGCCCAGTCCGGCGTTTTCTCAGATACCCAAAGCTCCGGTCGGTAGCTCTCGTCGGTGACAGTGTAGGAGACGATCCTGTCCCACACCAGCCGAAGGGCCCACTCCGACCGTTTCTCCTCTAGGTAATGGTCGGGACGCAGGAGGACCACAAAGCCCTCCTCTCCCTCAAATCCAATCTTCTCCACATCATAGACTTCGTCCACATTCTGGTGTGGGATCCACTTTCTGAAATTTTCCCAAAAATGATGTTCCAGCATGGCTCCTCTCCTTTTCTGGCCAAACCTGCTCTCCCGGTGTGCCATCCTCGTTGAGATAGCAACCATCTACGATGGTTCGTACACCACCACCGAAGCTCCATCTGTTTACTTCAAAAAACGTAAGGAACTGATCCAGAAACTGATCTTCCGATAGCTCCATGGGTATTTCCACGTACCCCTGTAACTCGATCTCCTTGCAATGCGTTTGAGTGATTCGAACGCTAGGTGCGATCACAGAGACCTTAGGCAGCTGCTCTGCAATCACATCCACAACAAAATTTGTCCCCACAAACAGCTAGTGGACAGCGCCCTCAGGTAGGAGGGCACTTCGTTCTTGGACTGTATTCAAATATGCAGAGTCTGTACTTTTCCAGAAAGGCCATGCCTGCTCAGGATCAGAGATCCAGAGATCTTCCCGGTAACGTTCCCCGGGCAGTTGATAGCAGACGATGGATTCCCAGGTGAGCATCAGTCGTTGCCCTTCCATCTCCTCTTTGTGTTTCCCATCCGGCAACAAAATCAAGGTGTATTCATCCGGCCCCATCCATATATCATCCACATCGTATCCAGGTTATCATAGGGATGCCATTTTTCAAATGTTTGCTCCATCCTCTGCCTCCGTTTTGCTCCGTGTTTATTCCTTGCTGTCCACCCACATCAGAACTTTTTTACACCTGGGGGCAGTGCTATACAGGGTGCTCCGCCAGGGTAGACGGAATGGTGATGGTCTGCCGGGTGAGAAATCCCGCGATTCCTTTTTTCGCCTTCTCTGTCTCTGAGGTAAACTGATATCAACGTTCAAAACCAGCGCCGATGCACTTTGCTGTGCCGTGTCCTAGCTCCGCAATCCAAACATTTCGTCGCTGTATGACCTCGCTTTTCGGCTCCTCAAATGGCAGCCTGATAGGATAAAAGTCCAGCACAAAATGCTCCTCGGCAATTTTCGTACTGGGATGGCAGTCCGAGCGGCCAAAGGTCACATCCCCGATTCGATAGGTGAAATCCTCCGGACAAATGCCAAAGAGGACATGCTGACAGACGCAGTATTCCAGGTATCCGTTCTCGTCCGGCTCCAACGGAGAAGTCTCAAAGGGCTTTTCGATGGCTACTCCCAGGAAGTCTAGATAGAGCGCCACCTCCGGATAGGCCGCCTTGCCCTGGCACAGTAGTTCTGACAGTAGGCACAGCTACAAATGTTCTCCGGGCCAAAATTGCGGTAATAGGCCCTTGTTTTCTCAATATCCGGTTTCATAGTCCACTCCTCACACCAAAAGCCAATTCTGGCCGTCCGGCATGAAACGGAGACTCCCCGGTATCCGCTCCAGCACTTCCCGGCTATCATAATCCCGCACCAGAACCTCCTCCCGGTAGTCCGGGTCCTCGTACCAGACTGTGGTATACAGCCTGGTTCCATCGAGAAACGCAAAATACTCGTTGTCCTCCACCGTAAAATCCCGTCGCTCTGGCCACAGGAGTTGAATCCTGTTATTATGCCCTGACCTTACCAACATGAGAGGTGGGGTCTCCAGCATCAGGTTACAGCAGTCATCCGCAATGGAGAGGGGCAGTACCGCCAGCGACTGAGTAGTTCCAGTCAACTCGTGCAATGCAAGGATGTGGATTTCTCCTTTCAGGAAGTCCACCAGCAATAGTGCCACCTGACCGTCGTGATACGCTGGTCTGCCCAAGTACTGTCCCGATTTTATGCATACTGGCTCATAGACCGTGCCCTCTGGACAACGGACCAGAACAAGCCGGTTGCTCTGGATAGGGTTGCCGCTGCGGAACAGCTCCTCCGCCTCATGCAGGTCGCCGTTGGCATAGTCAGTTCCCCAGTACCATTCGCTGCTGCCGACCAGCGGCTCCAGGTAGGTAATCCCCTTTGTAATAATGCGTTTCATGTCCGGTCCTCCCAGGCTATGTCTTGATTAAGTCTTGAGATTATATCACAGCGACTGGCAGATGCGCATGAATATTCTCTTAAGATTTCTTAATCTTTGGAAGAAAAATGCCTCTTTTTGTTTACAGTCCCTCAATTTCTAAGTCAGGCACTGGAAAAACGCCTTGCTCACTTCTGTCTGCAGGAGTATAATGTAGGAAATCAGGGACTGGAATATCCACCCGTCTCTGCGGACAAAGGTACCGAAAATGCTTCTCTCTGCCGAAAATCGGATCTATTTTTATAGAAAGGAAAAAATCATGAAACCTCTCGGCAGCGGTTTCATGGCTTATCAGCGTATATGGTTCAATTCTTTTGGAGCAGATCCGCATCGATTTGGATCGCAGTATTGTATATCCTTTTGGGGCTTTTGCTGCTGCTTTTCCCCGGCGTTACAGGAACGGTCTTTGTTTGGGCCCTGGCTGCAGGGACTGCGGCATACGGCTTAAGTCATCTGTGGCGGTATTTCCAAAGTACTAAGGATGGCGCTCCTTCTGTGAGTGAGTTATTCTTAGGGGTTATATCTTTGGCGTTTGCCCTGTTCACCATACTCCGGCCCGCAGTAATCCTCTCGTTCCTCCCCTTTGTCCTGGGCGGTCTGTTGCTGCTGGACGGCATAGGAAAGGTTCCACTGGCGATCCAGGCGTTCCGCATTCGGGATTCTCTGAGGATCCCGGTATGTATCTCTGCTCTGCTTCCAATTCTGGTTGGCGCGCTGTTGGTCTTCAATCCCTTTTCTGTAGCCAAGATGACCATTATGATTTTCGGCATCACCCTGATTTTGGATGGTGCCAGCGAATTTTATTCCGCAATGACGGCCAGAAAACTGCACAAGCAGGAGGAGTGATCTCTATCTTGGCGTTACGGACCGTTTCTGAATGGTAATCGGCTCCGAAATTTCTTGTATACCCTGCCTTTCGAGTTACAATGCAGATAATAAGAAAAAACGCTCCCCATCCCTGTCGGCAAAAGCTACCGACAAGGGTTGGGGGCGTTTCTGACCGCAAGACCAACCACACACCGTCCCAGGTCACACGGAAATAGTGCGGCCCAATAGGCTCAAAGATGAAGTAGATTGGAGCAAAAAAAGTACACATCGGCCTTTCACGCAGTCCAGCCCCTCCTGTCCGGTTCTTATCGGACAGGAGGGGCCGGGCTTTATTTCTTATTCTTCTCAGGCGTAGCTGCCCAGCAGCTCACGCAGCTTCTTCAGGTTCTCCGGCTCGCCCTCCCTCGCCATGTCTCCCGTTTCAGACAGGCAGGTATAGGGCTTATCCGCACGGCTGAACACCTCGTCCAGCTTCTGCATATAGCCGCCCTTGAAAAACGCGCATTTGGCCGGGTCAAAATGCTTATAGTTCTTCGTGAACACCAAGGCTATCGCGCGGCAGCCGCCCAAACAGCAGCGCCAATACTGGCAGCCGCGGCATATCTCGTTCTCCTCGCGGATGTCCGACACCGGCATTGTCACAAGCTCCATGTACTTTCCGTCCATCAGCAGCTCGTGCAGCGGGGTGGTCTTCACGTTGCCGAAGCTGATGCCCATGTTCGCAAACGTGCCAGAGGTCTGGT
>OJRC01001206.1_pt1 | contig 10554 bp, 9 predicted proteins | sample 1599081 | NCBI WGS metagenome assembly OJRC01 (sample SAMN03922519, study PRJEB24848) | human gut metagenome | isolation source: stool sample | host: Homo sapiens | place: Germany | collected 2010-02
GGCCAGGGTCAGAGCCAGGGCCGGTTACGGCGGCTTCTGGAGGGAACGGAAGCCCATGACCGTGGGAGTTTCCCTGTGCCTGGCTTTTTTCTTCGCCATGGTGCTCCTGCAGGCGGGGCGCATGAACATCTGCGCCGATTATGATTCCCTCCACTATGGACTCCGGTCCGAGTATATTTTAAACGACGGCGGCGGGATCTATGAGGATCTGGGAAGCGTCAACGTGGTCTATACGTACTCCAAGGGCCTGGAGATCCTGCTGCTTCCCATTTCGGGCCTTCCCTCGTACAGCTTTTTCCTCAGCGCGCAGCTCTGGATGACCGTGGGCCTTCTCCTGACGGCCGGAAAGATCGCTGGTCTTTTTGTAAACCGCAGTCATGGCCTTTTGTGTCTGGCGCTGCTGGCGTCGGTGCCCGGGATCATGAACATGTCGGTCACGGCGAAAACCGATTCGGCTACGGCCCTGTTCCAGCTGATCATGATCTATTTCCTGCTCCTTTATATCAGGCGGCAGAAGACGTATTGGCTGGTACTGGCGGGAAACGCATTTTTCATGACCATGGTCTTAAAGCCCACAGCCCTGGTATTTTCCACCATCGTGGGGGGAACGGCGTTCCTCTGCATGGTGTTCATGAAGCGTCTGCGGATCCAGTGGAAGGAGCCGTTTTTCCTGGGGTGGATCCCCATGCTCTCCATGTGGGCGCTGGTGTGGCTGAGGACCTGGCTTCTCACGGGGCTTCCGGTGACGTCGGTGTTCTATTCCATCTGGAATAAGCTGGGCTTTGTGGTCCGCTATCCGTTCCGGTTTGACGATCTGCCGTCCAATGGCGGCTCCCTGTTTTCCATGAGCGGAGTGAAGCATTTTTTAAAGCGCCTCTACGGCGTTCTGCTGGCTCCTGTGGGAGAGGATATGGCCCATGTCTGGATCGCCTGGGGGACTCCGATCCTTCTGATCTTTCTGGTCCTGTTCCTTGTCGTGCTTCTGGCCAGGACGCGTCGGTTCCGGAAAACGGAGGAAAAGCCCTTTTGCTGCCTGGTCTGGATGTTTCTGGCATGCGGAGCGGCCAGTCTGGCGGCCCTGTACCTTTTATGGCAGGTGGACGGCAACTACTTTATCCTTTTATATGCCCTTTTCGGGATCCTGGCGGCGGTTGCCATCGGGAAGCTGGAGAGCCGCTTCCTGGCCCGCTCTGTGGTAAAGCTTCTGATCCCGGCGGTGCTCTTTAATGTGACGGTGACAGGGGTCTCCAACTGGAAGGGGGCTCTGGGTCTGTCCCCGTTGAAGCTGGTCCACAAGGGCTATTTTGACCACTGGCAGCAGGAAAAGGAGAACATGGCCTTAAAGGGCAATGAAAAGATCTGGGAGATCCTGGAGGCGGATCCGGAACAGATCCACTTCAAGAGCAGACTGCTTACGATGTTAAAAAGATAGAAGGAGAAATCCCATGTATCAGGAGAATATAACTGCACTGAAAAAAGATGCCCCCATCGGGGTATTTGATTCCGGCATCGGCGGACTGACTGTAGCCCGGGAGATCATGCGGCAGATTCCCAATGAGAAGATCATATATTTCGGAGATACGGCGAGAATGCCCTACGGAAGCAAGTCCAAGGAAACGGTCACCGGCTTCTCCAAACAGATTGTGCGTTTCCTGGAAACTTTTCAGGTGAAGACCATCGTGGTGGCATGCAATACGGCAAGCGCCTATGCACTGGATGAACTGGAGAAGGAACTGGATATTCCCATCATTGGTGTGATCAAGCCGGGAGCGAAGACCGCAGCGGAAGTGACCCGCAACGGCCGTATCGGCGTTATTGCCACCGAGGCTACCATTGGCAGCCAGATGTATAATAAATACATACAGGAACTGAACAAAAATGTCACCATCTACGGGAAAGCCTGTCCCCTGTTTGTGCCGCTGGTGGAAAACGGGTATTTCGGCGCAGACAACGCCGTGACGCGCCTTGTGGCACGGGATTACCTGAAGGACATAAGGGCCGCGGGCGTGGATACGCTGATCCTGGGCTGCACGCACTACCCGCTCATCGCGCCCATCATCGCGGATCTGATGGGCCCCGAAGTGGCGCTCATCGACCCCGGGCGGGAAACCGCGCTGGCCGCACGGGACGCGCTGGCCTCCGCCGGGCTGCTGCGGGAGGGCCGCGCGGGCACGGCACGCTATTATGTAAGCGACACCACCGAGAGCTTCGCCCAGCTTTCGGACTGGTTTTTGGGCGAATACGCGGGCGGGCCCGTGACGCGCATCAGCGTGGACGGTTATCCCGTGGAGCAAGGCGCCTCAACGTAAAAAGGAAAAGGATGACCCTGTATGAAGGAAGATTATCTCATCACCATCCACGGCACCATGGAGCAGGACGGCGAAAGCGACAGCGTGAAGCTGATGACGCGGGGCAGCTTTGTCAAGCGCAACGGCAGCTTCTTCATCAGCTACAAAGAAACCGAGGCCACAGGCTATGCAGGCTGTGTGACCACCGTAAAGGTGGAGGATTCACACAAGGTGAGCATGCTGCGCTTCGGCCCGGCGCCCAGCCAGCTCGTCATAGAAAAGGGCCGGCGGCATGTGTGCCATTACGAGACGGGCCACGGTTCGCTGAGCCTGGGCGTGGCCGCGGACGAGATCCACAGCCGCCTTTCCGACGAGGGCGGCACCGTCCGCTTCAGCTATCTGCTGGACATGGACACCGCCGCCGTGAGCCGCAACATTGTAAAGATCACCGTCAAGCCCGCCAACTGACGGGGCGCGCCGGTATAACAGGAATTCAAAGGGACAGGAGTTTTGAAAAAATGCAGGATTTTAAACATTTCGACCCGAAACAGGCCGCTATGGACGAGGCCCGCGGGCTGCTGGAGGCCGCTGCCCGCGCCGCTATGGCGGACGGCAGCCTGCCGGAAAAGGAGCTGCCCGCCTTTGTGGTGGAGGTGCCAAACGACGTGAAGAACGGAGACCTGGCTTCCAACTTCGCCATGGCGGGCGCGCGCGTATTCGGTATGCCCCCGCGTAAAATCGCCGAGGCCGTGGCCGCTGCGATGCCCGCTTTGGAGGAAACGCATTTCAGCCGCGTGGAGATCGCGGGCCCCGGCTTCATCAACCTGTTCCTTGCCCCGGGCTGGTTTGCCGACGTAGTTTTAGCCGCCAACGCAGCCGGCGCGGACTACGGCCGCACAAGCTACGGCAAAGGTGAAAAGGTGAATGTGGAGTTCGTTTCGGCCAACCCTACGGGTCCGATGCATCTGGGCAACGCCCGCGGCGGCGCTTTGGGCGACTGCCTCGCCGCCGCCATGGACTGGGCGGGCTATGACGTCACACGGGAGTTTCTCATCAACGACGCGGGCAACCAGATCCTCAAGTTCGGCAAGAGCCTTGCCGTCCGCTACCTTCAGATCTTCAGGGGCGAGGACGCCGTATCTTTCCCCGAGGACTGCTATCAGGGTGCGGATATCCGTGTGCTGGCACAGAAATTTGCAGACGTGCACGGGAACGTCTATATGGAAAAGCCTTTTGAGGAACTGCAGAAGGATATCGCGGCTTTTGCGCTGCCGTTGAACGTGCAGGGGCTTAAGGACGACATGGCCAAATACCGCGTGCATTACGACGTCTGGTTCAGCGAGACCACGCTGCACGAATCCGGCGCCATCCGGGAAATGCTGGACAAATTGGCCGAACGCGGCGCCACCTACGAAAAAGACGGCGCCATCTGGTACCGTTCCATGCAGTACGCCGAGAAATACGGCGGCAACAAGGTGACGCGCAAGGGCCTGGACGGCGAAGTGACGGACGAGGATAAGGACGAAGTCCTGGTGCGCGCCAACGGCGTGCCCACCTATTTTGCGGCGGATATCGCTTACCACTACAACAAATTCGCGGTGCGGGGCTTCTCCCGCGCCATCGACGTATGGGGCGCAGACCATCACGGCCACGTGGCCCGAATGAAAGGCGCCATGGACGCCATCGGCCTGGACGGCGAAAAGCTGGACATCGTGCTGATGCAGTTCGTGCGTTTGATGCAGGACGGCCAGCCGGTGCGCATGAGCAAGCGCACCGGAAAAGCCATCGGGCTGGCGGAGCTTCTGGACGAGGTCCCCATCGACTCCGCCCGCTTCCAGTTCAACCTGCGGGAGCCGGGCAGCGTAATGGACTTTGATATGGACCTGGCCGTGGCGCAGGACAGCGAAAATCCGGTGTATTATGTGCAGTACGCCCATGCCCGCATCTGCAGCATCCTGAAAAAGCTGGCCGAAGACGGCATCGTGTTCGAGGGCGCGGACAAGGCGGATCTGACGCTGCTGACAGAGCCCGCGGAAAAGGAACTGATCCGTCATATCGCAGACTTTCCCGGCGAAATCATTTCCGCGGCCAAAAGCTATGACCCGGCGCGCATCACGCGCTACGTCACTGAGCTGGCCAACCGCTACCACAAATTCTACAATTCCTGCCGCGTAAAGGACGCCGAGCACTGCGTTTGCCAGGCGCGCATTGCACTGTGCACCGCTACGAAAAACGTCATCTCCAACGCGCTTACCCTGCTGAAGATCACCGTGCCCGAAAGCATGTGACACAAAAACGCCGGGCCGGTTTGAAAACCGCGCCCGGCGTTTTTCGTTTTCATGCAAAAAACACGGCCCGAGGGCCGGGAAGGAGGCGGCTATGGCTGCCGCTGTGCTGACGCTGCTTTCCCTCATCTATCTGGGCGGGCTGGCCGCGCTGCTCTGCGTGGCGTATTCCCGCCATCATTTCAACCGCTATACGGCGGTAAAGGCCGCCGTAAGCTGCGGGTTCCTTGTCATAGCCGCCACGGCGTACCTGCTGGGCGGACACACGGCAGATGCGTATTTCCGGGGGCTTCTGCCCTGCTTTGTGCTGTGCCTGGCCGGAGACGTGCTGCTGGGGCTGGCCAATAACCACGCGGGCTTTTTCGGCCGCTGGTTCCTGCTGGGAGTGGGCGCTTTCACACTGGCCCACGCAGGGTTCTGCGTGCTGTTCACGCTGGCCATGCCGGGCGGACCGCGCTTCACACTGTGGGACGCCGCCGCTCCGCTGGCCGCGTTGGCCGTGACGGCTGCCTGCGCGCGGCACAAACGCTTCAAGCTGCGGCGCATGCACATGGAGCTGCCCGCTCTGGCGTACTCGCTCTGCGTAGGGCTGATGTGCGCCCGCGGCACAGCGTTCGGCTTTGCCTGCGGCGGACGGCGCGGCGCGCTGGCTGCCGTGGGGGCCGCGCTGTTCCTCATTTCGGACGCGGTGCTGCTGTTCGTTTATTTTTATGTCAGGCCGCGCAAAGCGCTGCGTGCGGTGAATCTGGCTGCCTATTATCTGGGCATGCTGTGCCTGGCGCTCTCGGTATGAGTGCTGCGGAAAATCATCAAAGGAGCTTTTACAATGCCGAACCGACCCATCTGCGCGGAGGACGCGCTGCTCTCCGAAACACCGATGCCGCCCGAACAGATCCTGCGCTATCTTGACCGCATCGGCCTGCGGGACGCCGTCCCTCCTCCTCCCACGCTGGAAACGCTGCGCCGCCTGCAGTCCGCACATCTGCTGTATGTGCCCTATGAAAACCTGGACCTCCTGCGCGGCGCGATCACCTCTCTGGAACACGGAGCATTGTTTGAAAAAATCGTGGAAAAGCGCCGCGGCGGCCTCTGCTTCGAGCTGAACGGCCTGTTCTGCTGGCTGCTGTGTTCGCTGGGATACCAGGTCACCAGCTATGCGGGCCGTTTCATCTATCCTTCGGAGGCCGGCATCCAGATGCGCCGCCACCGTGTGCTCGTCGTAACGCTGGAGGGGAAGCGGTATCTCACCGAAACAGGCATGAACAGCGAAGGCCCCCGCGCGCCGCTTGTGCTAGCCGAGAGCGAAGCGCAATGGGACGGCGTGACGGAATACCGCTTTTCCCGCGACGCCTTTTGGGGCTGGGTCCTGTGGAAACGGTCGCCGGGCGGAGCCTGGCGCCGGCTGTATGGCTTTACCGAGGAACCGCAGCTCGACATCGACTTTATTATGCCCAGCCTTTTTTGCGACGTGCATCCGATGTCGCCTTTCAACAAAACGGTGCGGGCCTCTATTTTTTTACCGGATGCTCATTTGTCACTGCGCGACAGCAAGCTGACATGGTATCGTAAGGGCGCAGTGGCCCGTTCCCGCTCCGTTGCGCCAGGCGCAGAAACCGCGCAGGTGCTGTGGGACGTTTTTGGGCTGCGCGCGCCGGAGGACGCGGCGCTTTAAGCCTTCCGGGCCAAAAAAGAAGCAGACGGCTCTGTGCCGTCTGCTTCTTTTTCTTTTCTTCTGTTTATAGCTTCAGTCCGGCATAGCTCTCCCGCAGCGTCTCGCAGGAAGCGCTGAACCGTGCCTGCTCCTCCTCGGAGAGGTTCAGCTCCAGCACACGCTGGATGCCACTGCGGTTCACAATGCAGGGTACGCCCACAAATACGTCTTTCTGGCCGTATTCGCCCCGCAGCATGGCGGATACCGTCAGTACGCTGCTTTCGTTGCCGAACACCGCCCGCGTGATGCGTGTAAGCGCCATGCCGATGCCGTAATAGGTGGCGCGCTTGGCTTCGATGATCTTGTAGGCGGCCGTGCGCACTTCTTCAGCGATCTTATCCAGTTCCTCGCTGCAATAGCGCCCGCCGGACTGGCGGCACAGCTCCAGCACAGGCTTTGTGGCCAGCATGGCCTGGCTCCAGGGAACAAATTCCGAATCGCCGTGTTCACCCATCACATAGGCGTGCATGTTGCGCGGGTCCACATGAAAATAATCGCCCAACAGATAGCGCAGACGCGCGGTGTCCAGCGCCGTTCCTGTGCCCAGCACGCGCCTTGGATTGAAGCCCGACAGCGCGCAGGTAATGCGTGTCATGATGTCCACCGGGTTTGTAGCTACAAGGAACAGCCCGTTGAAGCCGCTCTCCGTCACCGGGTCAATGATGCTTTTGAAGACGGCGGCATTGCGCTGCAAAAGGTCCAGCCGCGTTTCGCCGGGCTTTTGCGCCACACCTGCGCAGATGCACACAATGTCCGCATCGCCGCAATCGTCGTAGCTCCCCGCAAAGATCTTCATATTACTGCCGGAAAAGGCCAGCCCGTGGTTCATATCCATGGCCTCCCCCTCTGCGCGCTTTTTGTCCACGTCGATGAGCACCAGCTCGTCGCATACGTTCTGGTTCAGCATAGCGTAGGCATAGCTCATGCCCACCATGCCGCAGCCTACCAGAGCAACCTTGCGTTTGTCTGTCTTCATTTCGCTCTCCCCTTTTCCATGTTCTGTATTAGTATGCGGCGGACCGCGCCCGCTTACTCCGCCAACGCCTGCAGCTGCACGGCCTTTTGCCGCAGCGGGGCCGCATCCGCCGCCAAAAACAGCTCCCTTGCATGCAGCGCCTCCACGCCGGCGGCAAAGCTGTGTGCCAGCGACGCGGCTTTTGCGGCATCCACCGGTCTCGCACGGCCCAGGAACATTCGTGCGTTGCCGCCGTATACCTGCTCCAGCGCCTCGGATGGAAGGCCCAATCCGCGCATGGGCGTGGGTGCGATGCGGAACAGATATCTGCCGTCCGGCAGCAGCGTATAGGGTTCATTCTCCGGCGTTTCCAGAAACGTGCGGATCACGTCCACCCGCGCGGCGCTCTCGCTGCTGTCCAGCGGCCGGGGCGGCTGCGCGATGGAGGCACGGGAGCCGATATCGCTGCCATAGAGGATGCGCGTGCCGAATTCTTCAAAAAATGCCCGTGCAGCAGGAATATCTCCGGCAAGGTTCGTGTACAGCTCGATACCGGGCGTCAGGTCTACCCGCACCTCCGGGTAACGCCGCAGCAGCGCCGAAAGCCGCGGCAGCTGCGCCGAAAAGAAAAACAGGTGCGCCAGCTGGAGCCTCAGGCCCGGGTGGCATGCCAGCACCGCAAACACCTGACGGTACTGCTCCTCATTGTTGATGGTTTCCGGGCCGTAGAACCAGCCCTCGCTTTTCGCATAGGGATTGATGCGGGAGGCGTCCCAAAACTCCTCCGGGTCGTTCACATGCCACAGAATGGGCACGCGCTGTTCCTCTGCCCAGCGCCAGAACGGTTCCCATGCCGGAGTATCGAAATCCGGAATGGGAAAATTGCGCCGGATATCGGGCTTGCCCTCCAGCAGCTTGATGCCGTCGCAGCCTGCGGCCAGCAGCGCCCCGGCCTGCGCGACCAGATCTTCGCCCAGCGCCGCCGCATCTCCCTCGTGGAGAAACCAGGCGCTGCGTTCCAACCCTCCCATCACATAGACAGTTCCCTCCGGATGCACTGCTTTGTAATAAAGCGCATCCGGCACGGTGGAGCATACGCCCATCTGCGGAATACACGCCAGCGTACAGGCCCCGACGCCGTGGCGCTCCCGCACCGCATCAAAGGCCGGACCATGAGTATCAGAATAGTGCATATGCGCATCGAACAGCTGCAATGGTATCCCTCCCGGTAAGTCAAATATCTCCGCCGCGAAGCGGCCCCAACAAAACCGCGCCTGCTGCGGTTTTGCATGGTTCAATGTTCTCAAAGCCCTGTGCGTTAGCACACAAGCGTGTGCCTTGCACACGCGCAGCCGCGCAAGCGGCGGCTTTGAGGTTATTATACCATATTTCCAAGTTCGCACTTCGCATAACACTCGTATTCACTAAGAAATATGATATCTATGCCGCCAAGCGCATACTTCACCGGCGGCTCGTATTTGCTAAGCGGACATATTATACCACACTTCCCGCTCTGCTGCACCGCCTGCACCAAAAGCACAGGCGCCGGCCCCGGCTGAAAACCCGCGCGCCGGTTCCAGAACGGTCTTGACTTTCCCAGAGTTTATGCTATATTAGTATTTAGTAATACTAGGTATAAAACCAGGACGGAGGGGAGCGGATGGAATCGCGCTTTGAACGACAGTTGAAAAAGGGCGCGCTGGAGATGCTGGTACTGGGGCTGGTGTGTGCGGGACCTACTTACGGCTACGAGCTGCTGGACAGCATGGCCCGGCGCAGCAACGGGCTTTTTGCGCTGAAGGAAGGCACGTTGTATCCCATTTTGTACCGGCTGGAAGACGATGGGCTTATCGAAGCGCAATGGCGTACCAGCGGGGGCCGCACCGCACCGAAAAAATACTACACGGCCACGCCGGAGGGTCATGCGGCTTATGCCGTACAACGCAAAGCATGGCGCGCCTTCGCGGACTGCGTGGACGGATTTGACAGGGAGGAGCAGTTATGACGGAACAGGAGAAAAAGATCAAGCGCTATGTCAATGCCATCGAGCGGGAGCTGCGCCTGCCTCTGAAAGCAAAAGCGCGCATCAACGGGGACATCGGCACCGATATCCACGCCCGGCTGGAAAAAGGACAAAGCATCGATGAGATCATCGCGGAGATGGGCACGCCGCAGGAGGTTGCCGCGGGCTTTAACGAGGAAATGCAGGATCAGCTTCTTCCCAAAGGCAGCCCCTGGCGCTGGGTGTTCCTTATTGCGGCGATACTGGCGGGCGGAGCAGCACTGCTTTCCATTCTTCCCTTTCTGCTTTTTTATTTTCAAAGCTCCGGCATGGGCGTTATCGGCGGTGCAGACGGGCCGACGGCCATTTTTATAACAGGCGCTGCAAATTTTCTCGCCCCGATGCTCACACCGCTGTGGCTCGCCGTTCCCTTCATTCTGGGATGCTGCGCCGCCTGCGTGCTGCTGCGCTGGGGGCAAAACGGGCCGCGTGCAAAGCATACGCTTGCTTTGATGCTTTCCGCCGCCGCTTTGCTGTGCTGGCTCCTGTTGGGCATATTGTCATTGTGGCAGGTTTCCTCCGCGGCGGGCGCCGCTGTATTGTCCTGGAAAACGCTGCTGTTCCAGCTGTTCAACCTGATGCTGCTTCCGAGTTTCTGGCTTCCCGTGGTAACGCTGTGCATTGCAGCGCGCCGCCGGAAAACCGCGTCCCCGAGGCAATAACGTCAAACGAAGATACGGAAAACCCGTCCCCGGCCGGGGACGGGTTTCTATATTTTTCGGCTCTGCGCCGTCCGCAAGCCTATTTGCGTCTGTCCTGAAAGGAATCGCTCCCCACAATGAGGCAGCAATAAACAACGAACGTAACGGCCAGTGCGCCAATCAGCAAAAACCATCCCATCCGCGAGCCTCCCTTTTGTATTTACTTCATTGTTATCACTTTATTATAGCACTCGTGTATGACAAAAAACTGTATATCCCACCGTTCCTGCGGAACGGGTTCCGTGGACACGGCTGCACGCTGAAGTGTCTTTCCAGTGCAAAATATCGTTGAAAAACAAAAACGGCATCCCAACCGGGATACCGTTCCTGTGGTGCGCTGCAAGGGATTTTGCAGCCGCTTGCGCGTCTGCCGGCCTTGCGGCGTAGCCGCTGCGGCCCCTCACCCTAAAAACGTGCCACCGGCACGTTTTCTTCACGGGCTCGTCCCTTTCGGGTTCGAATCCCTTGCAGCACATAAGAACGACTTTTTCCCAAAAAACAAAAACGGCATCCCAACCGGGATACCGTTCCTGTGGTGCGCTGCAAGGGATT
>OJRC01001210.1_pt1 | contig 10520 bp, 8 predicted proteins | sample 1599081 | NCBI WGS metagenome assembly OJRC01 (sample SAMN03922519, study PRJEB24848) | human gut metagenome | isolation source: stool sample | host: Homo sapiens | place: Germany | collected 2010-02
GGTACAAGCTGTGGAAGGGCGCCGAAAAGCGACTGAGCCGCTACTCGCTGGCGGATGCGGAGTACGTCTCCTCCTTCGGCGAGGGCGCTACCATCATGCGCCAGAGGTTCCCCATCCGGTGGTTCCGCCACCCGGCGTATCTGGAGTTCGAGGGCCATCAGATGCCGGTGCCGGAGGACTATGACAAGTGGCTGACCATCTCCTACGGCGACTATATGCAGCTGCCTCCCCCGGAGGAGCGGGTCTACCGCCACGATGCGGTATTCATCGATCTGGAGCACAGCTACAAGCAGTATAAGGGCATCCACTACTGTGTGGATGAAAAGAAAGCGTGAGAGTCATGTCGAAGCTGAGAAATATGTTCTCCACCCGGAAGTGTATGCAGATCGCACCGGAGACGGAGATGATGCACGAGCTGACGCCGGAGGAGCTGAAGGCGCTGCAGGCGTGCTTTCTGGAGATCATCAAGGACATCGATCGGGTGTGTCAGGAGCACGGCCTGTGCTATATGGCCGCCGGCGGTACTGCCTTGGGTTCCGTGCGCCACAAGGGCTTTATCCCATGGGACGACGATGTGGATATCCTCATGCCCCGTGAGGATCTGAACCGCTTCGTGGAGCTGTTCGAGGAGTGCATGGGGGACAAGTACGAGCTCACCACCCCCAATTCCGATAAGTACCAGCTGGAGAGCATGATCTCCGCCGTATATAAGAAAAACACCCTGAAAGCGGCGTTTCTGGACTATAACACGCCGTTTCCCAAGGGCGTTCACATCGATATCTTCGCCATTGAGTCCGTCCCCAGAAACCCCATTGTCCGGGGCATCAAGGGCGTAACGGCCATGGGCCTGCAATACATTGCGGTATCCACCCTGTTCTACCACTACCGCAGCCCGGAGAAGAAGAAGTTCTTCAGCCAGTCCTTCGCCGGAAAGTTCAACTATGGCCTGCGGTGCACAGTGGGCTTCCTGTTCTCCTTCCGCCCCTATAAGAAGTGGGGCGACCTGTTTGACCGCTTCGTGCGGTGCAAGAAGGACACGGGATTGTGGGCCGTCCCCACGGATATCGGCCACTATTTCGGACATATTATGCCCAAAGAGGTATATTATCCCCCCATCAAGGGGCCGTTTGAGGACTTTTCCATCAACCTGCCACATGATCCGGACACCTATCTGAAAAATCAGTACGGCGATTACTGGGTCATCCCGCCGGAGGCCGACCGGGAGAAGCACTATTCCGTGGGTTTCTGTCTGGACTGCGCCGCCGAGGAACAGAAAAAGGACGGAGCACAGGAGCAATGAGCACGCATCCCATTGACATCGTGATCCCATGGGTGGACGGATCTGACCCGGTCTGGCAGGCGGATCACGCCAAATACCGGGCCTCCAAAAGCGCCGACAATCACCCCGCCCGCTACCGGGAGTGGGGGCTGTTTCGCTATTGGTTCCGAGGCATCGAGCAGAACGCCCCGTGGGTGCGAAAGGTACACCTGCTGACCTACGGACACCTGCCTGCATGGCTGGAGCCTGACCATCCCAAGCTGCATATCGTCAATCACCGGGACTTCATCCCGGAGGAGTATCTGCCTACCTTCAGCTCCCACGCCATCGAGCTGAATATGCACCGCATCCCGGATCTGGCGGAGCACTTCCTCTATTTCAACGACGACGTGTACCTGATGAAGCCCTCCCGACCGGAGGATTTCTTCCGGGACGGCCTGCCCTGTGACACGGCGGTGATGGGCGTCATCAAAAACAACGACACCGCCAACTTCATGCCCTATATCATGCTGAATATGATGGCGTTGGTGAACATGAGCTTCGATAAGCGCAGCGTCATCCGGCAGAATTTCGGCAAGTGGTTCTATCCCGGCTACGGGAAGGGCCTGCTGTATAACCTGTACCTCCTCCCGTGGGGGGACTTCACAGGCTTCCGCAATTACCACTCCTGCGTCTCCTTCTGCAAGAGCACGCTGGAGGAGGTGTGGGACAGGTTCCCGGAGGTGCTGGACGCCACCTGCCGCCACAAATTCCGGGACCGGGCGGACGTGAACCAGTATCTGTTCCGGTACTGGCAGCTGGCCAGCGGCCGGTTTGCCCCCAAAAAGCCCGACAGCACCTATCTTACCATCGGCAAGCAGAGCGAGTCGGAGGTGGAGCGGCTGCTGCGGGGCGGGAAGTACCGGGTGGTCTGCGTCAACGACGACCCCATGGACTTCGATTTCGATACGGAGCGGCAGCAGCTGGTGGATATCTTCCAGCGGGCCTTCCCCAGGCCCTCCGCCTTTGAGCGGTCATGAGCCGCTCCCGAAACTGAGAGAACGGACGGATGCTATGAAAAAGCTCTCACGAGCCAAAAATACCATGCGGAATACCCTTTGGGGCGCCATCTACCGGGTGGCCACCCTCATCGGGCCGTTTGCCATCAAGACCATCATCATCAAGGAGCTGGGACAGGAGTATAACGGCCTGTCCACCCTGTTCACCTCCGTGCTGACGGTGCTGAATCTGGCCAATCTGGGCTTTAACAGCTCCTTGGTGTTCACCATGTACAAGGCCATTGCCGAGGATGACAAGCCGGCCCTGTGCGCCATGCTGAAATTCTACCGGAAGGTCTACCGCATCGTGGGTTTGGTGATCCTGGGCATGGGTCTGGCGGTGATGCCGTTTTTGCCATGGCTGGTGAAAAACGAGTGTCCGCCGGATGTGAACCTGTACGTCCTCTTCGCCATCTATCTGTCGGAGAGCGTACTGGATTACCTGATGTTCGCCTATAACAACGCCACGTTTACCGCCTTTCAGCGCAACGACGTGACGCTGAAGATCTCCACCGTGCGCTATGTGGTGCAGTATACCCTGCAGGCGGCGGTGCTGCTGATCTTCTCCAATTACTATGCCTATATCATCCTGCTGCCGCTGATGGTGATCCCCAACAACGTGGCGGTGTATCTGGCGGCCCGGAAGCACTACCCGGACATCGTGTGTCAGGGTGAGCTGGACCCGGTGACCAAAAAGGACATCTATAAGCGGGTGGGGACGCTGTTCGGCCATAAGCTGGGCAACACCTTTCTGGTGAGCATCGACAGCATCATCATCTCCTCCTTTCTGGGACTGACGGCGCTGTCGCTGTATAGCAACTATTACTATATCCTCACCGCCGTCAATGGCCTGGTGGAGATCGTCACCAACGGCAGCCTCTCCGGCATCGGCAATAAGCTGCTGACGGACTCCCGTGAGGACAACTACCGGTTCTTCAAAACCATGACCTATGGCTGGGTGGCGCTGGTGGGCGGCGCAGCGGCGTGTATGCTGTGCTTTTACCAGCCCTTCATCGCCGCCGTGTGGCTTGGCCCGGAGTATCTGCTGGATGAACGGCTGATGATGCTCATCGTGCTGTACTTCTTCTCGTGGATGTTCCGCATCATGCAGCTGACCTACCGGGATGCAGCGGGCCTGTGGACGGAGGATTGGCTCAAGCCCTATGTGGGCATGGCCGTGAATCTGGTGGGCAGCATCTGGATGGTGAAGGCCACCGGCAGCATCGCCGGCGTGCTGGTTCCCACCATTCTGGTGTTCTTCTTCATCTATACCCCGTGGGAAGCGTGGGTGGTGGTGAAATACCAGTTCTACCGCAGCTGGAACGAATACATGGGAAAGCTGCTGGGCTATGTGCTGCTGGCCTTTGCCGCCTGCGCCGCCTGCTACGGTGCGTGCCGGTGGCTGTCGCCGGACAATACCATCCTGTCACTGCTGCTGAGGTGCGTCATCGTGGGCGTTATTTACCCCGGCATCTGGCTGGGCGTCACCGGACGCACGGCGGAGTGGAAGCAGCTGTGGGGCATTCTGCTGCGCTTTTTGCCCAAGGGGAAAAAGGCCGCATAGGCCGGTGGCATAATCTATACAAAGTAGGAGTTATACCATATGCAAAAGAGAGAACTGCGGCGTGCGGTATTCGGGGATGAGAGCTGTATCGGACGGCTTCCGTGGCTGAACACGGCGGTGCTGGTGTATGTAGGCGTGACGGTGGTGAGCTTTGTGCTGCTGCAGATCGCCCCGGTGCTGACGTGGATGGCCAAAACCCCGCTGTACCACATTTCCACCTATTTGGGACTGATAGGCGCTGTGCTGATGGCGCTGGATCTGTTCACCAACCGGGGCCTCTGGCGAGGTATCTGGTGCTGGCTGCTGTATGGCGTGGCCTTTATGGATGTCATCGCCTCCCTGCGTACCATGCGCTACGGCGTGAAGGACAACCTTTTTGACCTGTGCTGGGTGGTGATCCAGTTTGCGCTGGTGTACAGTCTGGCCCAGCGGGTAGGCAAGGAACGGATGCGCCGGTTCCTGCGGAACCTGTTCTATGTGGTGCTGGTCATCTGGGGCATTGCCTGCTGCGTGGGCCTGTATCAATATCTGTTCCGCATCGGCTATACATATGTCGCCAATCCCAATACCACCAGCCCGGAGCTGACACGGCAGGGCTATTATCAGAGCCGCCTGTTCGGCCTGTTCATGGGTCTGGACTATGCGGCATATACCAGTATGTTCCTGTTTGTCGGCTGTATGCAGGGGGTCGTGACCCGTGGGAAACACTGGGCGGCCCGTGCGGCACTGGCCGTGGCGGCGCTGGTGCTGGTCACGCACGTGATCCTCAGCGTGTCCCGCAGCGCCCTGATCGCCTTGATCCTGTATGCCTTCTGCTTCACGGTGCTGCTGGTGCGTAACCGCTGCGGCAGTATGAAGCAGTTGAAACGGCTGGGTGTCAGCGTGTTGGCTGGTGTGTGCGCCGTGGTGGTGTGCTGGGGCTGTACGGAGGGTATCCGGGCTGGTATGCAGCATATGGCCGTGGGTAGCGTCATCGAGGAGCCGGATGCCATCGAGCGGTCACAGGAGGGCGATGTCTCCAACAACCGCTTCGAGATCTGGAGGGACTATCTATCCCTTGCCGGTGAGATCGGCCCTGCGGGACTGTCCCTGTCCAACTACAACGACTATATCGGCGACCGGCATCCGGAGATGTACATCGTGCGCTACTTTACCGATCAGTTCAAGGATACGGTGAAAACGGATCTGGTCTACGAGTCCCATAACAACTATCTGTTTGTGTTTATCAGCACAGGCTTTGTGGGAGCAGGGCTGTTCCTGTGCTTCCTGGTGCTGGCGCTGGTGCGGGTGATTCGCTATATCCTGCGGCATCCGCAGCTGTCCCTGTGGACGATCACGACACTGGCGGTGGTGGCCTTCGGACTGGTGGAGGCGCTGTTCATGAACAGCGTATTCCTGAAGATCAATGATGTGTCCTTTATTTTCTGGCTGGCGCTGGGTGCGCTGATGCTGGAAACGGAAGATAAGGCGCCTGCGGCAGAGCGTACTCTGTGACAGGTACCGGTGAAAGGAGAATATAGTTTCATGGACATCAAAAAGGATCATATCAACTTTGCGGTGGGTCCGGTTCAGATCTCGGAGGAGATCTCCCGGATCGGTGCAGACCCCGTGCCCTACTTCCGCACGCCGGACTTCTCCGCCCTGATGAAGGAGAACGAGGCGCTGCTCAAGGAGTTCATGGATGCCCCGGAGGATGCCAGAGCGGTATTCCTCACCGGCTCCGGCACGGCTTCCATGGATGCCGTCACCCAGAACGTGTTCACCAAGGACGACCGGCTGCTGGTGGTGGCCGGCGGCAGCTTCGGTCACCGCTTCTGCGAGATCTGCGAGGTCTACGGCATCCCCCATACGGCAGGGCCATGCCCTGACCCCCGCCGATCTGGCCCCCTATGCCGGACAGGGCTACACGGGCTTTCTGGTGAATATGCACGAGACCTCCACCGGCGTTCTGTACGATATGGACATGATCTCCGCCTTCTGCCGTGAAAACGGTCTGGTGCTGGTGGTGGATGCCATCAGTGCCTTTCTGGCCGACGACGTCAGCATGAAGCGCTGGGGCGCCGACGTGGTGTTCACCGGTTCTCAGAAGGCGCTGGCCGTGCCTCCCGGCATCTCCATGATGGTGCTCAGCAGCCGGGCTGTGGAGCGTATCTACGCCAACCGCCCCGCCTGCTACTATCTGGACCTGAAGGCCGCCCTGAAAAACGGGGAGCGGGGCCAGACACCCTTCACTCCGGCGGTGGGCATCCTTATCCAGATCAATGCCCGCCTGAATCAGATCAAACGGGACGGCTTTGCAAACGTACAGGCTCAGATCCGTGCCATTGCCAAGGATTTCCGCTCCCGCATCGGGAAGTATCCCTTCCACATCGTGTCCGATTCCCTGTCCTATGCGGTGACGCCGCTGTCTCCCAACAATCCGGAGGTGTCCGCCCACCAGCTGTTCCTGACCCTGAAGGACGAGTACGGCATTATCATCTGCCCCAACGGCGGTGAGCTGGCGGATAAGGTGTTCCGGGTGGGCCACATCGGCCACCTGACCGTGGAGGATAACGACGCACTGTTCCGGGCCTTTGATGACCTCATGGCCCGTGGGATTCTGAAGGCTTGATCGATATATTACAAGGAGGAAGAAACATGAAAGTTCTGTTGCTTGCGGCGGGTCGAGGCACCCGCATCAGCCGGTATTTGGCCGGCAACCCCAAGTGTACCGTGGACATCGGCGGTCAGAAGCTGATCCAGTACACCATCGAGCTGTTCCACAAGAAGGGCATCACCGACATTGCCATGGTGCTGGGCTACCGGGCGGAGGTCATTCAGGAGACGCTGAAGGACTACGAGGGTATCCGCTACTTCTATAACCCCTTCTTCGACGTCACCAACAGCATCGCCTCGGCGTGGTTCGCTAAGGACTTCCTGTCCCAGTACGATGACACCCTCATCATGAACGCCGACGTGTATCTGGAGGAGACACTGCTGGACCGCATTCTGGAGTGCCACAAGTCCCCGGTGATGTTTGCCGACGGCACCCGCAAGGAGGAGGCCGACTACAAGTATAAGTACGAGAACGGCCTGCTGGTGAAGTACGGCAAGGAGCTCACCGGCAGCGATATCACCGGCGAGTACATCGGCATCGGCCGCTTCAGCAAGGATTTCATGCCGGAGTTCATGGAGAAGCTGGACGGCATGATCCGCACCCAGCAGCACAGCGTCTGGTGGGAGAATATCCTCTATGAAATGGTGGGCAAGCGCCCGGTATACGTGGAGGAGATGGACGGCCTGTTCTGGGCCGAGGTGGACTATGTGGAGGATTATGAGCGCATCCTTCGCTTCCGCGGCTATAAGGCAGACTTCTCCCTGAACGTGGAGAAGATCTGAGGAAGGACAGGCGGCCCGGCGTCAGCCGGAGCCGCCGGAAGGAAGAACGGATGAAACAAGAAAACGGCAAAAGAGCCATGACCGCCGGACTGCGGCGGACGATGGTGATCTTCGTGCTGGATCTGCTGTGCATCGCCGGGTCCTTTTTCCTGGCGCTGTGGATGCGGTTTGAGTTCCGTCTGGGGGCCATCCCTCAGATGTACCTCAACGAGTATTTGAAGATCATCGGGCCGTGGATCGTCATCTGTCTGGTGGTGTTCCAGCTATTCCGGCTGTATAACAGCATCTGGAGCTTTGTCAGCATCGACGAGCTGTTCCGCATCATTCTGGCCTATGGCGTGCTGCTGGCGGCCGGACTGGCCTATGTGCTGATTTTGAAGATCGATATGCCCCGCTCCTTCTACTTTGCGGGCTTTATCATGAGCTTCATGTCCACCACGGCGCTGCGGTTCTCCTACCGATTCATGCGCCAGTTGATGGCGGGGATCAGCACGGAGAAGAGCGAGCGGGACCGCATTCTGATGATCGGCGCCGGCGAGGCCGGACGCCAGCTGATCCGGGAGATCAATTCCAATCCCCGGCTGGGCAGCCGGGTGGTGTGCATCATCGACGACAACCCCAGCAAGCGCCGCCGGTATCTGGACGGTGTGGAGATCGCCGGCGGGCGGCAGGAGATCCCCGATGCGGTGAAGAAGTACCAGGTCAATAAGATCATCTTCGCCATCCCCACCTGCGACGGACAGGATCGCAAGGAGATTCTGGACATCTGCAGCAAGACCGGCTGCCGGGTGCAGGCGGTGCCGGGGATGTTCCAGCTGGTCAACGGCGAGGTCAGTGTCAGCAAGCTCCGGGACGTGGAGCTGCAGGATCTGCTGGGCCGTGACCCTATTCAGGTGAATCTGGAGGAGATCTGCCGGTATATCTCCGGCAAGGTGGTGATGGTCACCGGCGGCGGCGGTTCCATCGGCAGCGAGCTGTGCCGCCAGATCGCCAAAAGCAACCCCGAACAGCTGATTATCTTCGATATTTATGAGAACAACGCCTACGATATCCAGATGGAGCTGTGCCGCACCCATCCGGAGCTGAATCTGGAGGTGCTCATCGGCTCCGTGCGGGACATGGGCCGTCTGGACGATGTCATGGCCAAGTACCGGCCGGAGCTGGTGTTCCACGCCGCCGCCCACAAGCACGTCCCCCTGATGGAGGACAGCCCCAACGAGGCCATCAAGAACAACGTGTTCGGCACCTATAAAATGGCCATGGCCTCGGTGAAGTACGGTGTGAAGAAGTTCGTGCTGATCTCCACGGATAAGGCGGTGAACCCCACCAACATCATGGGCGCCTCTAAGCGCCTGTGCGAGATGGTGGTGCAGATGATGAACCGCCGCAGCCCCAATACAGACTTCGTGGCGGTGCGCTTCGGCAACGTGCTGGGCAGCAACGGCAGCGTCATCCCCTTGTTCAAAAAGCAGATCGCTGAGGGCGGCCCGGTAACGGTGACGCACCCGGAGATCACCCGCTTCTTTATGACCATCCCCGAAGCGGTGTCGCTGGTGCTGCAGGCGGGATACTACGCCAAGGGCGGCGAGATATTCATTCTGGATATGGGCCAGCCGGTGAAGATCGACACCATGGCCCGCAACCTTATCCGCCTGTCCGGTCATGAGCCGGATGTGGATATCAAGGTAGTCTACACGGGCCTGCGCCCCGGCGAGAAGCTGTATGAGGAGATCCTCATGGCGGAGGAGGGCCTGCAGGAGACCTCCAACAAGCTGATCCACATCGGAAAGCCCATCGTCATGGACGACGAGGAGTTCTGCCACCAGTTGGATCGGCTGGAGAAGGCCTGTCAGGAGGAGACGGAGGACATGAAGGACATCGTGGCCTCGGTGGTCCCCACCTATCGCCGCAAGAAATAATTCTGCAAGGACAAAAGCCTTTCAAGGACAACGGTAAGAGCAAGAGCAGCCCCGACGGAATTTTCCGCCGGGGCTGCTCTTTCACTGTCGGGAGACTGCTCTGTAAGGCTGCTCTGAGAGACTGCCCTTCCGCCGGGACGGTTTTGTGACGTTTTTGTAATGAAACCTGTCACCGAAACGTCATCTTCGTGTGGTATACTGGACAACAGAAAGTCAAGGAGGGACACGACTATGGAACTGATGCAGATCCAGCATCTCAGTAAGGTATACGGACAGGGTGAAAATCAGGTGCGGGCGGTGGACGACATTTCCTTCACCGTAGAGAAGGGGGAGTTCTTGGCCATCATCGGCCCTTCCGGCTCCGGTAAATCCACTCTGCTGCACATTTTGGGCGGTGTTGACCGCCCCACCTCCGGCAAGGTCTTTGTGGATGGGCAGGATGTCTACGCCCAGAACGAGGATCAGCTGGCCATTTTCCGCCGCCGGCAGGTGGGGCTCATTTACCAGTTTTATAACCTGATCCCCGTGCTGAACGTGGTGGAGAACATGACCCTGCCGGTGCTGATGGACGGGCGACAGGTGAATCAGGAGCGGCTGGAGGAGCTGCTGGACGTGCTGGGTCTGCGGGGCCGGGAGAAGCACCTGCCCAATCAGCTCTCCGGCGGCCAGCAGCAGCGGGTGTCCATCGGTCGGGCGCTGATGAACGCCCCGGCGGTGGTGCTGGCGGATGAGCCCACCGGTAATCTCGACAGCAAGAACAGCCAGGAGATCGTGGAGCTGCTGAAGATGTCCAACAAGAAGTACGGCCAGACGCTGGTCATCATCACCCACGACGAGAACATCGCCCTGCAGGCCCACCGGGTCATTGCCATCGAGGATGGCCGCATCACACGGGATGAGCGCATCCGGGAGGTGCTGGAATGAACGTCTTTCACCGCTACACCCGGCAGGCTCTGCGGAAAAACCGCTCCCGGACGTGGGTGACCATCGTGGGCATCATCCTGTCAGTGGCCCTGTTCACCGCCGTGACGGAGGGTGCTTACAGCGGCGTGCAGTATCTCGTGGGGGCCGCCGAGTACACCGTAGGCCGGTTCCACGGCTGCTACCAGAACCTCACGGAGCAGCAGGCGTCGCAGCTGAGCCGGGATGAAAAGGAGATCACGGAGCAGTCTGCGTGGCAGCTGGTGGGCTGGGGGCAGGTAGGGGCGGACAATGCTTATAAGCCCTATCTGCGGATCATGTCCATGGACCCCACCCTGCCGGACCTGCTCTCCATCCGACTGACCCAAGGCCGCCTGCCGGAGAAGGCCGGGGAGCTCCTTCTGCCGGAGCATCTGTGGTCC
>OJRC01001215.1_pt1 | contig 10495 bp, 11 predicted proteins | sample 1599081 | NCBI WGS metagenome assembly OJRC01 (sample SAMN03922519, study PRJEB24848) | human gut metagenome | isolation source: stool sample | host: Homo sapiens | place: Germany | collected 2010-02
CGAGCTGTGTCTGGCGCACGGATTTTCGGTGCTGCCGCAAGAACGGAAGAATCAGACCCAGGGCATGGGCACCCGGGAGTATCGCTCCGCCGCCAAGGGCCAGAGCTGGAAGTTCCGGCTGATGAACACCATCGACCAGTGTATGAGATACGCCGCCACCAAAGACGAATTTCTCTCCCTGATGGAGAGCGAGGGCTACCAGGTGCGCTGGATGGACAGCCGGAAGAACATCACCTACACCACGCCAGAGGGCATGAAGTGCCGGGATGACCGGCTCCACGAGGAAAAGTACACCAAGGAGGTCATGGAACGTGAATTCCGGATCCGGGCAGAGATTGTCCGTGGAAGAACTGAAACGGCTGAACCAGCCGCCGGCCCCGTCCGCACCGGCCGCGCCGCCGGATGCCCCCACGGGGCAGAACTGGGACGATCTGCTGGCGGCGCTCACTGCCCTGTACCGGCTGGAAAAAACGAACAGCGACCGGCTGGAGCGCCTGGAGGCCAGCGTTGGCCCACAGGAGGCCCTACTTCGGGCGTTGGGCCGACAGGTGGGGCAGCTCCCCACCCAGGCCCAACTGGAGGCGCTGGCGGGGGATGTGGCCCAAATGAGGGCGGAGCTGAAACAGGCTGGGAAAAAGAGAGAGCGGCATTTTTCTCTGCCCAGGCTCAGACTTCCCAAACTGCGCCTGCCAGACATCTCCTGGAGCAGTCTGCTGCTGGGGCTGACAGCCCTGGCGTTGACTGGGGGCGTGCTGTGGGCGGTCTGGTTCAGTTGGGAAAAACTCTGGAACATGATGCACACGCTGATCCCGTGAGGGACGCCACCACCACGCACCACCACGGTGACAAAAAAGCTCTCCGCAAGGAGAGGGAAAAGAAGATTGCCATGGGACACAAAGCCGATGACCACGAAGAAGAACAGAAATGGGAGCAGTCCATGTGAATATTTTCCTTTTCAGAGAGGAAAATATGGGAAAGGGGTTGATCGATGATTGCGCATGGAGATCAGGGAGCAGAGCAAGATCGTGGAGCTCTGGCTCACCCGGGAGGAGCGGGACGACCCCGCCTTCCGGGAGTCGCTGAAGCCTATCTATCAGCAATATAAGGATCAAAAATATCTGGTGGCGGTCTTTCTCTCCGGAGAGGAGGATCTGTACCAGCAGACCCGGGACCTGCTGCTCTACAACCGCCGGCGGCTGGCAGAGAAGGAAGTCCAGGCGGAGAAGCAGGCCGGGCTGGTGATGGGTTCGTAAAAAAATGGGGAGGCGGCCAAACTGCCTCCCCAAATTTTTGCGTTTCCCCTTGCAATTTCGGGAAAGTTCATATACAATGTTATCTGATATAAGAACGATAGATAAAACCTTATTGTTGGAAGGAGGAACCTATGGAGAAACAGCCAAGTCCCAGGGGGGAGATTCTGCTCTATGAAAACGGAGGCGAGAAGGAGTTCGTCAGCGTGGTATTTCAGGACGAGACCTTCTGGCTCACCCAGAGCGGCATGGCGGAGCTGTTTGACTGCTCCACTGACAACATCTCCCTGCATCTGAAAAACATCTACGCTGAGGAGGAGCTGACGCCGGAGGCAACTACCGAGAAAATCTCGGTGGTTCGTCAGGAGGGCTCCCGGCAGGTCCGCCGCACCCTGGAGCACTACAACCTGGATGCCATCATCGCCGTGGGATACCGGGTGAACTCCAAGAAGGCCACCCGGTTCCGCCAGTGGGCCACCAAAACGCTGAAGGAATACATCCAGAAGGGCTTCGTCCTCAACGATGAGATGCTGAAAAACGGCCGCCCCTTCGGCAGGGACTACTTCGACGAGCTGCTGGAACGCATCCGGGAGATCCGGGCCAGCGAGCGCCGGGCCTATCAGAAGATCGCCGATGTGTTCGAGCAGTGCAGCTATGACTATGATAAAAACAGCGAGACCACCCGGGCCTTCTACGCCTTCGTCCAGAACAAGCTCCACTTCGCTGTCACCGGAAAGACGGCGGCGGAGCTGATCGCGGAGCGGGCCACCCCGGACAGCCCCACCATGGGCCTGACCACCTGGAAGGGGGCGCCGGATGGGAAGATCCTCAAGAGCGACACCCTGGTGGCCAAGAACTATCTAAACGAAAAGGAGCTCTCCCGCCTGAACCGCCTGGTGACCATGTTCATCGACTACGCCGAGCTGATGGCGGAGGATCAGGTACCCATGTCCATGGAGGACTGGTTGCGGGAGACCGACCGATTCCTCACCAACAACCGCCGGAACGTGCTGGAGGGCAAGGGCCGCATCTCCCGCGAGGCAGCGATGAAGAAGGTGGGTGCCGTGTATGAGGAGTTCCGCAAAAAGCAGGACGCCGACTACATCTCCGACTTTGACAGGGCCATAGAAAAATATCTGAAAGGGGGCGGCAGCACATGACTGAGACCTTTGACATCGCCGGCTACACCCGAATCTCCGTGGATGACGAGCTGGACCGGGACAATGTGTCCATCGAGAACCAGAAAGCCATCATCCAGGACTTCGTGGCCCACAAGTTCCCCGGCAGCACCCTCACCTTCTACGAGGATCGGGACCGCTCCGGCTACACCTTCGAGCAGCGGGAGGGCTACCAGGCCATGCGGCGGGGTCTCATGTCCCACCAGTACGACATCCTGGTGGTGAAGGACTTCTCCCGCTTCTCCCGGCGCAACAGCCGGGGGCTGGTGGAGCTGGAGGATCTTCGGGACGCCGGGGTGCGGATCATCTCCATTGGGGACAACATCGATTTTCCCAATGACGACGACTGGCTGAAGATCCAGTTCCAGTTCCTCATCAACGAGATGCCGGTCACCGACACCAGCAAAAAGGTAAAGAACGTCATCAAACGGCGGCAGGCGGACGGAAAATGGATCTGCGCCGCCCCCTACGGCTACATCGTGAACAAAAGGCAGGAGTTCGAGATCGTCCCCACCGAGGCGGACGTGGTGCGCACCATCTTCCGCCTCTACAACGAGGAGGGCTGGGGGTATAAGAAGATCGCCAATTACCTCACCGACCAGGGCGTCCCCACCCCCCGCATGGCGGAGCGGGACCGGAAGGAGGCCGCCGGAGAGGAGTACAGCCGGACGGTGAAGCCCGTCTGGGCCATCGTGACGGTCCAGGGCATCCTGGACAACGACTTCTACATCGGCACCCTGCGGCAGGGGAAGTACACCCGGAGGAAGATCAACGGCAAAGATGTGCGCCGGGACGAGGAGGAGCAGATCGTCATCGAAAACCACCACCAGGCCATCATCGACTACCGCACCTTCGCCACCACCCGGGCCCTGCGGGAAAAGCGCTCCACCTCCCACTACCGAGGGGTGAAGAAGTATGACAACACCTACTCCGGCTTCCTGGTGTGCGGGGACTGTGGAGCCCCCATGTTCTCCCTGAGCCGTAGCGACCTGAAGAGTGCCTACACCTGCGGCACCTACCACCGCCGGGGCCTGAAGGGCTGCACCAGCCACCACATCCGGGCCGACAAGCTGGACGAGCTGCTGAAAGCCTACGTCCGGCAGGTGATGGATCACTCGGCGGACATGCTGGAGCGGCTCAACGAGGACCTGGCCCGGGAGCAGGAGGACGTGGCGGAGACGGAGCAGAGCGCCGACCGCCTGGCGGAGGTGCTCTCTGACCTCCAGGAGGAGCTGAAGGTCACCAAGCGCCAGCGCATCCGGGATCTGATGAAGCACCCGGACCAGGAGGACATCCTGGAGCAGACCTACGACGAGCTGGAGGGCGACCTGCAAAAAAGGATCGAGGGCATCGGTCACCAGATCGAGCTGCTGTCCGACAAGCGCAACACCATTATCCGGGTGAACCGGGCGGCCCGCACGGCCATGGAGGTGTTCCGGGACATCCTGAATAAAGAGCGGCTGGAGCGCCGGGACCTGGAGCTGATCATCCGGAAGATCAAGGTCTATGAGGACCGGCTGGAGATCCAGCTCCAGGCGGACGTGGACAGCATCCTGCGCAGCGGGACGCTGTCGGAGGGCGCGGCGGAGGAAGCCGCCGTGGCCGCCATGGCCGAGGTTCCGGAGGGTACCGTAAATTTTAAGCCAGGCATGGGACATATCTCACCTGTCACCATCGTCCAGGAGGCAAAACAGCATCCGGACAAGGTGTTCCATGCCAATGTTATCAGTGACGGTGACCCCCTGGAGATTTACACCAGCCGGGACGGCGAGGTAATCTTCAAAAAGTATTCCCTGATGGGCGGATTGGATGAGTTCGCCGCTCAATTTTGCGAAACACTGTCCAAGAGCTGCGGCGCCATCACCGCCGTCACCGACCGGGATGCCATCATCGCCGTGGCCGGCGGCGGCAAGCGGGAGCTGATGGGCAAGCGCATCAGCCCCCAGCTGGAGCAGATCATGGAGGACCGCAAGATCTATCAGCACAGCGGTGACGACCGCCGGGTCTTTGTTACGGAGTCCGGAGATAAATACGCCGCCGCTGTAGCTGCCCCTATCATCTCTGAAGGAGATGTCCTGGGCCTGGTACTGTTCATTGAGGACGGTGAGCCCCAAGTCACCGGAGAAACCGAGTATAAGTTGGCCCAGACCATCGCCGCTTTCCTGGGCAAGCATATGGAAAGCTGAATTTCCTTGCAGGGACTTGCGTTTTCTGCCGCAAAGCCGTAAACTGGATGGGACAAACACCAGGCTGTCCGCAGCCCGGAGAAGGAGAAGCCTATTATGACAAAAGTCCGTATCCAGCCCGGTATCTGCAATCTGCCCACCACAGTGACCGCCTCCTCGGAGGATCAGATGGAGGTGACGGTAAAAGTCGTCTCCGGCTGCGAGGCCATTCAGAAAATGATGGACGCTTTGGGAGACACCTTTGACGCCTTTGAGCTGTGTCTCGTAAAGCCCGGCCAGGGACCGTTTTATGACTATGCCGCAGAACATTTCCCCGGCCATGCCGCCTGTCCCGCCATCAATGGCATCATCAAATGTGTGGAGGCGGAGTGCCGCCTGGCGCTGCCCGCAGATGCTTCCATCACTTTTCTCAAAGAGGAGTAAACAACACAAAAACACCACGTCCGGAAGCCGACAGCTTCCGGACGTGGTGTTTTATTCTCTTATATCGTCAGATCAAAACAGGGGCACCACAGCGCCGTCATAGGTCTCCTCAATGAAGGTTCTGACCTCGTCGGACTCCAGAGCCGCCAGCAGAGCCTGAACGCCCTCATCGTTCTCGTTGCCCTCCTTGACAGTGAGGACATTGGCATAGGCGGTAGCGGCCTCACCCTCAGCAGACTCGATGGCCAGGGCATCAGAAATCTTCAGTCCCGCATCAATGGCGTAGTTGCCGTTGATGACCGCCAGATCCACATCCTTCAGGGAGTCAGGCAGCAGGCGGGCCTCCAGCTCCACGATCTCCAGGTTCTTGGGGTTATCCACGATGTCGTTGACAGTGGCAGTGATACCGGCACCCTCCTTCAGGGTGATAAGGCCCTCCTGCTCCAGCAGCAGCAGAGCGCGGCCGCCGTTGGTGGCATCGTTGGGAATAGCGACCTGAGCGCCGTCAGCCAGTTCCTCAATGGAGGCAGTCTTACCGGCATAGAGGCCGAAAGGCTCATAGTGGATGCTGCCCACGCTGACCAGGTGGTAGCCGTTATCCTCATTGAACTGGTTCATGTAGGTGATGTGCTGGAAGTAGTTGGCATCCAGCTCACCCTCTTCCACGGCATCATTGGGCATGATGTAATCGTCAAACTCCACGATATCCAGGGTGTAGCCCTCTTCCGCCAGCACTCCCTTTGCGACCTCCAGGATCTCCGCATGGGGAGCGGGGGTGGCGCCTACGGTAATGACTTTTCCGTCAGCAGTATCTCCGCTGTCAGAAGCGTTATCTGCCGTGTTATTGCCAGCGGTGCTGTTATTGGCGGCACCGTTGTTGGCAGTGTTGTTGCCGCCGCAGGCAGCAAGGCCCAGCACAAGGCACAGGGCAAGAGCAAGTACAATCAGTCTTCTTTTCATTTTCCTTTTCTCCTTTTGGTTTGGGTATGTTGGATACGCCGGTCTGTTTTCACAGCCACAGCGGTACCGATGGATTGAATGATCTGCACCAGGATCACCAGGAATATCACTGCTACGTACAGCACCACGGTCTCCTGTCGGCCGTAGCCCCGAAGCAGTGCCATGGCGCCCAGGCCGCCGCCACCGATGGTACCGGCCATAGCGCCGTAGCTGAGGATGGTGATGCTGGCGGTGGTGAGGCCGGTGATCAGGGAGGGCCGGCACTCAGGCAGCATCACCTTGGTGACGATCTGCCAGGGGGAGCAGCCCATGGACTGAGAGGCCTCGATGACGCCCCGGTCCATCTCACGCAGGGAACTCTCCACCACGCGGGCCACAAAGGGGGCCGCCGCCAGGGTCAGAGGGACAATGGAGGCCACCGTTCCAATGGAAGTGCCCAAAATCAGCCGGGACAGAGGTTTGACGCACACCATCAGGATCAGGAAGGGGACGCTCCGCAGAAGATTTACAACAGTATTGAGGATTTTCATCAGCACCGGAGGCAAGGGGCGGATCCCATCCCGCTCTCCGGTGACCAGGATGATCCCCAGGGGCAGACCGATCACATAAGCAAAGAGCGTGGCCAGCACCGTGGTGTACACCGTCTCCCAGATGGCAAAGGGAATGGTGGAACCCACCAGATACTCGATCTGGGAGGTAGCCGTCCGCTCCGGTATCCCCCAGGACATCAGCAATTCAATCAGCTTCTCACTCATGGTAATCGGGCACCTCCTCTACCGTAATATCCTTCTGGCTTCTGATATAGGCCAAAGCCTTTGCGATTTGGGACTCGTCCTCCGGCAGGCCCAGCAGCATGGTACCAAAGGCCCGGCCATCAATATTCCGGGTATCCGCTCCCAAAATGTTGGCCTTCACGCCGCAGTCAATGGCAAGGGAGGCGATCAGGGGCTGATAGGCAGTACCGCCGTTGAAGGCCACCCGGATCACCCGGGCAGTTCCAGCCTCATGGCGAAGGACCTCGTAGGGCACGCCGTCAGGATACACCAGCCGCCGCCCCGCCTCACTCTTGGGATTGGCGAACACTTCCTCCACGGTGCCGGTCTCCGCCAGATTGCCGTGGTCCAGAATGGCCACTCGGGAGCAGATCACCTCGATGACCTTCATCTCGTGGGTGATGACCACCACCGTGATCCCCAGCCGCTTGTTGATATCCTGAATCAGCCGCAGGATATCCCGGGTGGTCTTGGGGTCCAGGGCAGAGGTAGCCTCGTCGCACAGCAGCACCTGCGGATCCATAGCCAGCGTCCGGGCAATGGCGATACGCTGCTTCTGTCCTCCGGAGAGCTGGGCCGGATAGGCCTTCTCCTTGCTGGCAAGATCTACGATCTCCAGCAGCTCCCGGGCTCTCGCCACCGCCTCTTTACGGCTTTTCCCCGCCAGCTCCATGGGAAAGCAGATGTTATCCAGGGCTGTACGCTGCATGAGCAGATTGAAGCTCTGGAAGATCATACCGATGGATTTCCGGGCCTGCCGCAGCTCCTTGGGATTCAGGGCGGTCATCTCTTTGCCGTCTACCACAACGCTGCCGGAGGTGGGCCGCTCCAGCAGGTTGATGCACCGCACCAACGTACTCTTTCCCGCGCCGCTCAGGCCGATCACACCGAAGATTTCTCCCCGCTGTATCTCAATGCTGATATCATTTAAAGCCGCTACCTCGTTCTCACCGCCGCCGAAGTGCTTGGTGAGGCCGGTCAAGCGGATGATCGGTTCCGCCATAGTCGCTCTCCTTCCTTACGTACGCAACAAAAAACGCCGTCCCTGATGAATGTTCATCAAGGACGACGCAATAAAACATCGTGGTACCACCTTGGTTCGCCTGTGCCTCACAGCATAGGCCTCACGGGTACTGACATACCCTGGCGCTGTAACGGGCGCTCCCGTCGCGGCCTATGCAGACTTCCCCGCAGTCGGTGCGCGGCTCCGAGACCATGTTCAGCAAAGTCCTCCGCGCCCTTTTCCACCAACCGGGCTCTCTGTGGCGTACCTCTTCGCTTACTCTTCTCTTCGCTGCCTTTTGTCTGAGATTGTTCATAGTGTACGACACTTTGCTCTTTCCGTCAAGTGGTAATTTCGCCTCATTTCCCCGTTCGGTTTCCCTTTATTATTGTCATTTTCAATAAAGAAAGACCAGCTACGGCAAAAAACAGCGGCAGGAAAAAAAGCGGGGGCTCCGCAACAGTTTCACGAAGCTCCCGCTTATTTTATGCCATGATCTGTCTTGCAGGCTATCAGCGCCGGCCGCCAAAGCCACCGCCGCGGCCGCCACCGAAGCCACCGCCACGACTGCCGCCGAAGCCGCCACCACGACTGCCGCCGAAGCCGCCACCGCGGCCTCCGCCGAAGCTGCCGCTGCGGGGACCACCAAAACCGCCGCCGCGACCGCCGCCAAAGCTGCCGCTGCGGGGAGGTCTGTAGCTTCCGCCGCCCATAGGCGGACGGGGCCCAAAGCCGCCAGGACCGCCAGGTCCTCTGGGGCCTCTGGGGGGAGGCGGATTCCGCCGCCGCCGATACCAGGCGCTGCCCGGTCTGTGCCACCAGAGAATGGGCCGGTAGACCACAGGCGGAACGCCCAAATGGCCGTATCTTCCATACCACATGCTATAGCGGATGCCGTCCATCAGGCTGAACAGCATCAGCAGGACGACCAGCAGGACAACGATCCCTATTATAGAGAAAATCTCGCCGCCCATACCGCTGGAATAGTAGGAATATGTATCGCTCATCAGCAGGTGAATCCCACCAAAGAGCGCCAGTACTCCCGCATCATACTGTCCCGCTTCTACATCCGCAGAGAGCAGGTTATCCACATAGCTGGGCGACTGAGTGGAGAGCATGTCATAAAATCTACCGCTGGCCACCAGGCTAAAATCGTTGGTACCCACATCCAGCACCAGCACAGCGTCGTTTTCCCCCAGCTGAAGGCTGCCGGCCCAGTCCCAGGCAAGCTCTTCCGCTGTCTCCGCGCCGTCGGTCTTTACCGTCACCACCGCCAGGATGCTGCCAGCCATCTGATCCCAGTTAGCCTGATAAAGGTGGATGGCCTGTTCTGTTTTCACAGAGAGCACCTGGGCGCCGTCATAAACATACTCGATATAGGCCGAGGTACTGAGATATTCATCCAGCTTTGTTCCACCCTCCGGTGTAGGGACGATCGGCTTGTTAACGATGCCATAAATGGAAGAAAAGAGGATGGCCAGTACCATGACGGTGACGGCAACACTTTTTTTCTGTAAGAACTTCATCTTGCTATCAGCTCCGCAGTTCCATCAGCTTCTGTTTGAGCTCGCCCTCGATCCGGCCCAGCTCCACCTCAGCTTCCCGACGCTTCTGCGCACCGTCCTTCTGGATCTGGATCACCTCGTCCAGGGTGGAGATAAGCTGCTGGTTGGTGTGCTGGAGGGTCTCGATGTCGATAATGCTGCGCTCCGCCTCCTTGGCGGTAGCAATGGTGCCCATTTTCAGCATATCTGCGTTGCGCTTGAGCAGCTCATTGGTGGCATTGGTCACCGCCGTCTGAGCCGCCGTGGCCTTGCGGCTGTTCTCAAGGCCCAGGGCCAGTACCATCTGGCTCTTCCACAGGGGGATGGTGTTGACCAGAGAGGACTGGATCTTCTCCACCATGAGGGTATCGTTATTCTGCAGCATCCGGGTCTGGGGGCCCATCTGGATGGACACCATCCTCGTCAGCTCCAGGTCGTGAAGCTTTTTCTCAAACCGATTGCACATCTGGGCCAGGTCGTTGTAGGCCTGGGCATCCTCAGCAGCGCCGGTAGCCTCCGCCTTCTTGCGCAGCTCCTCCAGCTGTGTGGACTGGACTTCCGCCAGACGCTTCTTTCCGGCGATGATATACATGGTCAATTCCTTGTAATATTTCAGGTTCAGCTCATACATCTGATCGAACATGGCAATGTCCTTCATCAGCGTCACCTGATGCTGCTCCAGGCTCCGGGCGATCTTTTCCACATTGGCCTCAGCCTTGCCGTACTGGGCCTTCATTACCTCCAGCTTGTTGCTGGTCTTTTTGAAGAAGCCGAAGATACCGCCCTTCTCTTCCTCTTCGCCAAAGCCCTTGAGCTCTACCACCAGATTGCTGAGGGTGTCGCCCACCTCGCCCAGGTCCTTGGTGCGCACAGCGTTGAGGGCGCTCTCAGAGAAAGACGCCACACTCTTCTGGGCAGCAGCACCGTACTGGAGGACCATCTGGCTGTCGCCGATGTCGATCTTCTTGGAAAAATCGTCCACCATTTTCCGCTCCGCTTCGGTGAGCATGCTCTCGTCAATCTTTACCGGCTCCACCTTCTTCTCCGGCTCGGGAGCAGCAGGAGCCTCATTGCCCAGTACCAGCTGAGGAGTCTCCACCTGGGCGGCAGCGCCATCCAGTGTCAGTTCTGTCTCTTATACACATCTCCGAGCCCACGAGACCAGAGAGGATCTCGTA
>OJRC01001216.1_pt1 | contig 10492 bp, 12 predicted proteins | sample 1599081 | NCBI WGS metagenome assembly OJRC01 (sample SAMN03922519, study PRJEB24848) | human gut metagenome | isolation source: stool sample | host: Homo sapiens | place: Germany | collected 2010-02
ACGAGATCCTCTCTGGTCTCGTGGGCTCGGAGATGTGTATAAGAGACAGATTCTGCAGCGGCAGCATCACGAACTACGGATGGAGCACGATATAGAAGGAAGGGGCCATGACGGATAATGAAGTTGATATTATTGTCTCGCCTCCTGACGAGGCTGAGGATGTCTGAGCTATGTTAAAGAAACGCTTTACCAAGGCGGCCGTTGCGCTTGTCTGCGCGCTGGTGTTCACGCTCGCGGCGCTGCTGGGGCTCTTCTACAGCCCCGACCAGATGCTCGCCGACGCGCTCTACCAGAAGCCCAAGGCCCTAGACGGCAACATCTTCGTCATCGGCATCGACGACCGCGCCATAGACGACATAGGCCCCTATCAAACCTGGGGCCGGGACGTCATGGCCATGGCCATCGAGGCCCTGAACGCCGATCCCGAGAATCGCCCCGCCGTCATCGGCATAGACGTGCTCTACACCGGTGAGACCGACCCCGAGCTGGACAGCTGGCTCGCCGAAGCCGCGGGCGAGTGCGGCAACGTAGTCGTCGCCTCCGTCGCGAACTTCGGCACGGAGCTTGTCACCGAGGACACCGGCAGCTTCTACCTTGAGGACTACTCCGTCCTCTCGTATGAGGAGCCGTTCGAGGCGCTCCGGGCCGTCACCACGCAGGGGCACATAAACGCCATGTACGACGCCGACGGCGTGCTGCGCCACGCGATACTCCAAATAGACCTGCCCGACGGGCGCAGCGTTCCCTCCTTCAACTACGCCATCTATCAGAAATACGCCGAGGCGAACGGTCTGCCCGTGGAGCTGGACGTGCCGACCGACGAACTCTACCGCTTCTACGTCGATTTCTCGGCCCTGCCGGGCGGCTACTATGAGGGCATCTCCGTCTCCGACCTGCTCGCGGGCGAGTTCCCTGCCGAGCTGTTCAAGGACGCCGTCGTGCTCATCGGCCCCTACGCCGCGGGCCTCTCCGACTACGTGACCACGGCGATCGACCGCGCCTCCCTCATGTACGGTGTGGAGTTTCAGGCCAACGTCATAAACCAGCTCATTAACCAGAGCTTCAAGCTGGAGGTCTCGAACTACCTGCAGGCCCTCATCCTCTTTGCGCTCTCGGCGGCCTGCCTCTACTTCTTCATCGGGCGGAAGCTGCGCTGGGCGCTCATAGTCTGGCTCGCCGCCGCCGGCGGGAGCCTCGGCCTGTGCGTCGCGCTCTACGGCGCGGGCTATGTCCTGCACCCGCTCTGGCTGCCACTGACGGTGACGGTCTTCTTCGTCGCCGCCGTGGCCTTCAACTACGTGCAGGCCGCGGTCGAGAAGCGCAGGATATCGAACACCTTCAAGCGCTACGTAGCACCCGAGATCGTCGGCGAGCTGCTGCGTGAGGGCACGGATTCCCTCGGCCTCGGCGGCAAGCTCTGCGACATCGCCGTGCTCTTTGTGGACATCCGCGGCTTCACCACCATGAGCGAAGTGCTCACGCCGCAGGAGGTCGTATCCATCCTCAACCGCTACCTCTCGCTCACAACCGACTGCATAATGAAAAACCACGGCACGCTCGACAAATTCGTCGGCGACTGCACCATGGCCATCTGGAACGCGCCCATCGAGCAGGAGGACTACGTCATGAACGCCTGCAAGGCCGCCGTGGACATGGTCGAAGGCTCCAAAGCACTCTCGCAGGAGCTCTTGGAGAAGTTCGGGCGCACGGTGTCCTTCGGCATAGGCGTACACTGCGGCAGCGCGGTAGTGGGCAACATCGGCGCGGAGATGCGCATGGATTTCACCGCCATAGGCGACACCGTAAACACCAGCGCCCGGCTCGAGGCCAACGCCCCGGCGGGCAAAATCTACATCAGCCGCGACGTCGTTGAGCGCCTCGGCGACAGGATACGCGTGACCTCGCTCGGCGACGGCATAAGCCTCAAGGGTAAGTCGCAGAAGCTCGAGATATTCCTCCTCGACGGCATCGCCGGGGGCGAAACTCCCACGGAGGTGGAGAAATGATGAAAAAACTGCTCTCAATCCTGCTGGCCGCGGCCCTCATAGCCTCTCTGGCCGTCCAGGCGCTGGCCTCGTATGAGGTCGAGTCTGGCTCGATGGCGGCCTCCGGCATGGCCGTCGTGGACGGCGTGCTCTACGTCGCCGACAGCTGGAACAACGCCGTCTGGCAGCTGGAAGACGGCGGCGGCGCCTCGCCGCTCGCCGGAAGGACGGACGTGAAGGACAGCTCGGGCCGGCCCATGGGCGGCTATGCTGACGGGTCCTTCAGCGCCTCCGCCTTCAATGAGCCGTGGGCCATCGCGCCCTACGGTGAGGGACTGCTCGTCTCCGACAGCGGCAACGGCGCCCTGCGCTGGCTCGACCTCGAAAACGAGAAGGTCTATACCGCCATCGACGGCCTCAGCCTGCCCACCGGTCTGGCCGTGGGCGAGGATGGCTTCGTCTACATATCCGACACCGGCAGCAGCAAGATCTACAGGCTCGACGCCGATGGGAAGTATGAGGTGTACGTCGGCTCCGGGCTGAACGAGCCGACCGGCCTTGCCTGGCACGACGGCGTGCTCTACGTCGCCGACACCGGCAGCCACCGCATCCTCACCGTGACGGACGGCAGGGTGGAAGTGCTCGCCGGCGCGCGTCTCACGGGCGACGCGGCCTATGAGGGCGGATACCTCGACGGCAGCGCGGACGAGGCCCTGTTCTCCGGCCCGCAGGGCGTCGCGGTAGGCCCCGACGGCAGCGTCTATATCGCCGACACCGGCAACAGCGCTGTGCGCGTGCTGCGCGGCGGGGTCGTGACCACCCTCACTGCGGCCGGGGACAGCGACACCTGGCCCGTCTCGCCGAGGGCACTGCTTGTATATAACGGCCTGCTCTACGTCGGCGACGTCTTTTCCAGAAGTACGGGCGTGATCGACGTGAGCGCCGGTGCGCTCCCCTTCGAGGACGTGGCTGCGGGCGCGTGGTACTACGACGCAGTGGCCTTTGTCAGCGCGAACGGCCTGTTCGACGGCACGTCTGAAACTGCCTTCTCCCCCAATGGACAGATGACCCGAGCCATGGTCATAACGGTGCTTGCGCGGCACGCGGGCATTGACACCTCCGTCGGGGCGACCTGGTACGATGCCGCGGTAGACTGGGCGCTCGAGACCGGGGTCTCCGACGGCAGCGACCTCGAGGGCAGCATCACGAGGGAACAGCTTGCGACGATGCTCTACCGCGAGGCCGGCTCACCCGCCGTTTCCGGCAGCCTCGAGGGCTACGTGGACGCGGACGAAGTCAGCTACTGGGCAGCGGACGCCATGCTCTGGGCCGTCGCCGAGGGAATAATAGAGGGCGCCGGAGGGAATGCTCTGACCCCGACCACCCCGGCCACCCGCGCTCAGACCGCCGCGATACTGCAAAGGTACATTACACAAAGCTGAGACAGCGGCCATTTATGAACTGCCCCGGACCGTACACATAGCACGATCCGGGGCAATTTATATCACGCCGAACACTTCCCGGGCTTGTTAAGATGTCTATTGGTCGTTAAAAAACCGGAAGATCGCGGCAAAATGAGTGAAATAACAAAAAGGCGCGGGGATGCTTAGATCCCCGCGGCCTTTTATTAAATCATCGCAACGTTTACAGCGCCTCAAGCGCCTCCTTGTAGGCGGCCAGATCGTCCTCGGTCACCATGTCCTCAATGTAGGGCAGGGCGTCGTTGAAGATGAAGCTGCGGCCCACCTCGAGCAGCGGGTGCTCCAGCACCGCGGGGATGTACTGGTTTATGAGCTCCATGATCTCCGGAGTGTCGAGCATCTCGCCGACGGTGGTGGTCTCAAAGGTATACTTTGCCATTTTTGTTCCTCCTTAAAATTTTACTCTATCGCTTCAAGCGCCGCCTTCAGGGCGTCGCGCTTCTCCTGGGGTATCTTCTTCTGGCTGTCGAGCACGACGCCCACGGGCTTGCCCTTCACCAGCTTGAGCAGCGGGCTCTCCAGAGCCGCGGGCAGGATCTCCTTGAACACCGCCACGCAGCGCTCATCCGCCAGCAGGTCGCCTATCTTGCTGTCCCATCCGTATTTTCCCATGCCTTGCTCCTTTCTTCAAGCTTTTTTTGCAGCGCGGCCCAGCTCCAGGCCCTTGTCGAGAGCCTTCCTGTTCAGCTCCACGACCTCCGCGCCCTTGGCCGCGAACTTGTGCTCGAGGCTCGCCATGAATACCGCCGGGTCGAGCATCCCGGAATAGCCCAGCATTGCGCCGATGAGGATGATGTTCGCTATCTTGTCACTGCCCAGCTCGTGCGCCAAATCGTCCGCCGGCACGTCCACGACCTCGATGTCCGTCCGCTTGAGGGCCGAGGTCGTGCGGTTTATGTTCCGCACCAGCACGCCGCCCGGCTTCAGCTCCGGCGTGAACTTCTTAAACGAGGTCTCGTTCATGACGATAAGGCCGTCCGACTGCTTCGGCAGGGGTGATACTATCTCGCTGTCCGATACGATGACCGTACACTTGGCGCTGCCGCCGCGCTGCTCGGGACCGTAGAGCGGCATGAAAGTCGCATGCATCCCGCCCTCGACCGCACTGCCTGCCAGCGACATGCCTATCGACATGACGCCCTGGCCGCCCGAGCCGGAGATTATGAGCGTAAATTTCATCTCACTCGCCCTCCTTTGCCGTCTTGTCCACGAAAACGCCGCAGGGGAAGTACTTCATGGTATGCTGCTCCATGAACTCCAGCGTCTTCACGGGCGACATGTGCCAGTTCGTCGGGCAGTTCGTCAGCAGCTCCACGAAGGAGAAGCCGAGGCCCTCGACCTGGTTCTGCATGGCCTTTTTGATGCCGGCCTTGGCCTTGCGGATGTTCGCGGGGTTGTTCAGCGAGAACCGCGCCACGTAGACCGGGGCCTCCAGTTCCTTTATGAGCTCGCACATCCTCAGGGGATAGCCCATGGTATCCGGGTCGCGCCCGTAGATGCAGGTGGTGGATTTCTGGCCCACCAGCGTGGTCGGGGCCATCTGGCCGCCGGTCATGCCGTAGGTGGAGTTGTTCGCGAAGAAAATGGTGATATGCTCGCCGCGGTTGGCGGCCATCATTACCTCGGACAGGCCGATGGAGGCCAGGTCGCCGTCGCCCTGATAGGCGAAGACGAGGGCGTCCGGGCGGCACCTCTTGATACCCGTCGCGACGGCGGGGGCCCTGCCGTGGGCGGAGGTGACCATGTCGAGCTTCCAGTAGAGGCTGTTCATGGTCGCGCAGCCGACGGGCAGCACGTTTATGACCTTCTCAGCGACGCCCAGATCGTCGATTGCCTCGGCGATGAGCTTGGTCGCGAGCGAGTGCAGGCAGCCGGGGCAGAAGCCGCTCGAAAGGGGCAGCAGGCATTTCGGTTTCGTATACACCTTCTCAACCGCCATCACTGCTCACCTCCTTCAATGATCTTGCGTACAGCGGTCTTTGTGCTCTCGTCGTCGAGCAGGATGCCGCCGCTCCTGCCGTACTCGTACACCGGCGCGCGGCCGAGCACCTGCAGCTCTATGTCCTCACGCATGAGCGCCGGGATGGACATCTCTATGTCGATGAGGCCCTTTACCTTCGTGTAATCCAGATTCGCTATGCTCTTTTTCGGGAAGGGAAACAGGGTGATGGGCCGGATAAGCCCTATCTTGACGCCCTCCTCGCGCAGGTCGAGCACTACCTGCTTTGCGACCCTCGCGCTCATGCCGTAGGCCACGATGACCCATTCGGCATCGTCCACCATGAACTCCTCGACCTTGACGTCGTTTTCCTCCCAGCGCCTGGTGCGCTGTACCGCGAGCTTGTTCTTGCCCTCGAGACCCGCCTCGGGGTAGATCGGCGTGATGAGGTGTCCGCCGCGCTTGGTACCGTCGTAGCCGACAGTCCAGGGTTTGCAGGGGCTCTCGGGCAGCTCCTTCATCGGGGGCAGCTCGACCTCCTCCATCATGGTGCCGAGGCAGCCGTCCATGAGTATCATGACGGGGCTGCGGTCGCGTTCCGCATACTCCGGCGCGTCGTAAACTATGTCCACGGCCTCCTGCACGGTATAGGGTGCGAAGACCAGCATGCGGAACCCGCCGTGGCCCGCGGCCTTGGTCGCCTGGAGGTAATCCTGCTGCGCGGGCTGGATGGAGCCGAGGCCCGGGCCGCCGCGCTGCATGTTCACGATGACGGCGGGCAGCTCCGCCGCCGAAAGGTAGCTTATGCCCTCGCTCTTGAGCGAAATGCCGGGGCTGGAGGAGCCGGTCATGGCCCGCACGCCCGTCGCAGCCGCGCCGTAGACCATGTTGATGGACGCGACCTCGCTTTCACCCTGTACGAAGCAGCCGCCGACCTCGGGAAGGCGCCAGGACAGGTACTCGGGCAGCTCCGACTGCGGGGTGATGGGGTAGCCTGCAAAGAAGCGCACGCCGCCTCTGACCGCAGCCTCGCCTATGGCCTCGTTGCCTTTCATGAATTCCTTAGCCATTCTCAGCCCTCCCCCTTCACGATGTCTATCGCAGCCTCGGGACATACTATGGCGCAGGTGCCGCAGCCTATGCAGCCCTCCAGGTCGATGACCGGATAGTAGTGGCCCTTTGCGTTGCGCTTATCGCCGAACGCGATGACCTTTTTGGGACAGAACTTCACGCAAAAGCCGCAGCTCTTGCAGAGGTTCGCCACCACGCTTGCTTTGTTCATTACATCATCTCCTAAGTTTCAGCCCTGATACTGCTTGTCGTAATTCTTCTGGATGCAGGATATGATCTTGGTTATCATGTCGTTTGCCGGGGTGGGTATGCCGAGCGCCTTGCCGTACTTGGAGATGGCGCCGTTGAGCGTACCTATCTCGGTCTGGCGCTTGAACATGAGCACGTCCTGGGCCATGGAGGGGAAGTAGTCCTCGATAGTGCCGCCGCCTACGGATTTGCGCAGTTCAGTCATAAAGGCGGAAGCCGTCATGGGGCAGCCCTTCGCCGTAGCGACCGCACAGCACTCGGTGACGACCTGGATGGCGAGGCCAGCGCCGTTCATGTCCTTCATGATGTCCTTGGCTTTTAGCCTGAGTATGGCGGACAGGGGATTGAAGGTGCAGTTCGTGATGATCTTCTGCCAGAGATGCGGGCGCACGTCGTCCCAGTACTTGCAGGGGCAGCCGCCGTCGTTAAAGAGCCGTTCGAGTTCCGCACCCGCCGCGTCCGCAAGCGGTCCGTGCTCGACGGCGCCGAAGTTCATCTGCAGACCATCCGCCGAGGGAGAGGAGATGCACTTGCCCGGCTCGGGCAGCTCCGTGCCGAGCACGCCGCTGCCGTAGAGCACCCTGTCCGCCGGGGCAACCTTCAGCAGCTTGTCCTCGTTGCCGAGGCCGTTCATGAGCGAGACCAGCACCGTCTCGGGACCGATGCAGGGCGCCGCGCCCTTTAGCGCCGCGTCCAGCTGCGGCGTCTTGGTCATGAAGATGACGATGTCCATGATGTCGATGTCGTCGGCCGAGTACGCGGTCTTGAAGCCGGTGAGCTGATGGGTCTCGCCGCCGTTCACGACGAAGGTCAGCCCGTCTGCGGCGATCTTGTCCATGTGCTCCTTGTAGGGGTCGACCAGCGTCAGGTCGGCCCCGCCGAGCCGCAGATAGCCCGCGAATACGCTTCCTGCCGCGCCGGAGCCGATCATTGCTATTTTCATTGTCCTGCCTCCTTTAGCTTTTTATGTCAAAATACGTACATCCTTTTTCACTGGCCCCGCGCCACCATCGCCTCAAAGGTCGCTATGGTCTTGTCGCAGTATTTGGCCCACTCCGTCTCGTCAACGAAGGCGTATCTGTCGCCCGCCAGCACCTTCCTGCCCTTGCCCTGAGTGCCGTTGCAGTAGAGGATCAGGCCCTCACCCGTGTCGATGACATGGCAGGACGAAGGCACGCTGCCGCAGAAATAGAGGTTGCCCCAGATCCTGAAGGGCTCCATCCGCTGTTTCCAGAGCTTTTTCATACGAGCAGCCCCAGCTTTTTCGCCTCGGCGGTCAGCTCCTCGCGGAAATCCGGGTGCGCGACGGCTATGAGCCGCTTTGCGCGCACATCGAGCGTCTCGTACTTGAGGTCGGCGATGCCGTACTCCGTGACGATGTACTCGACCTCGGCCCGGGGCGTCGTGATGGGCGTGCCCGCCGGGTGCGAGATGACGATCTTGGACTTGAGCGTCCCGTCCTTTTCCTTCCTTGTGGACTCGAGCGCTATGAAGGAGTGCCCGCCCTTCGACATCTGCGAGCCGCGCACGTAGTCGAGCTGCCCGCCTATGCCGCTGTACTGCTTGAAGCCTATGCCTTCCGCGGCGACCTGGCCCGTGATGTCCACCTGCATGGCGGAGTTTACCGAAATGACGTTGTCGTTTTTGGCGATTATGTAGGGGTCGTTCGAGTACATGAAGCGCCGTGACTCGCACAGCGGGTTGTGGTCAAGGAAGCGGTTGAGCTTTTCGCTGCCCATGGCGAAGCCGAAGGTGCTGATGCCCTTGTCTATGGCCTTCATGGAGTTGTCCACGGCTCCGCATTCCATGAGGTCGGCCATGGACTCGACAAACAGCTCCGTGTGAATGCCGAGGTGCCGCTTGTTCTTGCAGCGGTAGCCCATGGCTATGCCGAGGCCGCCTATGCCGAACTGGATGCAGGCCCCGTCGGGTATGCGCTCGGCGATGATATCGGCTATCTTATTGTCCAGCTCCGACGGCTCGGAGGCCGGCATGACGCAAAGCTCCTGAGTCTTGTCGATGACGCAGGTGACGTCCTTTATATTCACCATGTTGTCTACGCCGCGCACAAATGGAACGTTCTCGTTCACCTGCAGGATGACGCAGCGGGCCTGCTCGCACAGGGCCGTGTCTATGGGCGTGAGGCCAAAGCTCATCATGCCGTCCTCGTCCGGCGGCGTGGCGGCCATCATGATGACGTCGCCAGGGTGGACGCGGCTGCGGTCGTCGAAGGTGCGCGAGAGCTGGAGTATCTGCACGTTCACGTGGGAGCCCATCTTGTACATGAAGGTGCGCTCGGCCGGGCCGAGAAAGAGGCTGTTCACGTTCACGTGCCCGTTGCAGGCCTTCGCCAGCGGCCGGTACAGCCCGCCGCCGAAGCCCATGTAGATGTTCACATTCTCTAGACGGTTCTTCTGCGCGCCCAGCTCGTCAAATAGCGCGTAGGGCAGTGACGAGAACATTGTCGAATGTATCGTGTCCCCGGAGCGCACATGGCTGATGGCCTCCTGCGCCGAGACTATCTTGTCAGCGTATTTTTCTCTCCAGTCCATAATTACCTCCGGTCATTCTGTCAAAATACCTAAAAATTTCTTCAAAAATCTTTTTCTTCTATGAAAACAGTATAAACCTCCGGCCCGTTCGCGTCAAAAGCTGCTACTGCTTTTGGGTTTTGCGTCGTTAAAGTGCCGGTGAAAAAAGCGCAAAACGGCTTTCGGGCGTTTTGCGCTTTTTTATGGGTGCTGTTTGCAATAGCGGGGCGGCGGTGTTATATTGTTGGGCGGAGGGATGGTATGCTAATTTTATATATATTTGCGGCCGTGCTGGCGATATGCCTTGCAGTCTTCACCGTCACATTCATACTATTGGAGATCAACATGCGCCCGGGCAAGGCCCCGGAACTCGCGCAGGTGAGCGTCGCGAAGCGCACGCGCTGGGCGCCGTACGCGGAGACTGTCTCGCGCCTTATCCTCGAGCTGCGCGAGCTTCCCTGGGAGGATGTGTATACGGATTCCTTTGACGGCCTGCGTCTGCACGCGCGGCTGCTGCGCGGGAATGGGGAAGACAATGTCATCCTCGTCCACGGCTACCGCTCGAGCGGGGAGAACGATTTTGCGGGAATTGCGCAGTATTACATAACCCGCGGCTTCGGCGTGCTGCTCGTGGACCAGCGCGCGCACGGGCAGAGTGAGGGCCGGCAGATCAGCTTCGGCACGCGCGAGCGCGATGATGTACGCCGCTGGGTGGAGTGCGCGCAAGCCAATCTCGGCGGCCGGCTCTGGCTGCACGGCGTATCCATGGGCGCGGCTACGGTGCTCATGGCGGCGGGAGATGGCTTCCCCGACCCCGTCGAGGGCATAGTTGCGGACAGCTCCTTCACCAGTCCGCGCGATGTGCTGGCTTATCAGATGACGAAGCAGTACCATCTGCCGCAGTTCCCCTTTGTGCCAATAGGCACGCTTGCCGGCATGCTGATAGCGGGCCGGGACTTCGCCTGCGGCAGCGTAGTCCGGGCGGTAGCTCGCTCAGAGCAGCCGATGCTGTTCGTCTGTGGGGCTGAGGACCGGAGCATCCCGCCCGGTTCAACGGAAAAGCTCCGCGCGGCCCGGGGCGGACGCGACCCAATCCTGAAGGTCCCCGGCGCGAAACACGCCCTGGGCTGGCTGCAGGACCCGGAGGGCTATGCCAAAGCCCTCGACGGCTTTATAAAATGAAAAAGGGCCTGTCGCAGAATGGAAAAATTCTGCGGCAGGTTTTCTTTAGCTGGG